>Ga0335077_10000577_pt1 | contig 41309 bp, 43 predicted proteins | sample Lox_Sample_31_FD_207151 | JGI IMG/M metagenome (GOLD analysis project Ga0335077, IMG submission 207151) | Soil microbial communities from Loxahatchee National Wildlife Refuge, Florida, United States - Lox_Sample_3.1 | ecosystem: Environmental > Terrestrial > Soil > Wetlands | place: USA... | reverse complement strand
CGGACGGGTCAACGTCTCGCCTGTGGTCATGAAGGATAATGCTTGTCACGATTCATAAAGGCAATATAATGCATAACTTCATGCGTTGCAAAGCATGCCACCGGTGTATTCGGGAATGCGGGAAAGAGTCATGGCATTGGCGCCTCGCGCTCCACTCCGTGTCCGGAGGCTAGCAATCGCTCTGGGTCAGGCGCTCGGTGTGGGTAAGCGCATACCAACTTCATCACTACTCTGGGCTGGGAGCTAGAGCTTGCCGCTCGATCTCATCATCCTCGTCGGCACCATGACGGGCACGGCTCAGCTCGTGGCCCAGGCGTTGGAGCTGACTCTCGACGGAGAAGAGGTGAACGTCGAGACCAGGCTGATGGACGGCCTCGACGCTGCTGTCCTGGACGGTCGCGGCCTCGTGTTGATCTGCACCTCGACCTATGGACAGGGCGACGTGCCCGATAATGCCAAGCGCCTCTACGAGTCGCTCCAGGCGCGGCGCCCGGATCTGTCCTCATTGCGCTACGGGGTCGTCGCGCTGGGCGACCGCACCTACGCCGAGACGTTTTGCAACGGGGGCAGGCGCTTCGACCGCATCCTGTCGGAGCTGGGCGCCAAGCGGATCGGCGAGGTGCTGCTGCACGATGCGAGCGCGGGGACGATGCCGGAGGAGGTCGCGGTGGAGTGGATTCCCGGCTGGATCGCGCAGTGCAGGGAGCAGCTCGCCGCGGCATCCGCCTGACGCAGGCGACGCGCGTCGGCGAGGAACTCAAGCAGACGCGCAAGGCGTCGCTAACAGGGCGACCCTACGCGCGGTGCCGGTTCGGTAGCTGACACGGGCTCGATCGGTCCGAGCCGGCGTTTGATCCCCGCCGCACCCGGTCATAAGATGACGCGAACGAAACTCTGGAGGAGCGTGCGTGCCTGCGTTGAGCACCGCTGACCACAGCGTCAGCCCGCCCATCATCGACATCCCGCGCGACTACAACGCGGCCTTCGACTTGATCCAGCGCAACCTCACTGCGGGACGCGCGGACAAGATCGCCTACATCGACGACGCCGGGCGCTATACCTACGCGGAGCTGGCGCGGCGCGTCAATCGTGCCTCCAACCTGCTCACCGGCCTCGGCCTCCAGATGGAGAGCCGCATCATGCTCTGCCATCCAGACGCGATCGAGTTCCCGAGCGTGTTTCTGGGAGCGATCCAAGCGGGCATTGTCCCGATCGCGGCCAACACCCTGCTCACCACGCCCGAGTACAAGTTCATGCTCGAGGACAGCCGGGCACGCGCCCTGGTGCTCTCCGAGGCGCTGCTGCCCAGCTTCGCTCCGATCCTGGGCGAGCTGCCTTTCCTGCAGCATGTGATCGTGTCCGGCGGCAACTCGCACGGGCATCTGCACCTCCAGAGCCTGCTCGAGCAAGCGTCCGATTCGTTCCGGCCTGCGTCCACCACGAGCGACGATGTCTGCTTCTGGCTGTATTCCTCCGGTTCCACCGGCATGCCGAAAGGCACGGTGCACATCCATTCCAGCTTGATCCAGACCGCCGAGCTGTACGCACGCCCGATCCTCAGCATCGGTGAAAATGACGTCGTGTTCTCGGCTGCCAAGCTTTTCTTCGCCTATGGTCTAGGCAACGCGCTCACGTTTCCGCTGTCGGTAGGCGCCACCGCAGTGCTGATGGCCGAGCGGGCGACGCCGGCGGCGGTGTTCAAGCGCCTGACAGAGCATCGGCCCACGATCTTCTACGGTGTGCCCACGTTGTTCGGCGCGTTGCTGGCAAGCCCGCAGCTGCCGCAGCGAGAGGAGCTCGCGTTGCGCATCTGCACGTCCGCGGGCGAGGCGCTTCCCGCCGATCTCGGCAAGCGCTGGACGCAGCACTTCGGCGTCCAGATCCTGGACGGCATCGGCTCCACCGAGATGCTCCATGTGTTCCTCTCCAACCGGCCGGGCGAGGTGCGTTACGGCACGACCGGTCAGCCCGTGCCGGGCTATCAGATCCGCTTGGTGGACGAGTACGGGAACGAAGTCGGCGTGGACGATCTCGGCGAGCTGCAGATCAATGGTCCGACGAGCGCGATCCAGTACTGGAACAACCGCGCCAAATCGCTCGAGACCTTCGTGGGAGCCTGGACGCGCGCCGGCGACAAGTACAGTGTCGACGCGGACGGCTACTACACCTATGGCGGCCGTTCCGACGACATGCTCAAGGTGAGCGGCATGTGGGTCTCCCCCTTCGAGGTGGAAGCGGCACTGGTCACCCATCCGGCCGTGCTCGAATCGGCGGTGATCGGCGTGCCCGACGAGCAGCAGCTCATCAAGCCCAAGGCCTTCGTTGTCCTCAAGCCGGGGTTTCAGGCCAGCGATGCGCTCGTCGACGCGCTCAAGGAACATGTCAAGGAGCGCCTGGCACACTACAAGTACCCGCGCTGGATCGAGTTCCTCTCCGAGCTGCCCAAGACCGCCACCGGCAAGATCCAGCGTTTCAAGCTGCGCGCGCGGAGCTGAGAGGCTCCAGTGAGGCTGCGCATCGGTGTGGTCGGCGCGGGACCCGCCGGGCTGCTGCTGGGCTTCTCGCTCAAGCGGCGGGCCCCGCAGCACGAAGTGCTCGTCGTCGAGCAGAATGCGCCCGGTGCGACGTTCGGCTTCGGCGTCGTGTTCTCCCGCAACGCGCTGGCCTTCCTCGAGCACGATGAGCCCGAGATCTCGCGTCTGCTGGCCGCGCACATCGAGACTTGGCCGGTGCAGAAGGTCGTGCATCGCGACGAAGCGATCACGATCGACGGCAACGGCTTCTCCGCAATCGCACGCGTGAAGCTGCTCGAGCTGCTCTTGCGCCGCGCGATGCACCAGGGCGTGCGAGTCGAGTTCGAGCGCAAGCTCGATTCGCTGGAGCGTTTCGCCGGGTTCGATCTCGTGGTCGGCGCGGATGGAGTCAACTCGCTGGTGCGCCGCCTGCACGCCGATCGCTTCCGGCCCCGCATCGAAAACCTCACCAACCGGTTCGCGTGGTACGGCACCACGCAGCGGTTCGAGTGCCTGACGCTCACTTTCCGCGCCAACGAGCACGGCGCGTTCGTTGCTCATCACTACCGCTACGCTCCCGCGATGAGCACCTTCATCGTCGAATGCGACGCGGCGACGTGGTACCGGGCCGGGCTCGACACCATGAGCGACGCCCAAAGCCGCGCCTACTGCGAGAAGCTGTTCGCGCCCGACCTCGGCGGTCACCCGCTCGTCTCCAATCGTTCCAACTGGCGCAACTTCCCGCTGATCTATACGCGCAGCTGGGCAACGCAGAACCTGATATTGATCGGCGATGCGCTGCGCACCGGCCACTTCTCCATCGGTTCCGGGACCCGCCTCGCTTGCGAGGACGCGATTGCGCTGGCGAGCGCTCTCGCTGAGTCCGAGGACGTCGCCTCGGCGCTGCGGCGCTTCGAGCACGCGCGCCGGCCGATCGTGGACAAGCTCGTCGGCGCCGCCAACCAGAGCTCGTTCTGGTACGAGCGCTTCGCCGACAAGATGCAGATGGCGCCCTGGGAGCTCGCCTACGACTACATGACGCGAAGCGGGCGGATGAGCGACGAGCGGTTGCGCCAGACCGCACCGCAGTTCATGGCGATGGTGGAAGATCGGCGGCGCGCCGATCCGGGATGGGCGGAGCGGCGAGAGGGTCGCATCGCCGACCCGGTGCCGCGCGACACGCAAGGTGCGGCCGAGATCGGATTCCGCATTCCGGAGCGCTACAACGCGTCTTCGATCCTGTTCGACAATCTGACCGCGGGCCGAGCGGAAAAAGTAGCACTGCATTGCGACGGACGCGCCATGAGCTACGAGGCGCTATGCCAGATGGCAGCGCGCGCGGGCAACGGACTCATGGCGCTCGGCGTGTCCCGCGGACAGCGCGTCTTGGTGCTCATGCACGACACGCCGGAGCACGCGGCAGCCATCTTCGGCGCAATGCGTGCGGGTCTCGTGCCAGTCCTCGTCAACACTCAATCGCCTTCCGAGCTGCTCGCTTACTATCTCCAGGACAGCGGAGCTGAGGCGGCGATCGTGCAAGGCGAGCTCGCGCATCTGCTCGAGCACGAGGACGTGCGTGCAAGCCGCTTGCGGCACTTGATCCTGGTGGAGTCCGCGCGCGAGCAGCCTGAGGCACATCTGTACAGCGTGCATCGGTGGGCGCAGTGGTTGGCCGAGCAACCGCCCTTCCTCGATCCAGCGGACACGCACCGCGACGAGATGGCGTTCTGGATGTACAGCTCCGGGTCGACGGGACGCCCCAAGGGCGTCGTGCATCTGCACCACGACATCCCCTACACCTGCGCGAGCTATGGGCGCCGGGTGCTGGGCATCCGGGAGAGCGATGTCGTGTTCTCGCCGCCGAAGATCTTCTTCGCCTACGGCTTCGGCAACTCGCTCAGCTTTCCGTTCTCGGTGGGAGCGAGCAGCGTGCTGCTCCCCGGCCGGCCGGATGCGCAGGCCGTCTTCTCGGTGATCGAGCGCAGCCGGCCGACGATCTTGTTCGGACTGCCGACGCTCTACAACGCGCTGCTCTCGCAACCAGGCTCCGAGCGCCGGGATCTGTCCAGCCTGCGGTTGTGCATTTCGGCGGCCGAGGTCCTGTCGAGCGAGATGTTCGGCGAGTGGCGACGGCGTTATGGGCTGGCGATCGTCGAAGGACTCGGCTCGACCGAGGTGCTGCACATGTACCTGTCGAATCGCGTGGACGTCCAGAGGCCGGGTGCCAGCGGAGCGCGTGTGCCGGGCTACGAAATCAAGCTGACCGACGTCGAGGGGAATCCGGTGAGACGCGGCGAATCCGGCATCCTGTGGGTGCGAGGCGATTCGGCCGCGCCGATGTATTGGAACCGGCCCGAGAAGACGCGCGAAACCATGCGTGACGGCTGGATCTGGACCGGCGATCGCTTTCACGAGGACGAAGACGGTTTCTACTATTTCGAGGGGCGCGCCGACGACCTCATCAAGGTCAGCGGGCAGTGGGTCCATCCACTCGAGATCGAGCGCTGTTTGGCAGAGCATCCGGCGGTGGGCGAGTGTGCTGTCCTGGGCGTCGAGGACCCAAACCGCCTCATGACCGTGCAGGCCTGGGTGGCGTTGCGGCCGGGCTATGCGGCGAGCTTGCAGTTGACGCAGGAACTGCAGACCTTCGTGAAGCAGCGCTTGCTGCCTTACAAGTACCCACGCGTGGTCGAATACCGCGACAGCCTGCCCAAGACGGGCACCGGCAAGATCGATCGGCAAGCACTCAAAGTGCAGCGCGGCCGCTGAGGCCGCGATTCACGTGACGTCTGCATCGCGCCGGAGTACCCTTTAGGCTTGTCGCCGCGGTCGGGTTTGACTTCACATGCCCGCCAACCTCTCGCCCGAGTACAAGGCCGCCGAGGCCAACTTCCGCAAGGCGCGCGATCCCGGTGAGCGCCTGGAGTGGCTGCGCGAGATGCTGCGCGTGATCCCCAAGCACAAGGGCACCGATCATCTCCAGGGCGACATCAAGCGCAAGATCAAGGAGCTGTCCGGCGAGCTGGAGGGGCCCAGGAAAGGCGGCACGCGCAGCGGGCCCACCATCGTGACACGCCCCGAGGGGGCTGCGCAGCTCGCGCTCATCGGCCCACCCAACTCGGGCAAGTCTTCGCTCCACGTGCGGTTGACTGGATCGAACGCGCATGTCGCGCCGTATCCGTTCACCACTCAGCATCCGGAGCCGGGGATGATGCCGCACGAGGACATTCACTTCCAGCTCGTCGACCTGCCGGCCATCTCGCCCGAGCATCCGGTGCCCTGGATCGCCGATGCGATGCAGACCGCCGACGGGTGCCTGCTGGTTGTGGACTTGGGCGATCCGGCCTGCGTCGAGCAGATGCAAGCGCTGCACGAAATCTTGCAACAGCGGCACGTCGCGCTGAGCGAGCAATGGGCGCCGGTAGGCGAGCTCTCCGAGTCGGAAGACGATCCGTTCGGGTTGCGGTTTCCTACGTTGACGCTGGCGAACAAGTCGGACCGCTTGGGCGAGCCCGACGAGGAGCTGCGTGTATTCGGTGAGTTGACCGGATTGCCCTATCCGGCGCTGTCCGTCTCGGCGGCCACGGGACATGGGCTCGGGGAGCTGGGGCCGTTCCTGTTCCGAAATCTGCACGTGCTGCGCGTCTACACGAAGACGCCCGGCCACCCCCCAGACCGCGAGCGGCCGTTCACCTTGCGGCGCGGGCAGACCGTCGAGGACGTCGCCCGCCTCGTGCATCGCGACCTTACTCGGACTCTGCGTTACGCGCGGGTGTGGGGCAAGTCCGGCTTCGACGGACAGCAAGTCGGGCGCGACCACAAGGTCGAGGACGGCGACGTCGTCGAGCTGCACGCCTGACCGGCCGGTCCGCCCCGCGCAAGGCAGTGGCCGATCTCGGCTCCGCGCCGGCTTCGCCCAGACGATCCGTCCCGTGGGGCTAGTTGCCCATCGGCGGCATCGTGACCTGGAAGCTCTCGCGCTCCGCCATCGCCGCATGCGCGCGGCGCACGTTGCCGAAAGGTGCGAGCAGCTCTTTGCCTTCGGGCATGTTCTGCACGTAGAAGACGATCGGCGCGAGGAACAGGTCCGCAAGGCTCGCCTGGTCCGCTGCGAGATAAGTGCGGCCGCCGTAGGCCGCATCCAGGACGCCGAGTTGCTGTTTGCTCTCCGCGAGCGCGGCGTCGATCACCGTCCGATCCGGTTTGCCGTCTGCTCCCTTCGGGAAGACGTACTGCAGAACATAGCGCCGGATCATCGCGTCGAAGAAATAGCAGTGCACGCAACTGATCCACTGCTCCGCGCGGGCGCGATCGGCGGGCGACTCCGGCATCAGTTTGGGCCCCGGGAAAGCCTCGTCGACATAGCGCAGGATCGCGCTGGTTTCGAATAGCTGCAGGCCGCCGGCGCGAAATGCCGGAATCTTGCCGAACGGATGGATCGCGTTGACCGGCTCGCTGTGCGGCGCGTGCGGTTCCAGCTCGTAGGCGATGCCCTTCTCGACGAACGCCATGCGCACGCTGCGCACATGCGTGCTGCGGGGGTCGCCCAGGATCGTCGGCCGCGCCACGACCTGCTTCTGCTTGCCCGCCAGCATGCCGGCCAGGCAGTCCAGACTCGAGCTCCAACCGCGGTTGTGCGCATCGCGCGCTTCGGCCGTGGCGAAGCCGGAGTGCTCCATGGTGAGCTCGGTGTTTTCCCCCTTCGCTGCGAACGTCAGCGTCACCAGGGTCTGCGGTCCGACCCCGGCGCCATCGAGCCACGCCCAGGTGAACACGAGCCTCTCCGGCGGGCGCACTTCCCTGTAATCGCCGGTCAGGATGTGCACGGTGCCCTCGGGCGAGTGCATCTCGATGCGGTACCTGCCGCCGGTGCGCACGTCGATGCTCGCCCGCGGCACCGTGTAGCCCTCGGGACCGAACCAGCTCTGCAGCGCCTCCCGCTTGGTGAATGCGTTGAACACTTGCTCGCGCGGCGCCTTGAACGTGCGGATCAGGGTCAGAGTGGGTTCGCTCATCGTTTCCTCCGTGTGCGCTGAGAAAGGGGTGGTCTCAAGATACTCGGCGAGCCGAGCGAGGATCGCGCGGCGAGTGGGGTCCGCCACCGCCGCGAACGTGACGTCCAACTCATCCACGTGAGAAGTCTAGTCGTGCTTCATTTAACTTTCAAGTTAAATATAGGCGGGCGGCACGCAGACCGCGCCTGATTGATCTTCAGACACGTACCGCGTGCGATACCATCTTCCCGTTCGTCACGCCCATCCCACGGAAGTGAGCTACGTACACGCCGCCGGCCACCGGCTGGAATACAAGCGCCTACGCCCGCATGACGCTGCGGCACGCCGCGACCTCGACGAGGCGCCTGTCCTCGTGTTCCTGCATGAAGGGCTAGGGTCCACCGCGCTCTGGAAGGACTTTCCGCAGCTCGTCGCCGACTCGACCGGCTGCTCCGCGTTGGTGTACTCGCGTCACGGCTATGGAAAATCGGACCCGCTCACGCGACCCCGCGCGGTCGACTACATGCACGAGGAAGCCTTGCAGACGTTGCCTCAGGTACTCGCGTCGCTTGCGATTCGCGAGCCGGTCCTGATCGGACACAGCGACGGCGCGTCGATCGCGCTGATCCACGCCGGAGCGCGACGTTGGCCGGTACGTGGGCTCGTGGCCATGGCGCCGCATGTGTTCATCGAGGAGATCACTCTGGAGAGCATCGCGCAGGCCAAGCTTACGTTCGAGACCACCGATCTCGCCGTGAAGCTGAAGCGCTATCACAACGATCCTGCGTCCGCGTTTCGGGGCTGGAATGAGATCTGGCTGAATCCCGATTTCCGCGCGTGGAACATCGAGGAGTACCTGCCGAACATCGAAGCCCCCCTGCTGCTGATCCAGGGCGAGGATGATCGGTACGGCACGCTCGCACAGATCCGCGCCATCGCGCGCGCGGCAAGAGGCCCGGTGCGAGAGCTGATCCTCCCTCGCTGCGGCCACTCCCCGCATGTCGATCGGAAGCAGGAGACGCTGGAGGCGATCCGTGACTTTGTCGCCGAGGTGAAGGTGCAGAGGTGAAGAGGTGAAGAGGTGAAGAGGTGAAAAGGTGAGAAGGTGAAGAGTTAGGGGGGAACTCATGAAACGAAATCATCGAGAGCTTCGTGTATGGCAGGACGCAATGGCGCTGGTCGAGCATTTGTACACGGTCACGCGAACGTTTCCTCAGGCCGAGATCTATGGGCTTACGAGTCAGATCAGGCGCGCTGCCGTGTCCGTTCCGGCCAACATCGCGGAAGGCGCTGCGAGAAGCAGCTCGAGAGAGCCGCGCCAATTTCTGTCGATTGCACAGGGATCGTTGTCCGAGCTGGATACGCTGATCGATCTCTCGGCGCGGCTCGGCTACGTGCGCGATGGGGCCTCTATACTCGATCGCGTCGGCCGTGTGAACGGTCTCCTGTCTAAATTGCGCTCATCGATCAAGGCGGCTGATTAAGTGGCGGCTTACCAACTCACCTCTTCACCATTTCACTTCTTCACCTCTTCACGTTTTCAGATGTCCCCCTCCGTTACCCTCCTCGCCGCCTCGCTGTGGCGGAAGAAAGGCCGCGTGCTGGTGTCGATCGTGGCGATCGCGCTGGGCGTCGCGCTGGGATATGCCGTGCAGCTCATCAACAGCTCGGCGGCGAGCGAGTTCGCGCAGGCGCTCGCGATGCTGTCCGGCGATGCCGACTTGACGGTGCGTGGACCGCGTGAGGGGTTCGATGAGAAGCTCTTTCCGCGGCTCGCCAGCGTGCCTGAGGTCGCGGTGGCCAGCCCGGCGATCGAGCTGGACGTGCGTTTGCCGGATCGCGACGAGCCGCTGCACGTGCTGGGGATCGACATGTTCCGCGCCGGGCGGCTGCAGCCGGCGCTCGTCGGAGACAGCGAAGACCCGCTGGGCTGGCTGCGCTCCGATACCGTCTTCTTGAGTGTTGCCGCCGCGGATCATCTGGGAGTGAAGCCGGGAGAGCGGATTGCGGCGCAGGTGGGGTTGAAGCAGATCGACCTTCGCGTCGCGGGGTTGCTGGCGGCGTCCGCTGTCCCCCAGCGCCTGGCGGTGATGGACATCGGCGCGGCGCAGTGGCGGTTCCAGCGACTGGGGACTCTCACGCGTGTCGATCTGCGGCTGCGCCCGGGCGTGGATGCGGAGGAGTTCGCGGTTCGCTTGCAGAAGCAATTGCCACCTGGAGTCGCGGTCGAACGCCCGCATTCGGCGGTCGAATCCAACCTCCGCATGTCGAGAGCATACCGCATCAACCTCGAGGTGTTGGCGCTCGTGGCGCTGTTCACCGGCTCGCTCCTGGTGTTCTCGACGCAGACGCTGTCGGTCGTGCGGCGCCGGGGAGAGCTCGCGTTGCTGCGGGTGCTTGGCATGACGCGCCGGCGTCTTGCGCGGCTGCTCGGAGTAGAGGGTGCCCTGATCGGAATCGTCGGCGCGGCCGTGGGCCTGCCCGCCGGCTATTGGCTCGCGCTCGCTGCGATGGCTGTGATCGGCCCGGACTTGGGTGCCGGCTTCTTCGCCGGCCTGCGGCCTCAGCTTCGGCTCGATGCCGGTTGGATGCTGTTGTTCTTCGTGGCCGGAGTGCTCGCCGCGATCGCTGGCGCGCTGCTTCCCGCGCTCGAAGCGGCGCGCACGCGACCGGCCCAGGCGCTGAAAGCTGGCGACGAGCGTGCCGCGTATCGCAGCATCCAGGTGCCGTGGCCGGGCATGGCGCTGGCGCTCGCGGGTATCGTGGCAACTTCCCTGCCGCCCGTGCGCGGTCTGCCGCTGTTCGGCTACCTCGCCATCGCACTCATGCTGGTCGGCGCGATCCTGATGCTGCCTTGGATCTGCTCGCGCGTGTTCTCCGCGCTGCCGCCTCCCCGCAAGAGCTGGCATTTGCTGGCGGTGGCGCAGTTGCAGGGCGCTGCGGCTCAGACCGGCGTCGGGCTGGCCCCGATGGTTGCAGCGGTCGGCCTGATGGTTGCGATGGCGATCATGGTCGCTTCGTTCCGCGAATCGCTCGACGAGTGGCTGCATCGCGTCCTGCCTGCCGACTTGTACGTACGGGCCGGCGCGCCAGGCGACACGGGCTTCTTGGACACGAGCGTGCAGCGGGCGATCGCGCTGCTACCCGAGGTCCGGCGAGTCGATTTCTCGCGAGCGCAACAGATCCTGCTCGATCCGACGCTGCCACGCGTCACGCTGCTCGCGCGCGATCTCGACGCGAATCGCGCGGCAAAAGTGCTGCCGCTCGTGACGCCGGCGCAGCTACCGTCACCCGGATCCCCAGCGGCGCTCTGGGTGAGCGAAACCGTTGCCGACATCTACAAGCTGAAGCCCGGGCTCGTCGTTCGGATTCCGATCGCGGGGCATTCCGTGCGGCTCACCGTCGCGGGCATCTGGCGCGACTACGCGCGGCAAAACGGAGCGCTCCTGATCGATCGCGCACTGTACATGAAGCTGAGCGGCGATCGCACTGCCACCGAGGCCGGGCTCTGGCTTGCGCCCGGAGTCACGCCCAGGCAAGCCGCACAGGCCGTGCGCGCAGCGGTGCCCGAAGGCGAGCGCCTCGATGTCTCGGAGCCAGGCGAGATCCGCAGCCTGTCGCTCGCCATCTTCGATCGCACCTTCGCCGTCACCTATGCTCTGGAGGCGAGCGCTGTCGTCATCGGGCTGTTTGGACTGTCCAGTGCGGTCGCCGGGCAGGTGCTCGCGCGCCGGCGCGAGTTCGGTGTGCTGCGCCATATCGGCATGACGCGGAGGCAGGTCGCCTCCATGCTCGCGACCGAAGGCGCGCTCACCAGCCTGCTCGGACTTGCGATGGGGTTGGCGCTGGGCTGGGCCATCAGCCTGGTCCTCGTGCACGTCGTCAACCGCCAATCCTTTCACTGGAGCATGGAGTTGCACATCCCCTGGAGTGCGCTCGCGCTGTTCGTTCTCCTGATGCTCGCGCTGGCCACGATCACAGCAGCAGTCAGTGGCCGCGGCGCGATGAGTCAGGACGCGGTGCGGGCGGTGAAAGAGGATTGGTGACCCAAGAGGGTGAAGGAGTCAAGGAGTGAAGGAGGTGAAGGAGGTCACGGCAGAGCCCCGCTCTCTCGCTCTTTTCGCCGCTCGTGCGCTACACTTCGCCGACAAGCAGAACCATTCTCGAGGGAGGATCACCATGCACAAGCTCGCCCTGATCGCGGCGCTTTCTGTCGCACTCGCCGCGCCGGTACAGGCCGCCGACAAGGTCAAAGTCGGCTTCATCAGCACGCTCTCGGGTCCGGCGGCCGCCATCGGCACGGACATTCGCGACGGCTTCAACCTGGCGCTGAAGATGAGCGGCGGGAAGCTCGGCGGGTTGCCCGCCGAGTTGCTCATCACGGACGATCAGCAAAATCCGGACATCGGCAAGCAGGCCGCGGACAAGTACCTCAAGCGGGACCATGTCGACTTCGTGACCGGCATCGTGTTCTCCAATGTTCTGCTCGCCGTGGCGCCGGCGGTGTTCGAGAACAAGACCTTCCTGTTGAGCGCGAATGCCGGTCCGTCGGTGCTCGCCGGAGCGCAGTGCAGCCCGTGGTTCTTCAGCGTGGCATGGCAGAACGAGGGAACGCCCGAGGCGGCCGGCAAGTACACAGCCGACAAGGGCTTCAAGAGCGTATTCCTGATCTCGCCGAACTATCCGGCGGGCAAGGACATGGTCGCCGGGTTCAAGCGCTTCTACAAGGGGACCATCGCAGACGAGCTCTACCCGCGGCTGGGCCAGCTCGACTTCTCCGCCGAGTTGGCGCAAATCCGTGCCGCGCATCCCGGCGCCGTGTTCTTCTTCCTGCCCGGGGGCATGGGCATCAACTTCGTCAAGCAATTCGCGGCCTCCGGGCTCAGCAAGGAGACCACGCTCATCACCACCGCTTTCTCCGCCGACGAGGACATCATCCCGGCCGTGGGCGAGCCGATGCTGGGCATCTACAACACCGGCTTCTGGAACCACGACCTGGACATTCCCGAAAGCAAGGCTTTTGTCGCCGCGTTCGAGAAGGAGTATGGCCGCTTGCCCAGCGGATATGCCGCGCAAGGGTACGAGGCCGCGCGCGCCATCGACGCGGCCGTGCGCGAGGTGAAAGGCAAGCTGGAAGACGCCGACGCGTTGCGAGCCGCCCTGCGCGCCAACAAGTTCAAGTCCGTGCGCGGTCCGTTCAAGATCAACCGCAACGGGTTTCCCATCGAGAACTTCTACCTCCGGGTCGTGGAGCGCGACGCCAAGGGCCGCATCACCAACCGCACGCTGAGCGTGGTGCTCAAGGACCAGCCGGATCCGTACGTGGAGCAGTGTCCGCTGAAGTAGCGAGTGAAGGAGTGAAGGGTGAAGAGTGAAGGGTGAAGAGTGAAGCGCAATCATCGAGATCTGAAGGTCTGGCAGGAGGCCATCGAGCTCGTCCAACACGTCCATCAACTGACGTCATCCTTCCCCGTCCAGGAACGGTTCGGTCTCACCGCGCAACTGCGCCGCGCCGCGGTGTCGGTTCCAGCAAACGTCGCTGAAGGGTGCGCCCGTAGCGGAACCAGAGAGCTGATCCATTTCTTGAGCATCGCGCAAGGGTCTCTGTCCGAACTCGACACGCTGGCCGAATTGGCGCACAGACTAGGCTACGTCCGTGACCCGCAGGAGATTCGGGCGAGAATCGATGCGGTCTCCGGTTTGACGACGGGCCTCGCATCTTCGCTTAGGCGGAAAGCTGCATAACTCGCTCTAATCGGCTGTTCCTCTTCACCCTTCACTCTTCACCCTTCACTCTTCACCGTTCACCCTTCACCCCTCACTCTCGATCCTCGATGCCCCTCCTCATCCTCGAACAGACGCTGAACGGCTTGCAGTTCGGCTTGATGCTGTTCCTGCTCGCGGCGGGGTTGACTCTGGTGTTCGGGATCATGGACATGATCAATCTCGCCCACGGTTCGCTGTACATGGTCGGCGCATATCTCGCGGCGGCGACGGCTCAGGCGACCGGGTCCTTTGCGCTGGCCGTACTGGCGGCGCTTGCGGGCACAGCGATCATCGGCGTGCTGCTCGAGATGACCGTGCTGCGCCATCTCTACACCCGGGACCATCTGTCTCAGGTTCTCGGCACGTTCGCGCTGCTGCTCATCTGCAACGAAGTCGTGCGGATGATCTTCGGTCCCCAAGCCATCATGCTGAGCATGCCGCAAGCGCTGTCGGGTCCGGTGCAACTGCTGCCGGGGCTCACCTACCCAGCCTACCGCCTGGTGGTGATCGGCGTCGGGTTGGCGGTGGCGCTGGGTCTGTATCTGCTGGTCGCGAAGACGCGCGTGGGCATGCGGGTGCGCGCCGGCGCCTCCAACCGCGAGATGGCGAGCGCGATGGGGGTGAACGTGAGATGGCTGTTCACGTTCGTGTTCGGAATCGGTGCTGCGCTGTGCGCGGTCGCCGGAGCCATGCTGGGGCCGATACTCGCCGTGCAGGTGGGAATGGGCGAGAGCATCCTGATCCTCGCCTTCGTGGTGATCGTAATCGGCGGCATCGGCTCGATCCGCGGCGCGCTGGTCGGAGCGCTGCTGGTGGGCATCGTCGACACGGTCGGGCGCGCGTTCCTGCCGATCTTCCTGCGTACGTTCCTGCCTCCCGTGGTCGCTTCGGGGTTGGGACCCGCGCTCGCCTCCATCGCGATTTACGTGCTGATGGCGGCGGTGCTGTTCCTGCGGCCGCAGGGCCTGTTCCCGGCCCGGGCCTGAGTTTGCCATGCCCGCTTGCCCCTCGACGCCGAGGCGTGGAGCTCGCCGATCGGGCAGAGCAGGCCATGCTTGAGTTGCGCGCCTTGCAGGGTGTTCAACGCACGGGACCTGCGGTGTCCCGCGATGTTCGTATAGAGACGAGCGAGCGATCCGGATTCGATCGCTGCGCTCTCCGCCTCTCCGCCTTGCACTGTTCTCGCCCATGCGCAGGGCGCTGACGCTCGCGCTGCTGGCGGTGCTGCTCGCATTCCCGCTCGCTGCACAGCACTGGGGCCAGATGTTCTACGTCGGCTTCGCCACGCGGATCCTCATCTACGCGCTGGCGGTCACCAGCCTGAACCTGATCCTGGGCTTCGGCGGGATGGTCAGCTTCGGGCATGCCGCGTTCTTCGGCGCCGGCGCCTATACCGTCGGCATCCTGATGGCCGAGGGTGTCGCCAGCGCGTGGCTCGCGTGGCCGGTGGCCGTACTCGTGGCGGCGCTGCTCTCACTGGTCATCGGCGCCATCTCGCTGCGCACGCGCGGGGTGTACTTCATCATGATCACGTTGGCGTTTGCGCAGATGATGTACTACGTGGCGGTTTCGCTGCGCGCCTACGGCGGCGAGGACGGCCTCACCCTGCCGGGTCGTTCGCGCTTGGGTGCGGGGCTAGACCTGTCCAACGACGTGACGTTCTACTACATCGCGCTTGCGGTCCTCGCCGTTGCGCTGTACCTGATGCGCAGGCTGCTGAATGCGCGCTTCGGTCAGGTGATCCAGGCGATCCGCGAGAACGAGACGCGCATGGAGGCGATCGGATTCCCCGTATATCGCTACAAGCTCACCTGCTTTGTGATCGCTGGCGCCGTCGCCGGTTTGGCCGGCGCGCTGATCGCGAACCAGAACAGCTTCGTCAGTCCCAACCTGTTGCAGTGGACGCAGTCAGGCACGCTGATGGTGATGGCGATCCTGGGCGGGGTCGGCTATCTGTGGGGCGGCGTGCTCGGCGCGCTGGCGTACCTCGTGCTCGAAGAGGCTCTGTCCGCGTATACCGTCTACTGGCAGCTCGGTGTGGGTGTGGTGCTGCTCGCGGTGGTGCTCTATGCTCGCCAAGGCCTGGCAAGCGTCATCGCGAGACTGGCACACGAGCGGAGCGTGCCGCGTGGTTGAGCTGCTCGCGGTCGAAGGCCTGTACAAGCACTTCGGCGGTGTGGTGGCGACAGACCGTGTCGACTTCGCCATCGCCGAGGGAGAGATCCACGCGCTGATCGGCCCGAACGGCGCGGGCAAGACCACGTTCGTTCATCAGCTCGCGGGTGCACTCCGGTCCGACTCCGGCCGCATCTCGTTCGGCGGCGTTGAGGTGACCCACACCTCGTTCGATGAGCGCGTGCGTCTTGGCATTGCGCGCTCGTATCAGATCACCAGCATCTTCCGATCGCACAGCGTGCTGGATAACGTCGCGCTGGCGGTGCTGGCGCGCAGCGGCTCGGCGTTCCGCTTCTGGCGTGCACTCGCCCGCGAGACTGCGCTATTCGACGAGGCGAGCGGTATCGCAGCACAGGTCGGGCTGCAGACCAAGCTGACGCAGCTCGCCGGCCGGCTTCCTTATGGTGAGCAGCGCCGGCTGGAGGTGGCACTGGCGCTGGCTACGCGGCCCAAGCTGCTCCTCCTGGACGAACCGATGGCCGGAATGGACCCGCAGGCCACGCACGGGATCGTCGAGCTGGTCGCCGGCCTGAAGGGGAAGGTCACCGTGCTACTTGTGGAGCACGACATGGACGCCGTGTTCAAGCTTGCCGACCGGATCTCCGTGCTCGTGTCCGGCCGCGTTATCGCGACGGGTGCACCCGACGAGATTCGCGTGAACTCGGAGGTGAAGCGCGCGTACCTGGGGGATGAGGCCGCATGAGCTATCCGGCGAGGGGCCCCGCTTTAGCGGGGATCGACGGCAAAGCGGCCAGACGCCGACGCAAGATGGTGGAGATGCCAATGCTGACAGAAGAGGCGTCCGCATGAGCCGGGACGCGCTGCTTCGCGTAGAGGATCTGCAGGCCGGATATGGTCCTAGCCAGGTGCTGTTCGGAGTCGGCTTTAAGCTCCGCCGCGGAGAGATCGGATCGCTGCTGGGCCGCAACGGCATGGGCAAGACCACGACCATCCGAGCGTTGCTAGGGCTCACGCCGGCGCGGGGCGGAACAGTGAGTCTGCTCGGCCGGCGCGTCGAGCGGCTGCGTGCCGATCAGATCGCACGCATGGGCGTGGCGCTTGTGCCCGAGGGCCGTCAGATCTTTCCGAACCTCACCGTGCGCGAGAACCTGCAGGCATTTGCCCGCAACCATACCCGGGTCGCCAAGCCCTGGACTGTTGACGCTGTCATGACTCTGTTCCCGGTGCTGGCTGCGCGTGCCGGTCACATGGGCAATCAGCTCTCCGGCGGTGAACAGCAGATGCTGGCGATCGGGCGTGCACTGATGACGAATCCCTTGCTGCTGATCCTCGACGAAGCGACCGAGGGTCTGGCGCCGCTGATCCGCGCTGAGGTGTGGCGGTGCCTGTCCGCGCTCCGCGCGCAGGGGCAGACCATCCTCATCGTCGACAAATACGTCGAGCGCCTCATTCCGCTCGCGGACCACCACACGATCCTCGAGCGCGGGCGAGTTGCTTGGCAAGGGACTTCCGCTGCACTCGCTGCCGACCACGGAGTGTGGCATCGGTATCTGGGCGTCTAGCGCTCGCGCTCACCCGGGCCCCGCGCGTACCCACAGCGCTTGCGGCCCGCGGAACGAGATGTTCGGGTGGAAGGAGAAGGCCTGTCCCTCGACAAGCCGCAGGCGAGGGAAGCGCCGGATCAAAGTCTCCAGCGCGATATGAGCTTCGAGCTTGCCGAGCGCGGCGCCAATGCAGTAATGGATGCCTTTGCCGAACGCGAGGGTCTTCGCCGCGTTCGCGCGTCGCAGATCGAACTTCTCCGGCTCCGGGAAAACGGAAGCGTCGCGGCCCGACGCCGCGAGCCAGAGAAACAGCTTTGCTCCCTGAGGTATGTCGACGCCACCGAGCGTGACAGGCCGCTTGGTCACGCGCCGCCACACGGGCACCGATGGGTCGTAGCGGAGCGTTTCGAGGATCGCGCCGGGGACCAGCTCCGGGTCGGCGAGCACCGAGTCCCAGCGCGCCGGGTCTTCAAGCAAGCGGCGCAGCAGGTTTGCGATCAGGAAGTTGGTCGTCTCGTGTCCGGCGAACGTGAGCGAGTAGAGGATCGAACCGATCTCCTCGTGAGTCAGCGCCTCGGGGTCCTCGTCGTGGATCTCCAGCAGCGCGCTGGCGAAGTCGTCCTCGCGAGCGCTAGCCTTGGTCGCGACCACATCGCGGAGATAGCTCCGGTAGGCGGCCATGTTTTCGGCATGGTGCACCTGTTCAGCGGGTGTGGGCCGTCCCCAGGCCAGCGTGGCGCGATGGCCGCACCACTCCTTGAGTCGCGGCCAGTCGCGCTCGGGGACGCCAACGAAGCGGAAGATGATTGTGGCCGGCAAGGGAAAGGTCAGCGCAGAAACGAGGTCGAACGGTGCGGACGGATCGATGGCGTCCAACAACTGGTCGACGGTGCGTCGGATCTCCGGCTCCATTTGCGCTACCCTTCGTGGCGTGAACGCCCGTGCGGTTGGAGTGCGGAGGCGGGTGTGCGCCGGTGGGTCGAGGCTCACCATCGATGGCTGCGGAGTGTGGCCGCCCCCGAGCAGGATCCGCACCGCTTCGGGCACCAGCTGGGCGAGCGGCAGCTGCGCGGATGCCGCAGAGTAGGTCCCGGGATCCAGGAAAACCGCCTCGATATCGGCGTACCGCGTGATGACGTAATAGTCGATGGACGGGGCGTAGAACACCGGCGCCTCACGCGGCAGTGAGTCCAGCACGGCGAACGGGTCGGCGAGGTAGGTCGCCGACAGCGGATCGAAGTCGGCATGGACTGGGCAGGCGACACGTTCGTCGGTCGTCATGGTCTCTCACCCCTCGAAGTATTCGTCAGGTGTAGCAGCCCCGCCCTCGGCGTGTCGCCGTTTGCGCGTTCAGCCAGAGCCTGCCCGAGCTTCGCGTCAGCACCCGTATTGATCGACAAACTCCCGGCTGGCTTCGATCGTCGGCGGTACGTCGACGGACACGAACCGCACGGAATAGGTCGGATAGTCGCAATCCACCGAAGCTCGATAGCTGTCCACCCAGACCGCTGCACGCCCGCTCACCGAGAACCGTTCCTTCGCCTGCAATTGATTCAGGACTCGTGCAGGGACCACTGCCTTCACGAACTGCTGGGCGTTTTGAAATCGGATCTCGTGCACCGGAGGGTGTTGGTGCCAGTAGGGCAGCAAGGCACTGATGTCTTTGTCCGGCAGGAAATAAAGATCCAAGACCCCGTACGCAGCATCTGCGTTGGGATCGTCGGTCAGATAACCATAGTGATACGTCCCTTTCAGAAGAAAGCGGCCCTCGAAGTATGCGACTCCGTACTGTCCGATCGATGAGAAGCGCACCGGGCTTTGTTTCGGCACCGCATAGGTAAGAGAGCCCGATGCCTGCACGAGCTGGAGCTCCTCCGCCGAGACCAAAGGGGCCAGCAAGCCGAGGATGAGCGCGACGAGCGCGAGCAACTGTTTCATAAGGTCGGAGGCAACGTGCGGTTCTTGGACTCGTCGGGCACGACCGGACGCGCCGTCATCTCGGGTACCGAGGCCGCCGGTGTTGCTGCCGAAGGAGCCGCAAGTTCCATTAAGCCAACACGAAGAAGCGAATCCGTGGCTCTGTGCATCCCGGTCGAAGCGCGTCGCCCTCCAACCAATGGTCGAGCCGCCGTTCTTGGATCCCTGGCGACGACCGTGCCAACTATAGCTCAGGCCGGAGCTGCAGACAGAGGAATCAGCGGCAGCCCCGACATCGAGGGCAGCGGTGAGCCCTCGAAAGCCGCCGCAACATTCGGCCTGAGACCGTGCCTCAGGCGCCATAGTCGATGGAGTAGCGCAGCATCTGGATGCCGCTTACCAAAGACTCGGCGGACTCGAGCGAGAGCTTCAACGCAGCTCCCTCTGGAACGATCCGCACTCCGCGGGTGAGAAGCACAGGCATCAACGCCACCTCGACCGTGTCCACGAGCCTTGCGTCCATGAGTGTCCGTGCGAGATTGCCGCCGCCAAAGAGCCAGATGTCCCGGCCGGGTCTGCTCTTGAGCTCTGACACGGCTTCGGTGAGGTGTTCGCCGATCACTTGTACGCCGGGATGCTCCGCTTGACGGAGCGACCTCGAGGCGACGATGACCTGTCTGCCGAGCAGCGGGTTCTGGTCGCCCTGCGACCTCACCGCCTCGTACGTGGCCCGACCTAGGATGAAGGTGTCGAACTGCGCAAAGAGGGCGTTGAAGTCGATGCTCGGGTCAGAGACGATCCAATCGTAGTCCCCGTGTGGCCCGGCGATGAAGCCGTCCAGGCTGCAGGCGACGTTGTAGCGGAGCCGACGCATGGTGAGATGCGAGGAGCCAATACCGACTGCAGCACCTCCTCCTTGCCCTCGCGTTAGACGGCAGGCTGAACCAGGTTGATCAGGTTGCCACAGGTGTCTTCGAAGAGCACGGACGTGATCGGAGCCATGTTCTTCGGTTCGCCTCTGAACGACACGCCAAGGTTCTTCAATCGCGCATATTCCGTGGCGATATCGGTAGAGATGAAAGCCGTGGCGGGTATCCCGGCCTCGAACAGCGCTCGTTGATAGGCGGCGCCGGGAGGAAAGCTCGCCGGCTCCAGGACAAGCTCAACGCCATCGGCTCCGTCGGGTGCAATCAACGTAAGCCAGCGGAAGTGGCCCATCGGAAGATCCTTGCTCTTCTTGAAGCCGAGCTTGTTCACGTAGAAGCTCAACGCCTTGTCCTGGTCATCGACCAGCACGCTTGCGAGACGGATCTGCATAATCAACAAGGTCCTTTCGGAGCAACCACACTTCGCTGTCGTTCGGTGAGCACGCGCGCTGTTCACTCCGTCACGACGGCATGAGTGCACGCTAGCCCATCCGTGCTGGAGGGGAAGCACCGAACAGCGTCATCCAGCTTTCCCGGCGATGTGTCGGCGCGTTCCTCGGCTCGGTGGTCTTGGGTGTCCGGCCGCTGGTGAGATCCGGCCGATCCGCTGAAAACGTACTCTCGCTCGCTGTGCCGATCGATGTGGCCATGTCGGTGCAAGTCGTCTCACACGGAGGGGGTCATGCGATCTCCGCCTCCACGAGCTTGGCGAGGAGCGTGAGCGATTCTTGCCAGCCGAGATAACAAGCCTCGAGCGGGATGACCTCCGGTATGCCTTCCTGCACGATGTTCAGCTCAGTCCCGCACGACACCTTCTTCAAGGACACTGTCACCCGCATTTCCCCGGGTAACTTGGCGTCGTCGAAGCGGTCCGTGTAGCGGATGCGCTCGTGCGGCACCAGCTCCAGGTACTCGCCCCCGAACGAATGACTCTGGCCTGTGGTGAAGTTGGTGAACGACATCCGGTGGGTTCCGCCGACTTTGGCGTCCATCTGATGGACCTTACCCGTGAAGCCGTTCGGCCGAAGCCATTTGACCATCGCATCGGCGTCGAGGAATGCCCGATAGACACGTTCGGGCGTTGCGCGCAGAACACGGTGAAGCCGGACGGTGTTTGTCGAAATGATTACCTCGTCTTCCGATACGGGATGGTCTCGCCGTCGAAGCAGATCGGATGCAGCGTGAGGGCCAACACTAGAATTCTGGGACTCGCGGTTGCACCGCGCGTCGCCTGCAGCGCACCGCGTGTGCTCGATATGGGCATGGGCTCAGCGGATTACCTTCCCCTGTAGTAGCCGATAGCAACAGGATAACCACCAGGCGCGGGTCCGAGCAAGTCCGCGCGGCTCCGTCTGGGCCCCCTGCGGACTTGCGATGCGCCGCTAGGGGCTACGCTCGAGGATCGGGGTCGGCGGTCGTCTGGACAGATGTGTCACTCCCCTTGGCTACGACGGGGCGCATGGGCGCCTCGTTTACGATCAACTGAAACACATCTGGCCGGCTGTAGTGTCCTGCGACATCGAAATCGAATTTGCCGCGGCCGATGTCGTCGAGGTCGAGGGTCGCGCTGAGGATGGTTTCGCCCTCGAAATGCGGACCAGCAAGGACCCTGCCGAGAGGGCTGATGATGGCGCTTCCGCCGCGCATGAGCACAGCATCTGCCGAATCACCGAGAGACACCCGCACGGACTCGGGGAAATCTTTCTTGCGGACGAACTGACAAGCGGTCAGGACGAAGCAGCGTCCTTCCAGGGCCACATGCTGCATTGAGGCGAGCCAGGTATCTCGATCGTCGGCCGTGGGCGCGCAGTAGAGCGCGACGTTCTTGGAATACATCGCCATCCGGAGCATGGGCATGTAGTTCTCCCAGCAGATGACCGAGCCTATCCGACCATAGGGGCTATCGATCACCGTGAGCGTCGAGCCGTCGCCGAAACCCCAGATCGTCCGTTCCAGTGCAGTCGGCATGAGCTTGCGGTGCTTCCCGAGCAGCCGACCGTCCGGGGCGAAGAAGAGTACCGTGCAGTAGCAGGTCCCGAGCTCGCGCTCGACAACGCCGATGATCACGTAACTGCCGCTTGCTGCGGCGGCCTCGCCCAGTCGCAGTGTGTGTGGGCCGGGCACGTCGATGGCCGCATCGAGGTAGAGGCGAAATTCTTCGCGCCCAGCCTGATCCCGCGCTCCAACCACCAGACCATAGTTCAGGCCCTTTGGATATCCGGTGATGAACGCCTCCGGAAAGACGATCACCTTCGCCCCACCGGCCGCGGCTTGTCCGATCAGGCCAACGGCCTTATCAACGCAGGCCGCGGAATCGAACGGCACCGAGCCAGCCTGAACTACGGCAACGCTTACAGTCGTCACGTCCGACTTCGAGACCACTGTGCTCCCTCCCTCGTCGGTCGGGCGATTCGTGCGGACCAACGCCGCGCATTACCTGCCGGCGGAAGCGGGCGGAGCCCGATGTGGCAGGTCAGATGCACGCGCTGCTTGGGCGTCACTATATCGGATGACATCTGTGGATTGTCAGGCTCATGCGGGCCCTCCCGGCGGAGCATGCACCGACAGAGCGCAGAGCTGCCGAGCGAGCGTTGCCACATCGTCGCGCCCGCGCAGACCGGACTCCACCTTGTCTAGCCAGCGTTTGGGGATCCCGACAGAGCCCAGATGCGCCCCGGCGATGGCTCCCGCCATGGAGGCAATGGAATCCGTGTCCCTTCCTACCGACAGAGCGCGGCAGACAGCGTCCTCGAAGGAGTCCGGGGCGGAGAGAAAACAGTAGATCGCAGTGGGTGCGGACGCGTGAGCGTACACCTCGTTGCCGAGTTCACGGGCAGCGTCGTGTGGGTTTGCGCGGGACGAGACGAGCGTAGGGGTCATGCTGAGCCGATCCACGTACTCTTGGTTGGCGGGAAGATCACGGATGTATCGAGTTAGCGCGGCGATAAAGCTCGCAATTGAGATCGGTTCGCGTGCAGCCGCGCAAAGCGCTACGGCTCGTGCCTGGAGGCAGCTCCCGGTGCTCGGGTTCGAAGCCCTCTATTGGGGCTCCGAGGCTATCGCCGACCACTACTCCCAAGAGAGATCCGACGAAGCGATCCTCTGAATCGATCGTCATTGGGAAGGACGTTGCCGCGTTCTTCACGCCCAACGGCTCAGGTGGAACGGATGGTTGGGCGTTTGCCTATGACCAGGAGGTTGTTACCTCACTCTTTCCCAGTAGTCGGTGAACACACCTTCGAGCGTTGCTGTCGCCTTGTCCCCTTCTCTTACGACGAAGGGAGGATCGATCGGATGCTGATAAGACACGCGTGCGCCTTGTCTTGTGACGGGCGCTCGCTTTGTCTCGCCCCCAACGGTGTACACCGGCGGCTTTCCACTGCCGTCGTCGAAGATGACGAGGAGCGGTGTGACCGCAACCTCGCGCTCAGACCACTGCCATTCAGAGAGCGATGACAACGACGCTGGCTTCCCCTCCGGAGTCGGCCAAAATACGATGAGCTGGTAAATCCCGTTCTTGGTGGTGCCCATTCCATATACGGTAGGCGGAATTTGGACCGTGCCATCAGGAAGCTTGCGCATCACGAGTCGCCATGTACCCTCCGTGTCGTCTGCTAGCGCGGGCATCGACAGAGCGATGGACATGATGAGGGCAGAAACAAACCGGCGCGAGAGTGACATAACTGATTTCATGATCTCCTCCTCGAAAGTAATCCTCAAGGAAAAACGGCCAGAACAGCAGGCCCACGAAACGCTTCGCTTCACAACTGACTGACGTAGACCTTCTTTGATCAGACCGTAGCATTGACTCCCGCCAATACCGCGCGGCTCGACTGGACGCCCAACGCTGGCCATCAGGGGCCAGCGAAAGCAAGCGGGACGCTGCCTTCGCCGGTCCCTTGCATGGCCTTGGTGCGCTTCGGTCGCCGAGCGCGACCGCTATCGGTCAGACCTTAGCGATTCCAGGTCGCGAAGCCGGTGCTCGTTCCGTCTTGCCAGTTCACCTGTGTCACGCCGACGAAGGTGTTGCTGCCGGTGATACCCTGGTACTTTCCGGTGCCACCCACGTACTGGAATGTTCCAGGGCCGGTGACTGTGTCGCCGGAATTCTGCCAAGTGCAATAGACTTGATCACCGTCGGTATCGGTGATGACGCAGTAGCCGCCCGCTTTGTGTTTCTTGGCGTTAAAGTCGGCATCGAAGAATGCAGGACACTTCACGCCGGCCCGGTGGAATAAACTGCCCTGGCCCTTGTCGTTGAAAAAAGTACCGCTGAACTCGCCGACCCAGTAGTAGTGGCCCTTCTCGATCTGATACGCCTTCCCTACTCCAAACCAGCCGAATTCACCGGTTACTTTCCAGTCCTGTGCAGAAGCCGTCCCTTGCAGCAACAAGGCGATGCTTAGGCCAAGGGCGCTCTGCAGTAGCTTGTTACGTTTCATTGGCTCCTCCCATTGAGATCGAGGGCTGCAACATGCTCGCGCTCCGGAACCGCAGCCCGGTAAGCTCCGAAGCCCAACGCCGGCGCTCAGGGCGCCGCTCTAGCGGCTCGCTTGCAACGCGCTCTTGGGCCCGTGTCGTTCCATCCCCAGTCAGTTACACCCTTTGGGTTCTATGACGATGAACTCGATACGAGTATCACTGGCATTTTCGGGCTGAATCCGCCCGGCCGGGGCCCAACCAACTTGGCCGGGCTTACTCGGTGGCGTGTCCACCGAGTTGCCATCGGGGAAATGCAGTTTGAGACCTGGCCCTCCAGTCAGGCTGACGATCACCACGTCCTTGGCATCGAAAAACCCGGCAGACTTCTCGTGTGGACCGAAAACCGCTCGAACCACTCTCACGCACTTGTTCTCGAATTCGGACTTGTGGTGCACCGGGTCAGCTTCGACATCCATCTGTGCGATGCCAGCAGAGCAAACCGAGAGGGCGCCGATCCCAAGGACGGCGGTACAGAGCTTCTTTCCCATGATTCCTCCCCGACTACGATGTGCGCCGCGTTAGCGGGCTGGTCCATCCCGATCGGCCTCGATGGTGGCAACTTGCGAATCCATCATCAAGGGCCCAACGCTCGCGCTAATCGACGCCCAAACAGCAAGCGCAGCGTCGCTGTCCGGGCGTCCGTTTCAGCGTCTTGTTGGGCGTCACTCTGTTGAGGCAGATCAGTCGACTCCCGACTAGTGCTAGTTGCAAGTGCCACCCCAGCTCCCGCTCGTCAGCTTGCCTTCGCTTTGGTCGACTCGCCACCAACCTGACCAGCTCTTCCCTGCAAATACGCCAGAGCCCTCCACCAACTTCCAGGTACCACGGTCGCCCGACCCTGGATCGCTGACCCAGGTGTCGGCCCAGTTGTCTCCATTCTTGGTCTTGCGCGCGCAGATGCCAGCCAGTCTCGTCTTACCGTCCGGAGTGCTGAGCGAATAGCCGCTGCAAGTACCCATTGCGTTATTCGCGGAGTTGTCGCTTGAGGTCAGGCTGTAGAACGTGAATGTCGCGAGCGTAAACCCTTTGGCGATCTCCGACGTCTCCGCGTTTTGCGACACATTATGGAAGTGACCCGTACAGTTGTCTGCGGCGTTTACTGCGGGTGCGATCAGGGTGCCGCCGAGAATACTCAGATGAGCACATGCTTTTCTGAATCGCATGACATCCTCCCGATGTGTGAATCGACGATAACGACGGCCTAAGGGGTCATGGGTAGCGCTCCCGACCCCAGGGCCGTCCCGAGCATAACCCGCGCTCGCTTACGGATCGCATACGGATTGCGTTGCATGCGAGCAGCAGGTCTCGCACAGTTCTGTCTCGGCTATCGCATTCGACGCGTCGCTTCGCTGGCGTCCAACAGGAGGAAACGTCTATCCAGCCGTCTCAGGACTCTTCTCCGTTCCTTCGCCCGGGTGCCGCACTTCAGCATCCGCACGGACGAGTCACCCTCGCGACCCGGAACCAGGTGCTGAATGCTTCGGTGTTCCTGCCGCGTACTGGGTCGCCCGCTTGACGAGCTTACAGGCCTTGTTCGGGCCAGGCGTGCGCCGCGGCTCCCGGTCGTGCTTACTTCGGACGAGCTCGTAAGTTTGCCGAGCGGACGACCTAGCCGAAGACCTTCACCGTCGCATACACGTACCAGAGCCCGAACGCGATCAGTGCGAGCGCGACCGAGAGCGTGAGCAGCCGGCTTGCAAGCCTGCCGGCTAGCCATGCACCGGTTACCGCTCCACAGACGAGAAGTACGCCGACGGCGAGCCCAAGACGCCAGTCGAGGCGGCCCGCCGCCGCGTTGACGATAGTCGCGGCGACGGCGATCGGAATCTGGATCGCTTGTGCGAGCGCGATCGTCGGCACGATCGGCGTACGCAGGACCAGCAGCAGCGGGATCAGCATCACCGGTCCGCCGGTGCCGGAGACGGCCGAACCCCAGCCCACGGTGAGGCCGACCCACGTGAGCACCGCTGCACTCGGCGGCGCCGTGCCGCGAACCCGCCGGGTAGCGAGCGCCTGCACGCCCGAGACGAGCGCAAGTGCCGCAATGAACAACCGAATCGCGGCGGCAGGCAGGACGTCCAGCATTGCCGCGCCCCCGAGCGCCCCCGCGGCGGCCGGCACGCACAGACTCAGAAGCTCGCGCGAGCGGAGCGGTGTCCGTCGTAGATGGACCGATGCACCGACCAGACCGGTAGCGAGAAAGCCGAACATCGACGCCGCAATAGCGCGCTCGAGCGGAACGCCGCCCGCATCCGTCAATGCCGGGACGACCAGGACACCTCCGATCCCGGTCAGTCCGATCAGCAGACCGGCGACAAGTGCTGCGACAGCGACGATCCAGAGCATGCGGTCGAGTTGGATGGAACACTTACCGTTCGGCTGCGCGATGAACTGCGATTCGATGGCGCGCCGCGAGCATACGACCATAACACGAGATGGCGGCTCGCCCTGCCAGCGCGAAGACCTGTCGACCAGATGCAGGTGGTTCAGCGTGGAACTGCCACCGGTTCCCGCATACTCAGGATGGAATACGGCTCCACGTTCTGAGCCTGCTTGTGCCGGCCCCTGTAACGGACGTACGATTCCTGCGGGTGGTCGCCTGGCCTGGGCGTGCGTGCTCGGTTCTGCGCGCGGACGCTTCGACGGCTACAAGGCGCAGGCCCGCGCCGCCTCACTCATCGGGGCCCGCTCATTCGGAACATCGGGCAGCGTCGGATGCAACAGCTCGGCTCGCTCTTGCTGCTGGTTGTGTTTGTGGCGGCGTCACAAGGCGCAGCCGTGGCGGGTGCGACGGAGTCGGCCGTCGCAGCTGTCGACGGAAACCGCGCGGCGGTGATCGGTTTCCTGCCACCGGCGGCGCGGGACGCTCGAGACCCAGCCGCGAGCGAGGCTCGAGCGCAGGTTGAGCTCGCGATCGAGCGCGCGAAGCAGTGCCTGGGAGAGGCGCAGATCTCGTACCAAGTGGCGTTCGTCGACCGCATCGTGATCCATCGCCTCGGCGGAGATGACACGTTCCAGGTGAGCCAGTTTGCGCCACTGGTGGGTGCACTGCTGTTTCGTCCCGGCGCCAATCCTCGGATTCTCGTGGCCGGAGGCGGGCCGGCGGGGCTGGTGCAAATGCTTCCCCGCGCGCTGAGCGAGTACTTCGGCACGAGATGTTCTGACACACGATGATCGGTGCGCCCGCAGGCGCAGCAGCGCGCGTGCGCACCGGCCAACTGCTGTACAGAGGGGGTTTCCGTGGATCTGATATGGGACGGCCGATTCGACGAACGTCCGCAACTCTTGACCGAAGAGATCCTACGCGCCATCAAGGGCGAGCTGGAAGCCGTGGAGGCACCGGAAGAGATCATCGAGCAGCTCACGGGGAGGATCGCTTTCGCCGTGAGTTGGCTGATCGATGGAGTCGCGAGCGTGAAGGTCGAGGGGGGCGAGCTTTCGCCGATCCTCACGTTCAAGCTCGGCCAGGATCAGCTCCTGTTCGCAGGCGGCAACTCCTGGATGCATGAATATGTCTTTCGCATCCTGCCGAAGTTGTTCGCGCAGCCGGCTGCCTGACGGCGGCGTCGAGGCGCCGGCGCAGGCCAGTCCTACCGCTGGTGCGCTGCGGAGGTGACGCCCCAATTGTTACCGATCAGCGCCGCCGTCGTACGGGCCAAGGTGTCTCGTGACCCAGCCGGCCGGGAGTGCTTCCTGCTTCTCAGGCAGGGGCGAAGGGGTGCCGGTCATGATCCAGATCCTGGGAATTTTCATTGGGCTCGGGGCGTTGAGCGCGTTGCTGTGCACGCTGGAATGGATTTTTCCGTCGGTCCGCGGACAGCCGTTGTGGCGCGAGGACAGCAGGGTCGACCTGCTCTACTGGTTCTTCACCCCGCTGGTGACCAGAGCGATCTCGCGGCTGGTGGTGGTCGCTGCGGTAGCGCTCGTGTTCGTTGCGATGGGACAGCGTCTCGGCCCGCATGCCGTCGAAGGGTTCGGACCGGTCCTGCTTCAGCCGGGCTGGCTCATCGTTATCGAGATGTTTCTGCTGGGCGATCTAGTCGGCTACTGGACGCATCGGTGCTTTCACGCCGGCTTCCTGTGGAAGTTTCATGCCGTGCATCACAGCTCCACTCGTCTCGACTGGCTCTCCTCGGTGCGTGTCCATCCCGTCAACGACGTGGTGGCGAAGGCGGTGCAGGCGGTCGCGCTTGCCTGTCTCGGCTTTCCGCTCAAGATGCTCGCAGGCTACGTGCCGTTCTTGACTCTCTACGCGATCCTGCTGCACGCCAACGTGAGCTGGTCGTTCGGCCCGCTGCGGTACGCGATCGCGAGCCCGCTGTTTCATCGCTGGCATCACACCAGAGAGCTGCAGGGCCTGGACAGAAACTTCGCTCCCCTGTTTCCGTTCATCGACATCGTGTTCGGAACGTTCTACATGCCCAAGGGCGAGCAGCCTAGCCGCTTCGGCACGGTGTTCACGCACGTACCCGAAAGCTTCATCGGGCAGCTGTTGTTTCCGTTCCTCCCGACGCGACGGCGCCCCACGCCTGGGCGCGACTCCCTGCCGCAGACCTGACTCGCGAACGAGCGGTGCTCGGGCTGGAGCGCGGCGCGGGTAGAGAAAGCGGTCCACTGAGCGCCGCACCGATCCGCGGCCTGCACTAACCGCGATGGTGAACGAACCCGGCGCAGCGCAGCCACGCGTCGCGCTCGTCATCTGGCGTACGCTTCTCGCGGATTGCGCGCTAGTATGGGTACCCATATGAAGACAACCATCGATATTGCTACGCCCTTGCTGACCGAGGCTCGGAAGGTGGCTGCACGCGAAGGCATCACGGTCAAGACGCTCGTCGAGCAGGGGCTACGCCGGGAGCTGGCTGAGCGACGGCGGTCTGGCCCGTTCCGCCTGCGCAAAGCCAGCTTCCGCGGGAAGGGGCTCCAGGCGGGGGTCAAGGACGCCTCTTGGGAGCGCATCCGCGAGCTCGCCTACGAAGGCCGGGGCGCGTGATCGCGGTCGATACCAACATCCTCGTATACGCGCACCGCGAAGACGCGACATGGCACGACGTTGCTAACGCTCGCGTCGTGGAGTTGGCCGAGGGACGCGCGCCGTGGGCGATCCCTTGGCCCTGCGTTCACGAGTTTCTCGCCATCGCGACGCATCCGCGGATCTTCGATCCGCCAACCCCCATGCCGTCCGCGATCGCGCAGGTGGAAGCGTGACTAGAATCCCCGACGGTCGTCCTGTTAGGCGAGTCGGAGGCTTACTGGGTCGAGCTGCGCTCTATGCTGGAAACAGGTCGCGTCGTTGGGCCCCAGGTCCACGATGCGAGGGTCGCGGCGCTGTGCAAGCAACACGCAGTGACGCAGCTCTGGTCCGCTGACCGCGACTTCGGGCGCTTCCCGGGTCTGGCGGTCGTCAACCCACTAGTGCCCTAGCTCCGCGACCGCCACGGACCCGGCGCAAGTTCAGTAGGTCTTGTAGGGCAAGAACTTCCCGGACATCACGATGCGCACACGGTCGCCTTTCGGGTCCGCCTCGCGCGCGATGTCCATCGAGAAGTCGATGGCGGACATGATCCCGTCGCCGAACTCTTCGTGCACCAGCTCCTTGATCGTCGTGCCGTAGACGTTCACCAGCTCGTACAAGCGGTAGATCAACGGATCGGTCGGCACGGTGGTCGGCAGCGATCCTTTGTACGGGACGATCTGCAGCCAGGCCGTCTCCTCGTCGGTCAACTCGAACAGGCGCTGCACGCTCTCGGCTTGCGCTTTGGTGAGCGTCATCTGTCCCAGGCACGCCGCGGTCGTCCACTCTTTGCTCTGGCCCACGGAACGGGCCACGTCGCGCCACTTCAACCCCTTGCGAACCTTGACTTGCAGGATCTTCCGAGTGACGTCGTTGCGGTCCATCGTTTCCCTCCAGGTTCGTGATTGCTCTGTGTCGTGCGCCGCGAGTCCAGTGTGTTGCGGCGCAGGTGCCGGCCGACCCGTCACCGCTCCGGTTTCTTCCAGATCCCGCGCTGGTGCATGAGCTCGATCTGCTTCTTGATCACTTTCTGCCGGTACTCGGCGTGCTTCATGGGCTCGCGCTTGAGGTACAGGTTCTTCGGGTAGATCGGCTGCTCGTACACGATCTGGTACAGCTCGGTGCGCAGGTCCTTCATCCAGTTGTCCCACTGGGCGCGGGCGCGATGGTCGCGCAGAGCCTCGATGTCGATCACGCCCCCCACGTAGGTCGAGCCCGCGCCGTAGTCCTGCCGTCCGACGATCTGGCCCTTGTAGTTGATGATGAACGAGCGCCCGCCGAAGGTGTCGATCGGCGTCGTCTCCTCGGGAAAGAGATAGTAGGTGCCCATGTTGGGCGCGACGAGGTACATGTTGTTGTCCAGCGCGCGCGCCCGGCTCTGGATCTCGAACAGCTCGTTGCCGGTCCCCGGATGCGGGTAGGAAGCGCGGTATACGACCTCGGCCCCGTTCATCGCCAAGGCGCGCGCATTCTCCGGGTACGAGCCCTCGTTCGCCATCATGATCCCCAGGCGTCCGATCTCGGTGTCCACCACCGGCCAGAATGCCTGCAGATTGCGGCCGTATTTCTCGACCCACCAGTCGTAGACATCGTGGGGACACACGGAGTGCTCGACAGGAAACAGCGGCGATACCTTGTAGTGCTGGAGGATGACCTCGCCCTTCGGATTCAGGATGAACCCGACGTTGAAGAAGCGGTCCTTGAGGTCCGGATGCCGCGCCTTGGCCTGCGCCATGATGAAGCAGTCGTAGTCGCGGGCGATCTTGCCGAGAAACTCCGTCTCTTCGCCGGGGATGTCGATCGCGCCCTCGCGCGCGAACTGCACGTGATCCAGGTCCAGCACTTCGTCGTTGAAGCCCTGCAGCGCACCCTCCGGGAACGCGATCAGCCGCACCGGCAGATCCAGGCTCGACAGCCAGGCGGCGGCCTTGACCAGATGGGACAGGTGCTCCAGATTCAGCATGATGTCCTTACGTGTGCGGATGCCGCGGACAGTGGGGACGAGGCCCACGGCGGTGTAGGGTTTGATCATGGCTTGGCTCCTCGGGTCGAAGGGGTGTGAGATGGAATGTCGGCTGCGGGTAAGTTTACCGGTACGCGGTGAGTGAAGCGTGAAGGGTCGAGAGTGGAGAGTGAAGAGTGAAGGGTGAAGAGGGAAAGATGTGAAGGAGGTGAATGAGGTGAATGAGGTGAATGAGGTGAGCGGACGCGTGCGCGCCTGTACAGCGCCTCGGTCCTCACCAGGTCTCGATCGCAGGCGATTCTTGCTCGGCGTGCTTGCCGTGGCTGTGGCGCGGCCGGCGGCCGGCGGATATCCCCTGGTGGAGCCTGGCCGTGCGCTGAGATTTCCCGCAGATCACGGCAGCCATCCCGACTACCGCACGGAGTGGTGGTACATCACCGGCTGGCTGAAGGATCGTGAGGGCCATGACATCGGAGTGCAGGTCACCTTTTTCCGCAACCGGCCGCGGGTGCAGGAGGACAACCCGAGCGCCTTCGCGCCGAAGCAGCTGCTGTTCGCGCACGCGGCGCTTTCCAATCCTGCGTACGGCAGGCTGCGCCACGATCAGCGCGCCGCGCGGGAGGGCTTCGGGCTCGCCGAGGCAGCGCGGGGCAACACCCGCATCCACATCGAGGACTGGTCGCTGGAGCTGGCCCGGGGCGGCTACCTCGCGCGCATCGCCGCACGCGACTTCACGCTCGACCTGCGCTTCGCGCCGACGATGCCGGTGCTGCCGGAAGGTGCGGCGGGCTTCAGCCGCAAGGGGCCGCGGCCAGGCCAGGCCAGTTACTACTACAGCTGGCCCCATCTCGCGGTGAGCGGGAGGGTCTCCGAGGCGGGGAAGGCGGTGGATGTCACCGGTGTGGCTTGGCTCGATCACGAATGGTCGAGCGAGTATCTGGCGAAGGAGGCGGCCGGCTGGGACTGGGTCGGGCTCAATCTGGCCGCCGGAGGCGCGCTGATGGCGTTCCGCATTCGCGGCAAGGACGGAGAGGATGTCTGGGCCGGTGCAACCTGGCGCGGCGCTGGTGGCGACACGCGATCTTTCCCGCCGGGGGACGTGGAGTTCCAGCCGCTCCGGCGGTGGCGCTCGCCGCGTACCGGCGCCGAATATCCGATCGCGATGCGGATCACGGCGGGGGATCTCGCCTTCGACCTCGAACCGCTGATGGACGATCAGGAACTGGATGCGCGGGGCAGTACGGGTACCGTCTACTGGGAGGGCGCGGTGCGCGTGCGCGCCAATGGGAAGGAGCTCGGGCGCGGTTACCTCGAGCTGACCGGATACTGGTCGCCGCTCAAGCTCTGAGCGAGCAGCCTGCGCACCTGCTCGGGGCGCGGCAGCGGCGCGACCGCGCCATATCCCATGGTCGTGAGCGCGGCTGCCGCATTGGCATAGCGGGTTGCTTGCCAGAAGTCGTCGCCCTGAGCCAGCCGGGCCAGATAGGAGCCGGCGAAGCAATCGCCTGCTCCAGTCGCATCCACGCATTCGACTCGATGCGCGCGGACATGCTCGCGGCGTGTCCCGTCGCTCGCCAGCACGCCGTCTCCACCGAGTTTCAGGGCCACGCGCCCCGCACCGAGGCGATGGGCCCAATCCACGATCGCGTCGGGCTGCTCCAGACCCGACAGCACCTTGGCATCGTCGAGGCTGGGCAGAAAATCGTCCGCCAGCGCGATGGTCGCGCTGATGACCGCTTTGGCGCGTGCGAGCGGCCACAGGCGCAAGCGCAGATTCGAGTCGTACGCGAAGCGAGCGCCCGCGGACTTGGCGGCGTCGATTGCGGCGAATACGGCGTCGCAAGCGCACGCGCTGATCGCCTGCGAGATCGCCGAGCTGAGCAGACAGCGAGTGCGACGGATCAGATCGAGCGGCAGATGCTCCGGCCGCATGCGGCTTGCCGCAGAGCCGCTGCGCAAGTAACTGAACACATGGCCTTGCGGCCCATAGTGGATGAAGTACACGCCGGTATGCGCATCCGGATCGATGGCTACGCCGGAGGTATCCAGCGCTTCCCTACGCCATAGGTCGAGAAGCTGCCTGCCAAACTCGTCGTTGCCCAGACGCGTGATGTAGCCGACTTTCGCACCTTGGCGAGCTGCCGCGATCGCCGCGTTCATCGTGTCGCCGCCGAAGCCCTGGAGATATTTGCGCTCCTCGCCTGGGACCTGCGCGAACTCGTACAGCGGCTCGCCGAGCGAGACAAGGTCGAGCGGTGGCGCGGTCGGGGAGATCATCGGATGCGGTAGAGAGGGTGAATAAGGTGAAGAGGTGAAAAGGTGAAGAGGTGAAAAGGTGAAGAGGTGAAAAGGTGAAGAGGTGAAAAGGTGAAGAGGTGAAAAGGTGAAGAGTAAACAGCCCCGCCCTACCTCTCGCGCTTATGCAAGAACGAGGCAACAACCCCCTCTCCCCCGGCGGGGGAGAGGGTCGGGGCGAGGGGGATCACCTTTTCACCTCTTCACCTTTTCACTTGCTCATTACCGCCCTCAGTTCACCTCCTTCACCTCCTTCACTCCTCGACCGCCCGCGCCGCCAGCTCCAAAAACCCCCGCGCGTGTCTCACTACCTGCACGCGGTCGCCGGCGGCGAGCGCTTTCTGGTCGATGATGTTGTTCCCTACGCCGACCACCGACGCCCCGGCTTTGAAGTAGTCGAGCATGTTGCTGGTGGACACTCCGCCCGTGGGGCAGAGCGGGATGTCGGGATAGACGGCGTGGATCGTCTGCAGGTACGACGGACCGCCGGTGGACGCGGGGAAGAGCTTCACGATTTCCGCCCCTTCGCGCCAGGCGGCGAGGATCTCTCCGGGAGTGAGGCCGCCGATCAGCGCCGCCTTGCCGGCGGTGCGCGCGAGCTTGGCCATGCCGGACACCAGGCAGGGCGAGACGAGGTAGTCGGCGCCGGCGTCGATGCACCGGTTGGCGGACTCCAAGTCCAGCACCGTGCCGGCGCCGACCAGGAACGCGGCGTCCATGCGTGTGCGCAGCTCGGCGATGAGGGCGATCGCGTCCGGCGTCGTGAGCGTCACTTCGACCGTGCGGAACCCCGCTTCGACCAGGGCGTCGATCGCCCGCTGCGCTGCATTGCGCGTGGCGAGGCGCAGCACCGGGATTACGCGCATCCCGACCAGACGCTCGCGGAGCGTTGCGGATGGGGCAGACATATCCGGTATTGTTGACGCTTGCCGGCGAAGGGGCAAGTGGGAACTGCGCGCCGATCCGGCGCGGCGGGCGGCTCGTCGGAGCGCGCGCTACTGGGCGTCGCGCTGGCGGTTGAGCCTGAACCGCTGCCAGGCGGCCGTGAGCTCTTCGTTGCTCACGCGGCCGTCATGGTCGGTGTCGATCTCGTCGAAGTGCTGCGCCATGCGGGGAAACATGTTCGCGAGCTGTTCTCGCGTAAGGCCTAGAGCCTCCTCGTCCACGGCGGGCGTGTGCGCATTCAGCGGAGTGGCGGAACGCGGATTGGCCGTTTGTGGCGAGCCGGACTCGGGCGCGAGGCCCGGCGCGGTAGCGGTCGTGTCGGCTGCCGGCGCTCCCGGCGCCATGCCAGCCGCATGGGGGTCGCCTGCCGTAGGCGTCGCGTCGCTCGCTGCAGTTGGCTGTGGGGCGGGTTGTTCCGCAGCCGACGCCGCGGGCGCCTCCGGCGCCGTCACCGGCACCGACGCAGGGAAGGGACGGGTGACGATAATGGTTGGGCCCTGGCGAACCAGCGGCGCCTTCGGTGTCCGGCTGTACATCGCGCGAGTACCGAAGATGGCAAGACACAGCAGCAGCGCTGCCGGCAGCACCCATCTCAAGGGGGAGCGTTCGCGGCTTTTTCCCTGCTGTGACTCCGCGAACGCGGCCGCGATGGCGGCAGCGCGCGCGGCCGCGTCCACGGCCGACGCCTGCGCCGCGCCCGGCTGCGCGGCCGGGACGGCCGGCCCCGGTTTGGACGCTCCTTGCGCAGTTTGCGGTTTGGCGGCCGGCAGCGGCGCCTTGCGCTCGCCGAACAACGCCTCGCGCCATTGCCCGATGTTGCGCGGCCGCTTCGCCTCCTCGAGAGCCAGTCCCCAGTCGATGGCATCGACGAACGGCCCGCTGTAGCGGTTGCGCGCCGCGCTTAGACCCTGCGCCAGCGTGTCCGACTTCATCCGCGAGATTGCGTCCGGCGGGTTCTGTCCGGTCACTGCGAAGTACAGCACGCCGGCGAGCGCATAGATGTCGGACCAGGCGCCCTGCTCCGTGCTTGTGGTGTACTGTTCGAACGGCGCGTAGCCGGGGGACACGATCGTCGTCAGCGCTTGCATCGTCCCGCCGACCGCTTGGCGCGCGGAGCCGAAGTCGATCAGCACCGCGCCGCCGTCCTTGCGCACGAAGATGTTGTCGGGCTTGATGTCCCGGTGCAGGAACCCGGCGTTGTGGACTTTCTCCAGACCGTCCAGCAGCGGTGTGAGGAGCGCCTTCAGCGCGGCTTCGTTCGGGAAGGGATTGCGCTTGAGATACGCTTTGAGCGGCTCGCCGTCCTCGTAGTCCATCACCATGTAGCCGGTGCCGTTGGCTTCGAAGAAGCGGTTCACCCGCACGATGTGTCCGTGCGTGAAGCGGGCGAGTGTGCGCGCTTCCTGGATGAAGCGCTCCAGGCCCCAGCGGTAATCGTGCTCGTGACCGTCGCTCGTAGGCACCACGCTGTTGCCACTGCGTACCGCCACCGACGAGGGCAGGAACTCCTTGATGGCGACCTTCTTCTCGAGGTTGGTATCGAAGGCGAGGTAGGTGATGCCGAAGCCGCCGGCGCCCAGCACGGAGTCGAGCCGATACTCCATGAGCTTCGAGCCCAGGGGCAGGGCGTTCTGGTGCGAAGAATGGCCCATCGGAGCGGGTTCCGGCCGAGAAATGAGGGTCCTGATGCATTTTCCGTGCTCGGACGCGGGCCCGCCGCGCTAAGATCAAGGGCACGGCGCGGCGGCGGCTCCCGCCGGCCGGCACAACGAGGAGGAGAAATGCTCCCCAGAGAGCTGGGCACCTTCGATTATGTGATCGTCGGCGCGGGCACCGCGGGCTGCGTGCTGGCCAACCGGCTGTCCGCCGATCCGGGCGTGAACGTGCTGCTGGTGGAGGCAGGTGGTAAAGACGACTACTTCTGGATCCACATTCCGGTGGGTTATCTGTACACCATCGGCAACCCGCGCACGGACTGGTGCTTCAAGACCGAACCCGATGCGGGGCTCAACGGACGCTCGATCGGTTATGCCCGCGGCAAGGTGCTGGGGGGCTGCTCCTCGATCAACGCGATGGTGTATATGCGCGGCCAGAAGAGCGACTACGATCATTGGGCTGCCTTGGGCAACCGCGGCTGGTCCTGGGACGAAGTGCTGCCCTACTTCAAACGCTCCGAGGACTACGCCCACGGTGCGGACGAACTGCACGGGGCCGGCGGCGAGCTGCGTGTGGAAGAGCGGCGCGTGAACTGGGAAATCCTGGATGCCTGGCGCGAGGCCGCGCAGGAGTGCGGCATTCCCAAGATTGCCGAGTTCAACCGCGGCGACAACTTCGGCAATGCGTACTTCCAGATGAACCAGCGCCGCGGCGTGCGCTGGAGCGCGACCAAAGCGTTCCTGCGCCCCGTGATGCACAGGCCCAACCTTCGTGTGATGACCGGCACGCATGTGCTGCGGGTTCGGATCGAGATGCGCGATGGCGGCAAGCGGGCGACCGCGGTCGAGCTGGTCGGGCGCGAGACGGGATCGGGTGCGGTCGCGGCGCGGCGCGAGGTCATCCTGGCGGCAGGCGCCATCGGTTCGCCGCAGATCCTTCAGCTATCCGGTGTCGGGCCTCCCGCGCTGCTGCGCCAACACGGGATTGCAGTGAGCCACGAGCTGCCGGGCGTGGGCGATAACCTGCACGACCACCTGCAGATCCGCATGGTCTACAGGGTGAGCAACGTGGTGACGCTCAATCAGCGCGCCAACAGCCTGACGGGCAGGATCGCGATGGGGCTCGAGTACCTGCTGTTTCGCACCGGGCCGCTCACGATGCCGCCGTCGCAACTCGGTGCGTTCGCCAAGAGCGATGCCTCGCAGCCTTCGGCCAACATCGAATGGCACGTGCAGCCGCTCTCGCTCGACAAGTTCGGCGATCCCCTGCACCCCTATCCGGCGATCACGCCCTCGGTATGCAATCTTCGCCCGACCAGCCGCGGGCAGGTGCGTATCAAGAGCTCCGACCCGATGGCCCACCCCGCGATCCAGCTCAATTACCTGTCCACCGGCGAGGATCGCAGCGTGGTGATCGCCGCCATGCGCTTCGGACGGCGCATCATGGCGGCGCGCGCGCTCGAGCGCTATAGGCCGGAGGAGCTCAAGCCGGGTCCGGCCATCCAGTCCGACGCCGAGCTGCTACGCGCGGCGGGCGACCTGGGCACCACGATCTTCCACCCGGTGGGGACTTGCAGGATGGGCCACGACGAGCTTGCGGTCGTCGACGATCGGCTGCGCGTGCGCGGGGTGGAGGGGCTGCGCGTGATCGATGCGTCCGTCATGCCGCGGATCACCTCCGGCAACACCAACGCGCCCACGGTCATGATCGCGGAGAAGGGGGCCGAGATGGTCCGCGAGGATGGGCGCGCTGCAGCGCTCACACAGGCCTAAGCAAGGGCGCGAAGCTCACTGCTGCTGAGCGCCTTCCTTCCAGTTCGCGCTGGGGAGCGCGAGCGTCTCGACGTAGGCACCGATCTGATAGATCGTCTTGTCGTCCAGCACCGCGCCCCAGGCCGGCATCTTCATGGTGCGGCCCGTGTCCTTGCCGTTCTTGACTGTGTACACGAACACGCGGAACCCCTTGTTGAACACGCGCAGATCCGCAGCGGTCCCGCGATCTCCGGCGCCGTCGGCCTTGCCGCCGTGGCAAACGCTGCAGACGTTCATGAACCAGCTTCTCCCCTCCTTGATCTCCTTGGCGTTCCCCGAATAGGGATTCACCGCCGGGATCTCATCCGCGCGCGCCGCGAGTGCAGCCGCAAGGCAGGTCCCGGCGAGCGCCGCGCAGGCGATCGTCGTCCGCTTTCCCCGCATCTGAATTCTCCTCCCGTGTCCGATCGATTCTTGTTCGGACCCGCGCCGTCAGGGCGAGCCCGCCGTATAGTTTAGCCGGAGCCACCCTCGGGCGTGAACCCCGCGGTTGCCAAGAGCGCCGCCTTCTTCGCGCGCCTTAGTTCGAGGGGCTGCGCTCGGCCTCGATCTGGCTTGCGATCCGCTCGCGCAAGATGTTCTTCTGCACTTTGCCCGACGCCGTCCGCGGAAGCTCCTGGACCACTTCTACGCGCTCGGGGAATTTCTGCCGCGCCAGGCCGGCTCGCTCCAGCCACGTGGCCAGTGCGGGGACATCCACCGTGTGCCCAGGCTGCGGGATCACATAGGCGCAGACGGTCTCGCCCATGCGTGCATGCGGCATGGCTACCACGGCGGCCTCCTTGACGCTCGGGAGCTGGTGGAGCACGTCCTCGATCTCCTTCGGGCTGATGTTCTCCCCACCGCGGATGATGAGGTCTTTCTTTCGCCCGCTGACGGTGAGGAAATCGCCGTGGCTGCGCGCCCCGAGATCGCCGGTGTGGAAGAATCCGTCGGCGTCGAACGCCTCGGCGGTCTGCTTCCACTCGGTATAGCCGAGCATCAGCTCCGGCCCGCGCGCGCAGATCTCACCGTCCGCGCCGTCTGCCAACTGCGCGCCGCTGTGGGCGTCGCATATGCGCACCTCGTGGTTTACGATCCGCCCGTCGGTGATCGCGCCCAGTTCTGCTTCGTTGCGTGTGCGTATGCCGAGCGTGATCGTCGGCGCTTCGGTGCTGCCGTAGACGCGAAATGCCCGGCAGTTGCCGAGCGAGCGGTTGGCCCGCCGGATCAGCTCGGGTGGCACCGGCGCGCCCCCGCTGATGAACAGCCGCAGGCTCGGAAGCGCGGCCTCGCACCGGTCGACCTCGTCGGTGAGCTCCTTGAGAAAAGGCGTCGCGCCGACGCTGAATGTGACGCCGTGGCGCACGATCAACTCGGCCGCTTCGCGTGCGTTCCAACGCTCCATGAACACGACCTTGACGCCGGCCGCGAACGCGATCTCCAGCGCGTAGAGATAGCCGGTGATGTGAGTCACAGGCGAAGGCATCAGCACCACATCGTTCTCGTCGATCCCCCAGTAGCCGATGACGGCGTCGATCTCGGACAGGATGGTGTTGTGGCTGTGGAGGACCCCTTTCGGGTTGCCCGTGGTGCCCGACGTGTACAGCACTAGCTTCACGGCATTCGGATCGATCGGCTCGTGCGACGGTACGGCTCGCTCCCCGCTTTCCAGCAGCTCGACATAGCTCCGGCACCCCGGGGCCTCGCCGCGCACGACGATCACCTCGCGAAGGTCGGGCAGCTCTCGCCGCAACCGTCCCGCCATCGCCGAGTAGTCGAAGTTGCGGAAGCTCTCGGGGACGAAGAACAGCTTGGCGCGGCAGTCGCGCAGAATGTACCGGACCTCCGCGTCGCGGTAGATCGGGACGATGGGGTTGACGACGAGACCGGTGAGACAGGCCGCGATGTTGATCGCCATGGTCTCGGTCCAGTTCGGGAGTTGGAAGCTCACCACGTCGCCCGGCCGGAGTCCGGCAGCGACAAAGGCCGCCGCGAGCCGGCGTGCTTCTTCCATCACCTGGCCGAAGCTCAGGGCTCGCTCCCCCTGAAGCACAGCGCATCGCTCGGGTGTGATGGAGGCCCGCCGCTGGGCAAGGTCCGCGAGCGTCACGTTCCTCCACGCACCTGAGCGCGTGTAGCGCTGGATGGTCTCCTCGGTCAGACGCGTCGTCCAGCCGCCCACATCGGTGCGCATCGGTTTCCCCTCGCAGCCGCGCGGCCCTGACGGTCTGCGCCAGGCTTAGGCAGCATGTCTCCCCGATCCCCCTCCCAACCTCCCCCTTGAAGGCGGAGGAGCGCGGCGCCGCGGACGCGAATCACCATTCACCATCCACCATTCACCATTCACTATTCACCGCTCTATTACTCTTCCGCCATGAACTCGTCGATCAGATGCTTCTTGAGGAACCTCGCATGATGCCCAGACGCCATCTCGAGGTGGCGGCGGGTGGAGTACAGGCTCATGTGATTCACCTTCTCCAGCACCACCAGCTCCTTGTTGCCCGCCGGGATGGTGTTGTACATCTCGATCTCCAAGTCCCACTGGGTGATGTTGTCGTGCTCCGCCACGACCACCAGCGTCGGGGTGTTCAGGATCCGCTTGGCGTAGGGAAAGACGTTGTATTGAAGCAGCAACTCCACCGACTCGACGGTGTTGCGGTGTTCGTGCCGAGGCGCTTCTTTCTCCTTGATGCGCTGGAAGATCTCGTAGACGTGCGGAAACGGCCAGCTGGAGAGGTTGTTGTCGGGATCGCTGTGTGACATCGGCATCATCGCGCTGGGGCTGCCGTCCGAGCGGCGCACCCGGTCCTCCATGGTGAGATGCAGCAGCTTCTCGAACTTGCGCTCGCCGTGGCAGCGCCTCATCGTCTCCCATCCCTCCACCACCGGCACGGTCGAGACGATGCATCGGACGCGCGGGTCGGTGGCGCCGACGATCACCACGTGCCCGCCGGCGTAGGAGATGCCCCAGATGCCCACGCGCCTGCGATCGATCTCGGGTTGCTTCATGACGAAGCTGATGGCGTTCTTGTAGTCCTCCACCTGTCCCCAGGGGTCGATGTGTTGCCGGGGCTCGCCTTCGCTCTCGCCCAGCCCGCGGTAGTCGAACATCAGCACGGCGACTCCCGCCTTGAGGATGGCCTCGGCGTAGTGCGGCAGCACGATCTCCTTCACATAGCACCAGCCGCCTCCCATCACGGCCACCGGGAACGGCCCGGATCCAGACTCCGGCGTGGCGAGCACCCCGCGGATTTTCGATCCCTTGCTGTTGAACTCGACGGTTCGTTTCATGTGTCCTCCGTTGTTCGTGACTCGTGATTCGTGACTCGCGAAAGGCCGTGATTCGTGACTCGTGATCCGTCATCGCC
>Ga0335077_10000575_pt1 | contig 41376 bp, 35 predicted proteins | sample Lox_Sample_31_FD_207151 | JGI IMG/M metagenome (GOLD analysis project Ga0335077, IMG submission 207151) | Soil microbial communities from Loxahatchee National Wildlife Refuge, Florida, United States - Lox_Sample_3.1 | ecosystem: Environmental > Terrestrial > Soil > Wetlands | place: USA... | reverse complement strand
CGTTGACTGCGACCCGGCTTCCCGGCGTGCGCGACGCCTTCTCCGCCCATCGCGTGATCGCGGTCGGTCTGCGCCAGGCGACTGAGCTGTTCGTGCACCTGTGCGAGCGCGCCGGGGTCCGTCTGCCCGCTGTCGCGGAAGCGGCGGAGTTCTTCACGCACGCCGTCACAGGCCTGCAGCAGTACGGACACCAGTTCCGGCGTCGGCTCGACCTGCTCCCTGCGGATGCGCTCGAGGATGGTCTCCACCCGATGCATCACCTCTGCCAGCCGGCTGGCGCCGAAGATGGTGCTGCTGCCTTTGATCGAGTGGACGGCACGGAAGATCGATTGCAGCGCCTCCGGATCCGGAGCCGCCGGGTCGAGTGCCAGCAGGTTCTCCTCCATGTCCGCGAGATGCTCTTGCGCCTCCTGCAGGAACATCGGCAGGAACTTAGCCAGATCGACGGTCACTTTCGATTGCGCTCGTGGGGCGGCGGCGTGCTCGGCGTGGCGCGCAGGAGTCAGCGCGTGACCTTCTCCACCACTTCGAGCAGCTTGTTCGGATCGAAAGGCTTGACCAGCCATCCCGTTGCGCCTGCGGAGCGTCCCTCGTCCTTCATCGCATCGGCGCTCTCCGTGGTGAGCAACAGGATGGGCGTGCTCTTGTACTGCGGCAGCGCGCGCAACGCCTTCACCAACGTGATCCCGTCCATCTTGGGCATGCTCTGGTCGGTGATGACGAGGTCGAATTGCTTCGCGAGCGCCTTCTGCAGCCCGTCCATGCCGTCCTCGGCCTCGACCACGCCATGTCCGGCGGACTTCAGCACGTAGGCCAGCATCTCGCGGATAGCGGCCGAATCATCTACGGTCAGAACCTGCTTGCTCATGGTGACCTCTCGATCCTCATCAATTCTCCGCGGGCGGCGCGACTCCCGGCCGCAGTCCGAACAAGTTGACCTCGCCGGCCTGCATATCCGACTGACCCACGGCGCTGTCCACGCCGGAGGATTCCAGCGCCAGCAGCGTGACGTGCAGCGCATGCTTGCGTTGTTCGAGGTCCGCGTCGGGGGACGCGGGGGCTGCCGCGGTTGCGGACGCGCGCACCAGCGCCTGCAGCTTCTCGGACATCTGCAGCAGTGCGTCGACGCGCCCCTCGGTGGTCGCCAGGAGTTGACCCACGAGGTCGGGGAATTGCAGGTGCTGGGAAGCGGCGAACAGGCGTCGCGACACGCCCGACGCCGGATGTTGCGCAGCGCCTGCCGGAGCGTCGCCGCCCGCCGCATCTCTCATCGCCGTCAGCTCGGCATTTGCCGCGCGGAAGGCATCGAGCAACATGCGGGAGGCCTCGGCCAGCAGCTGGCGCGTCTGGTTCAACTCCTGACGGGCCGCCCGGCAGTGGCGGTCCAGAGCGCAAGTCGCGCGGGCGATCAACGCCGGCAGATCTTGCCCGCCCGGCTGGGCGGTGGCGGGGTGCTCGGCGTTGCCGACCGGTTGCCTCATCGGAGCGGTGCGCTGCCTGCGGCGCCGGCGTCAAAACAGCGTGATGCTGCGCTCGACCAGCAGCTCGGAGAGGCGCGTGTCGGAGGCGATCAAGCGATCGGCAATCGCTGCGAGGAAGGCGTCGCTGAAGCGGCGCACGCACTTGTCGGAGGAGCGAGCGAGCTGGATCGGGTCGATTCTCGCGACCGTGAGCTCGGTCACGGCTGAGATGGTGATCGCGCTCTTCACCCGGTTGCGCGATAAGAACGCGGTCTCACCCAGGCATTGGCCCGGCTCCACCAGCCGCAGCAGCGTCCCGTTCTTGACCACGCGCGCCTGGCCGCGCACCAGCACGAAGAAGCCATGGTTTGCTTGCTGCTCGGCGATCAGCACGGTGTCCGCTGGATGCCGCTGCCAAGTGCTGAAGCGCAGCACTTCCTGCAGGTCGTCGTCCTCGAAGCCGGTGAAGAAGCTGAGCCCCTTGAGCGCCTGCAGCTTGTCCGCATTCGTGGTCAGCTCGGCGCTGGCCAGCGTGCGCCCAGAGAACGGCGCGAGCGCTTCGGCGAATTCGCGCCAGGAGCCGAAGCGCTGGTCGGGGTTCTTCGCCGTCGCGCGCGCGAAGATGGCGTCCAGCGCATCCGGCACACCTGGACGTCGCACGCTGGGCGCCTGCGGCTGCGTGCGCAGGATCTGCTCGACGATGCCGTAAGGAGTCGAGGCCGTAAAGGGCAGAGTCCCGGTCAGCATCTTGTACAGCACCATGCCGAGCGAGAACATATCGCTGCGCGAGGTAAGCGATTGCCCCTCGATCTGCTCGGGCGACATGTAGGCGGGTGAGCCCACCCCCTTCACCTGCGACACGCGCATGTTCTCCAGATTGAGCGCCGAGCCGAAGTCGGAGATTTTCGGCTCCAGATTCTCCGACAGCAGGATGTTGTCCGGCTTGATATCACGATGGATGACCCCGTGCTGCTGCGCGTAGTCCAGTGCCCCGCATACGATCTGGAGGATCTCGGCCACGCGCTTGAAGTCGAGCAGACTGCCCGGCTGGCAGTACTTATCCAGCGTCGAGCCCGGGACATATTCCATGGCGATATAGGCGCTGGTGTCGTCCACTGCGGCGTCGTAGATCTGCACGATATTGGGATGGCGCAGCTTCTGGGCCAGCAACACCTCGGTGAGGAAGAACTTGCGGATCAACGTGGCCTGCTCGTGGTCCGCGCCGTGGTCGATGGAGAAGAGCTTGACCGCAACGTCGCGTGCAGTGGCGGGGTCGCGCGCCAGGTACACGCTGCTGGTGGTGCCGCTGCCGAGCCGGCGCAGGACTTCGTACTTGCCGACTTTTCCGTTTGGCGGAGCCGAGTGCTTCTCGGCGTCTTGCGTCGGCGAGGCAATGGCTTCCATGGGCTTGGGCGGGGCTAATCCGTGGGCAAGTCAGCAAGAACCAAGCCAGTGGACCTGCGCTGGCCGGGCATACGACGGGCGCGGCTCGGCGACGTTGACAAAGATGCCGAACCGCAGTAGCGTCCTATCCGCGCCGATTTGATCGACAGCTTGCGGGCGCGTTATAAATCCAGCTAAAGCGCGGGCAAACCCGTCGCAGCCAAGGCTGGACGGGCTTTTTTTTTGCGGCCGCCCGGCCTGGGCAGACGCAGCGGAGGCCGCCCGTTCCTGACGTTACGTCCGGCGGGCGCCGAACTTGAGAGCGACTCCGGCGCACGCAGACCGCGCCGCCCACGAGACGAGCATCGACCTATGACCGAGTTCGACACCCTGGCGATCCGTGCCGGGATTCACCGCAGCCAGTTCAATGAGCATTCCGAGGCGTTGTACCTGACCTCGAGCTTCGTGTTCGAGAACGCGGCGCAAGCCGCCGCCCGCTTCGCCGGCGAGGAAGCCGGCAACGTTTACTCGCGCTATACCAACCCCACAGTCGACATGCTGCAGGAGCGGCTCGCGGCGTTGGAAGGCGCGCAGTGCTGCATTGCCACCGCTTCCGGCATGTCGGCGATTCTCGCCTGCGTGATGTCGTTTACGCGCAGCGGCGAGCACATCGTGGCCTCTCGCAGCTTGTTCGGCGCGACCGTGCAGCTGTTCAACAACTGGCTGTCGCGCTTCGGAGTTGCCACCACCTTCGTGTCGCCCACCGAGGTCGGCGAGTGGGAATCGGCGCTGCGACCGAACACTCGATTGTTGTTCCTGGAGACCCCGTCCAATCCGCTGACCGAGATTTCGGACATCCGCGCCCTGGCAGCGCTCGCACACCGCGCGGGCGCACTGCTGGTCGTGGACAACTGCTTCTGCACCCCTGCCCTGCAGCGCCCCATCGAGATGGGCGCGGACGTCGTGATTCACTCCGCAACCAAGTATCTGGATGGACAAGGTCGCGTGCTCGGCGGTGCAGTGCTCGGCCGCAGTGACCTGATCCGGGAGCCGCTCACCGCGTTCCTGCGCAATGCAGGTCCGACACTGAGCCCGTTCAACGCGTGGGTCATTCTCAAGGGGCTGGAGACCCTGCGGCTGCGCATGCAGGCGCATTGCGCGAACGCGTTGGCTCTGGCTCGCTGGCTGGAGACGCATCCATGCGTGGAGCGCGTGTACTATCCGGGTCTACCGTCGCATCCTCAGCACGCGCTCGCGATGCGTCAGCAGTCCAGCGGAGGCGGCGTGGTGTCCTTTGTCGTCCGCGGTGGGCGCGACGTCGCCTGGCGGGTGGTAGACGCGACGCGGATGATCTCGATCACTGCGAATCTCGGCGACACCAAGACCACGATCACCCATCCTGCCAGCACCACGCATGGCCGGCTTTCGCCGGCCGCGCGAGAGCAGGCCGGGATCAGCGAAGGAATGCTGCGTGTTGCGGTCGGCCTGGAGGCGGAGGAGGAGATCCGCGCGGACCTCGAGCGAGGGCTTGCCGCCTGAGCCCTTGAGCGTGCGTGCACAGCCGGGCGGGCAGACCCAGAGCTCCGAGCCTGGTCTTACTGTTTGCCTGTTACGTCTCGCGCTGCTGCGCTTTCCCAGGTGAGCTCCATCTGCTTCAGCTTCTGGCCGATGCGTGTGCCGACGAAGATCTGGGGGTTGGAGCGTGCAAGCCCCTCCGCCTGCTCGCGTGCCTCGATGCTGTGGCGAGCGGCTTCAAATGCACCGGTGAAGGAATAGGTCTGGCGCAGCGCTTCGTCGAAGTAGGCTTTCCCGAAGTAGGTGAAGTCGGATTCGGCGCTGCAGCCGAACGAGGTGTGATCGGAGTCGGCTGCCGTGATGAGCAGCGTTTGCTCGTCCTCGAGCGGTTGGATGAAGCCGCCCGAGTAGCAGGCGGACACCACGAGGACGCGCCAGCGGATGCCGGCGGCATCGAGCATGTGCTTGAGCGTAGGTGCGTCCAGATCGCGCAGGTGCAGCGGCGAGAACTCCAGTGCAAGGCGATGGTTCTGCGAGCCGTGCGAGGTGAGGTACAAGAAGAGCACGTCCTCGTCCCGCCTCATCACTTGGCCGATCCGGGCAAGCGTGCGCTGCAGGCTCGTGACCGTCGCGATTGGCTCATGCAGGGCCGTGCGCGGACTGTTCACTAGGATGATGCTACGCCCGCCGGTGCCGAAGCGCCGCTCGAACAGCTCGCGGACCACGTCGAGCTCATGGCGAAACACATCCTCTGTTGCGGACCCGGCCACGCCGACAAAGTAGAGGTTCTGTTCTCCTGGACGGCCGGGCTGCACCCCTGCGAGCTGGTGCCGCAAGATCTCTGGCTGTGCATAGAACGCTTCCTCCGTCGCCAAGGCATCGGCATGCAGCGGCTGTTCCTCGCCGTTGCGGTCGGAGGTCTCCGACCATAGCACGCCGATGGAGCCCCGCGGCAGGACCGCGGCCGGCGCGATCACCACCAGGGCGAGAGTCGCGACCGCCAGCATGCGTTGTGGGAGCGCTGCCCGAGTCAGGCGCGATACGCACACGCACGCGGCGGCCGACCACCACACGAAAGCGCTCCACGAGTAGAAGAGGTCGAGGGGTCGGCTGGAGAGGTCCATCCACTGCGCATTCCCCGAGAGGTAGAGCGCCAGGCTGTACAGTTCCAGCGGCGGGTTGATCGAGAGCAGCGCAACGGGCAGCGTGAGGCTCAGGGTGGGGTCCCGAGTAACACGTGCGGCCGCGAAGCCGGCCGCGAGAAGCAGCAGCACGGGGAACAGCGCGCCGGGAAGCCCCCACAGATTGAACTGTGCATGCGGGCCGGCAACGACAAAGTCGGCCAGGAAGCCGACGAGCAGGTCGAGCACAGCCAGCGCGATCAACTGCTCCGGGCTGACTTCGAGGCGATCTTGGGGCAGTGGAAGCAACGCGAGGAGACGCAAGCCGCATCGCAGATTCCCGACCAAACCGCGCACGAATCCCGCCGCACCTGCGTGGCGCACAGGCGTCGTTTCGGCGGGCGGGTCGCAAGAGGACGGTTGGAGTTCGCCGGGCGAGCTCATGCAGAGGGGCGACCTGAGTGACCTGCCGGCGGCCCGCCTGCGCTACCGCCGTGATCTTGACGTGACCGCCGAGCTCGCACTTGCCCCAACGGTTGCTTCGCACCACCGGGGTGGTCGCGGAGCGCGGGGGTACGGCGGGACAGCGTGGACGATCTCATAGACAAGTGAGCGGTGCGCACAGCAGCAGCAGCCGGAAGACAGCCTGATCTAATCGAGCTGCACCGGCGTGCAGCCCTGGGCAGACACACTCAAGTATTCTCCGTGATCGTACCAAGCCGAGAGGACCCAGCGCTCGCAATTGCGCCCGGCTATCAAGTGGGTATGCCGTGCGGGCCGATGGGTATGACCGTGGATGAGCCGCTCACAGCCGCTGGCGTGCAACGCCTGGTCGACTGCGGCCGGCGTCACGTCCATGATCGCCTCGGCCTCCGTCTGCTTGCGTGCGTCGCTCCGGCGGCGGGCGCGCTCGATCATCGCGCGCCGAATCAACAGCGGCAGGGTGAGGAAGACGCGCTGCCACGCGCGGCTGTGCATGCGCCGCCGGGACGCCTGATAGCGTTCGTCCGCCGTGCACAGCGTGTCCCCATGCATGAGCAGCGTGCGCGTGCCGTAGAGGTCGATCATCGTTGGGTCGGCGATGAACGTCACCCCGGCAGCGCGTCCGAAGCTGTCGAATAACAGCAGATCCCGATTGCCGTGCATCAGGTACACCGGCACGCCGGCCTCGCTCACTGCCTTCAGCGCGGCCGCGATCTGGGCGTTCAGCGGATCGACGAGGTCATCGTCTCCGGCCCAGTACTCGAACAAGTCGCCCAGGATGTACAGCGCGTCGGCCTGCAGCGCCGCGCCGGCCAGGAACGAGAAGAAGATGCGGTTGATCCGCGGGCGCGTGCGGGTGAGGTGCAGATCGGAGATGAAGGCCGTGAAACTCAATGCGACGGCTCCGGCTTGCGGCTGTCGCGGCTTGCGAGCTAGACGATCTCCGCCTTGGTGACGATGATGTCCTCGACCGGGACGTCGTTGTGCCCTGCGCGCGAGGTGGTGGCGGTCCTCTTGATCTGATCTACGATCTCCTTTCCGTCCACCACCTCGCCGAAGACGCAGTAACCGTACTCGCGCGCCGTAGGCGCCCGGAAGTCGAGGAAGTCGTTGTCGCTCACGTTGATGAAGAACTGACTCGAGGCGGAGTGGGGGTCGGGGGTCCGCGCCATCGCGATGGTGTAGGCCTTGTTGCTCAAGCCGTTGTCCGCCTCGCTCTTGATCGGTGTGCGGGTGGCCTTCTGCTTCATGCCCGGCTCGAACCCGCCGCCCTGAACCATGAAGCCGTCGATCACGCGGTGGAAGATCGTGTTGCCATAGAAGCCGCTGCGGACATAGGCCAGGAAGTTCTCCACCGTGACCGGGGCTTTCTCGGCATTGAGCTCCAGGCTGATCGTACCGAGTGTGGTGTGCAGTTTTACCATGGCGTGTCTCCTAGTTGCCTGCCGGCGGGGCGCCGGGGGGGCGGTTTGCGGGATGAAGTCGGTGACGGCGGCTTCGTCTTGCAAGCCGCGGCGCGCCGAGCGCGACAGGCGTCTACAGCGGAGACCCGATTTCTTACCGCTCGCGCGTCAGACGGCTCGCGCGTGCCTCACGCGGCGCCTTCGTACAGGATTTTCCAGCCGCCCGAATCCCGGCCCCAGTACTGGCGCTTTCTCATCCTGTTGGACAGGTTGTCGCTGCTGTAGTCCTGCGTGAAGCTCACCACCGCCAGATCGTCGTGCCCAGGGTACAGGAACATCGAGACCTCCGATACGCGGACCTTGATCCACTCCTTGGCCGCGTTCACGCGACGCTTCTGGGTCGACCACTGCGCGAGGTTCATTCCACTGCTCGCGAAGCCGCGCCCGTAGTACTGCAGGTACCGATCCGTGTTCTTGCTTTCCCAGTCGCGGCGCCAGTGTTCCAGGCGCTCCGCCAGGACGCTGCGCAGGCCGGCGTTGGCGGTAGCATCGACCCACTCCACGCCCTCTGCGATGATCACGGGCGTGAGCCCGACCTGCAGATGACGAGCGAGGTCAGCCAGATCTTCGTTTGTGAGCACGACACAGCCGTCGCTCGCCCGGGGCGGCCGGCTGTAAGTGTCGCTCGGCGTGCCGTGTAGCCAGATGCCATGCCCGTTGTGGCCCTGTCGCTCGTCCCATTCGTTGGGGTAGCTGAGCGGGAAGGCGCCGCCGCCGTAGAAATCGCCGAGCTGTGCCTTGGGCAGCTGGCTCGTCACCCGGTAGACCCCGAGCGGGGTTTTCTTGTCCCCTTCGCGCGACTTGTTCGTGCCGTTCTTGCCCACGGTGATGTAGTAGTCGGACAGGTAGTGCGGCGTGCCGTCGCGGTTCTCGAACAGATACAGGGTCGACTTCGCCGTGTCCACGACCACGGCATAGCGTTGCTCCGATTGCATCTGCAGCAGGTACTTGGGCACCCGGTCCTTCGGTGGCTGCATCTCGTAGCGGGCCAGCCGCGCGCGCGCTTCGTCGCGCAGGTCGTTGATGCGATCGGCGGGCGCATGCGCCGCTCCCATCGTGCTGATCGGGTGTGCCCGCGCCATCAGCAAGTCGCCTTTGATGAGCTGAGCGAGGCGAAAGTCGGGTTTGATCTCCAGCAACGCGTCGACGCGGTCCAGCGCCGCGGACAGGCGGTTGTTGCGGATGTCGATGAGCGCTTGGACCAGCATCGCCTCCGGCAGCTGCAGCCCGCGGCCCACGTGTGCCACCGGCGACTGATGGCTGCCCATGGCCGAGACATCCCCGGCCAGCACGGCGGCGGTCAACAGCGGCAACGTCATCGCACGCAGCCGCGCGCCATGCGGTATGGCGAACCTTCGGGTCACTTCTCTACGAGTTCCTGCTCAATCAGCCAGCGATCGCCGATGCGAACCAGGTGCAACGTCTTGGTGCCGGTCGCCTTGAGCGTGGCCGAGCTGTAGTTCTGGCGGAAAGTCACGACGGCGTGGGTCTTATCGGTAAATCTGACGCGGGGTGAAGAGGCGATGACGTGAATTTTCTTTGGCTTCGCCAGGCGCGCACGGCGGTTCGCCTCCCACTCCTGGCGCGGTTCGCCGTCGGGGGTCCGGAACTGTGGTGCGTAGAAGCTCAGGTAGGCGTTCGCGTCGTTGCTCGACCAGGCCTTGGTCCAGCTGTTCACCATGCGCAGCACCGCCGCCGTCTGGTCCTCCGCCGGCGGCGCCGTGCTTGCGGCCGGCTTCACCTCGACCGCCGGTTTCGGCGGAGCTGCAGCGGCCGGCGCGAGCGCCGGCGGAGCGGCCGGTGGCACGGGCGGCGCGGTAGAGACGGCCGGCGCGGGCGCCGCGGAAGTGACGGCCTCCGGCTTTACTGGCTCGGCGGCGGGCTTCTCCGGTTCGGCCTTGGCGAGCGTCGCCGCCGTCTTCGTCGGGAACAGCTCCTTGATCAGCGCGAGCTTCTTGCGTGCTGTGGCGTTGTTGGTATCCAGCTGCAACGCCTTGTCGTAGGCCTGGCTGGCCATCGTGGCGTAGAGATCGCCCAGGTTCTCGTGCGCGACCGCATAACTGGGATGCGTCCGAATGGCCATCTCCAGTGCCCGGCGCGCCTTTTCGTAATCGCCTTGGCCCGCGTACAGCACCGCCAGATTGTTGTAAGGCTCGGGCAGCTCAGGGTAATCCTGAGTGAGCTCGGTGAATACCGCGATCGCATCTTGGGTCTTGTTCTGCTCCGTGAGGATCACGCCTTTGAGAAACCGGGCGCGCGCGTCCTTCGGGTGCTGGGCGATGAAGACCTCGGTATGCTCCAGCGCTTCGGCTAGCTTGCCTTCCTTGAGCAGCCTGCTGCCCTCCTGGTAGTCGTCCGCAGCTGATGCGTCAGGTTGGTAGCTGACGCAGCACAGCAGGAAAAAGGAGACGACAAGGGGGCGGATGCGGTGCCTGACCATTGTGCTATACTTTTTTCAATCTTCGCCGCTAGGTTGTTGTAATCCTAGCAGATTCCAACGAATCGCTGATGAGATTCCGCGCCTGCGGCGCCCGGCTTCCGCCTGGGCCCGGTCGCTGAAGCGGAATCGCTCCGGTGCGGGAGCAGACAACAACGGGGTCCTGGTGCCGATCTGCCTGCCCGCTCGCAAATAACCTGAGGCTTCAGACTAAACAGAGTCGGCGCTGTCCAGCGCCCGGTGGGCTGGCTGGCAGGGCAATACGAACCGCGCCGCGAGCCCATGCTTCTCTTGACCCGTTTTCGACGCGACGCGTCATCGCCGTACTACCCTAGACCTCGGCCTGCCCGAGCCTGTTCGCAGCACGCCACACGAGTCTCGGTCCGCTCCCCTGCACCAGATGTGCCAGCCCGCACACGGTGGGTCGAGAAGCGAGCGGACACGCTTCGCGCTGGGCCGTTTACGCAGCCGCGCTCGCCCCGGCTCCGGGCAGGCACTCTCACACCGGCTCCAGGGTTCTGACACACCATGCTGCGTGTCTACAACTCGCTCACGCGCCAAAAGCAGGACTTCGTGCCGATCCGCCCGGGGCGGGCCGGTATCTACGTCTGCGGCATGACGGTGTACGACTACTGCCACCTCGGCCATGCGCGCGTCATGGTGGCGTTCGATGTTATCTGCCGGTGGCTGCGTGCGTGCGGCCTCGAGGTGCGCTACGTGCGCAACATCACGGACATCGAGGACAACATCATCGCCCGTGCCGCCAGCAACGGAGAGCCGATCGAAGCGCTCACGGAGCGCTTCATCCGCTTCATGCACGAGGATGTCGCGGCATTGGGCGCGGAGGTGCCGGACTTCGAGCCGCGCGCCACCCACTATATCCCGGACATGGTGCGGATCATTCAGACCCTGCTCGAACGCGGGCTCGCCTACCAGGCCGCCAACGGAGACGTGTACTACTCGGTGCGCGAGTTTCCCGGCTACGGCAGGCTGTCTGGTAAGTCGCTCGAGGACTTGCGCGCTGGGGAACGCGTCGAGGTCGAGCTCGCCAAGCGCGACCCGCTCGACTTCGTGCTGTGGAAGTCCGCCAAGCCCGGGGAGCCCTCCTGGGATGCGCCCTGGGGCAGGGGGCGGCCGGGATGGCACATCGAGTGCTCGGCCATGAGCGAGCACTTCCTGGGCGAGCATTTCGACATCCATGGTGGCGGGCAGGACCTGATCTTTCCGCATCACGAGAACGAGATCGCCCAGTCCGAAGGCGCGCACGGCCATGCCTTCGTCAACTACTGGCTGCACAACGGGTTCGTGCGCGTGGACAACGAGAAGATGTCCAAGTCGCTGGGGAACTTCTTCACCGTGCGCGAAGTGCTGGCGAAGTTCGATCCGGAGGTGGTGCGCTTTTTCATCGTGCGCGCGCACTACCGCAGTCCGCTCAACTACTCGGATCAGCACTTGGAGGATGCGCGCTCGGGGCTCGCGCGCTTGTACACGGCGTTGCGCGACACCGCCCCGACACCGGCGCCGATCGACTGGGACGAGCCGTTCGCGCGCCGGTTCCGCGAGGCGATGGACGACGACTTCAATACGGCGGAAGCTTGTGCGGTACTGTTCGACCTCGCCACGCAGGTGAACCGCTCGCGCTCGTCACGGGAAGCCGGACTGCTGATCGCGCTCGGCGGGTTGCTCGGGCTGCTCCAGCGCGACCCGCTGTCCTACCTGCAGGGACGCATGCAGGCACAAGGCGAGCTGTCCGCCGCCGAGATCGAAGCGCGCATCGCGGAGCGCGCGGAGGCGAAGAAGGCGAAAGACTTCAAGCGAGCGGACCGCATCCGCGCCGAGCTGCTGGACAAGGGGATCGTGCTGGAGGACACGCCGGCGGGCACGACCTGGCGTAAGCTCTGAGCATCGGCTTGGCGCGACTGTCTTTCGTCACGTCGCGGGCGTAGACTCGACGCCGCGGCACGAAGGAGCGGGATGGACGGCGCGGATCGTTTGCAGATGGCATTTCCGCCGCTGCTGCCGGCCCTGCGGGAGCAGCAGGCGTGGCTTCGCCAAGTCGTCCGGGCTGTCGTCTCCGGCGAGCCTATTCCTGTACCGAGCTCCGGCGCCTGGGGTTGGTATGACGACGAGGGCGCACGGGTCGCGGCGCGCCTCCAGGACGTGGAGCTCCGGCGCGCCTGGGGCGCGCTCGGCGGTTTGCGCGCCGCATTCCTCACCGACGCTTCGCAATGCATGGAGGCGGTCGCGAACGCGGCGACCGACGTTGCGGAACGTCTCGACCGGTTGTTTGCAGTAGCCGGCTCGGCGTTCGAACTGGTGCTGGCGGCCAGCCTGCGCGAGATCTCGCTGGCCTTCGCCCGGCGCGAGCGGACCTTGGTGGGTCAATACGAGAATCGCATCCTGGAGGCGGCCCGCATCGGTCGCGTGACGGCGCGCTTAGCCGACCGCAAGATCGTGTCTGCCGATGCGAACTTCGCAGCCCTATTCGCGGAGGTGCCCGATACGCTCGTCGGCGTCGACCTGCGTGCTCTGCTCGGCGACCCGAGCTGGGCCGCCTTGTCGTCGCCGGCCGCGGCCAGCGGCACGGTGCGCGCCAGCTGCCGCGTGTCTGCCGCCGGTGGCGCCGCGTCGAGTCTGGAGATCGTTGCGTATCGCGAGGGTGAGGGCGACGCGGGGCTCATCCACTGCTTCGTCGTCAGCAGCTCTCAGGCGCGAGAAGTCGCGGAGCAGCAGCGCCTGCTGTCCACCGCGATCGAAGCCTCGGATCAGATCGTGCTCATCACCGATGCCGAGCAGCGGATTCTCTACGTCAACGGCGCCTTCACGCGCACGACCGGCTACGCCGCGGCCGAGGTGTTGGGCCAAAATCCGCGCTTGCTGCAAGGCCCAGCCACGAGTCAAGGCACGCGCGTCAGTCTGCACGAGGCGATCGCCAAAGGCAGTCAGGTGCATGTGGAGATCCTGAACTACCGCAAGTCGGGAGAGCCTTACTGGGTCGAGCTCTCCCTCGTGCCCGTCCGCGCAGCGGACGGCTTCATCACGCACTGGGTCTCGGTTGAGCGCGATATCACCGCACGCAAGACTCAGGAGCTCGAGTTCACGCGGCTCGCAATGGAAGACTACCTCACCGGGCTGCCCAACCGTCGCGCTGCCGAGGCCCGGTTGCAGGTCGAGTGGAGCCGAGCGCGGCGCGACGGATCTGTGTTCGCCATCGCGTTAGCGGACATCGATCGCTTCAAGCTCGTCAACGATCAGTACGGCCATCAAGCGGGTGACCGCGCGCTTTCGCACCTCGCATCGTTGCTGGCGCAAAACATGCGGGGCGGCGACTGGCTCGCCCGTTGGGGCGGTGAAGAGTTTCTCCTCTGCTTCCACGATCCGGACGCGCGTGGGGCGCTCGCTGCGGGTGAGCGCGTGCGCAAGCTGGTGAAAGCAAATCCGCTCACGCTCCCGCACGCGGAGGTGAGGCTCACGGTAAGCATCGGGGTCGTGCTGTATTCCGCCGAGACCCAAGCGTTGGACGCGATGGTGGCAACCGCCGACGCGATGCTCTATCAGGCGAAGCAGTCAGGGCGCGATCAGGTGCTGTGTGCGGGTGAGGCCCGACGTCGGCAAGAGGGCATGATCTGGGAGGGGGCCCAGGTCCAGACGGCTCTCCGGGAAGGCCGCGTGACGGCCGCGTTCCAACCGATCGTCGATTTGCGCACCGGTGTCGTGGTCGGCGAGGAGGCGCTGGCGCGTATCGTAGGAACGGAGAGCGCGCCGATCCCCGCGCAGCGATTCATCACGGCCGCCGAGCAGCTCCGCTTGGTGGCGGCGGTGGACCGGGCGGTGTCCACGTGCGCTCTGGAGCGCCTGGCGCATGCCGGCGAAGGGCGCACTAACCAGGCGCGGTTCATCAACCTCTCCACGCAATTTCTGTCCGATGCCGAGGAGGTCGCGGCCCTGGTCGAGCGTGCCCATCGGCTGCGTTTGATTGGCGACGGTGCCGTCAACCCGCTGGTGGTCGAGATCACCGAGCGCAACGCGGTCGATGTGAGCGCTCTGCAGCGCCAGCTGCAGCCGCTCCTTGCCGAGGGTTTTCGCCTGGCTCTGGACGATTTCGGCAGCGGCTACGCTTCGTTCCTGTATCTGACCGAGCTGCCGATGAGCTTCGTCAGGATCGAGGGTTCGCTGGTCGGTCGCATCGGCGCGGATGCGCGCGTCCGTGGGCTGGTGGAGACCATCGTCGTCGCCGCGCAGCGTTTCGAGCTGAAGACCGTGGCCGAGTGCGTGGAGGACAGCGCTTGCGCCCAGGTGCTGTGCGACCTGGGCGTGGACTGGGCCCAGGGGAACTTCTTCGCTGCGCCGCAGTTGGGCCAGTGAATAAGGTGAAGAAGTGAAGAGGTGAAAAAGGAAAGGACGTGAAAGAGGTGAAGGAAGTGAAGGAGGTGAAAAGGCTAGCCTAACAAGATGCGCTGGGCATGGAACCACGCATGTCTAGCTCAGCGGGCCAACGCGGCTATGCCTGGAAGAACTCCTTCACTTTCTCCATCCAGGACTTGGCGCGCGGATCGTGCTTGCCGGCCTCGCGTCGATTGATCTCTTCCAGCTCTTGCAGGAGCTCCTTCTGCCGCGCGCTGAGGTTGACCGGCGTCTCCACCACCACGTGGCACAGTAGGTCCCCATGCACGCTGCTGCGCACGCCTTTGATGCCTTTGCCGCGCAGGCGGAACGCCTTCCCGCTCTGGGTCTCGGGAGGGACTCGGATCTTCGCACTGCCATCCAGCGTGGGGATTTCGAGCTCGCCGCCCAGCGCCGCCATCGTGAAGCTGACTGGCATCTCGCAGTGAAGATCGTTCTCCTCGCGGCGAAACACTGCATGTGGCTTGATGCGGATGACCACGTACAGATCGCCTGCGGGGCCGCCATTGACGCCGGCCTCCCCTTCGCCGGAGAGTCGGATCCGGTCGCCTTCGTCGACGCCCATCGGGATCTTTACCGACAGCGTCTTCTGGCGCTTCACACGGCCGCTGCCCTGGCAAGTGCCGCAGGGGTCCTTGATCACCTTGCCGGTGCCGCTGCAGCGCGGGCACGTCTGGGTGATGGAGAAGAACCCCTGTTGGATGCGTACTTGGCCATGACCGCCGCAGGTCTGACAGCTGATCGGCTCTGTGCCGGGCTTGGCGCCACGTCCGTGACACACCTCGCACTCCTCCAGCGTCGGGATGCGGATCTTGGTCTCGCTGCCGCGCGCGGCGTCCTCTAGGCTGATCTCCAGGTTGTATCGCAAGTCCGCGCCCCGGTAGACGTTGGAGCGCGGCCGCCCGCCGCCGAAGATCTCGCTGAAGATATCGCCGAACGCATCGGTGAAGCCGCCAAACCCCGCGCCCGCACCCGAGGCGGCCGTCGCGTCCACGCCGGCATGGCCGAATCGGTCGTAGGCCGCGCGCTTCTCGGGATCGCTCAGGATTTCGTAGGCGGCCTTCGCTTCCTTGAATTTTTCCTCGGCCTTGGGGTTGTCCGGATTGCGGTCTGGATGGTGCTGCATGGCGAGCTTGCGGTAGGCCTTCCTGAGCTCTTCGTCCGAGGCATCTCGGTTCACACCCAGAACCTCGTAGTAGTCTCGCTTCGCCATGGCTGACTGCTTTCCCTTACAAACGAAGGGCCGAATCGAGCGCCATCGAAGTCATCGATGCCGCTGCAATTCGGCCGGTTCACGCACTGCGCGCTGCCGCACGCGGTCCTGGACCGCTCCTCCCGTCACGGGCGCGAGCTTATCCCTTCTTGTCCTTGACTTCCTCGAACTCCGCGTCCACCACGTCGGCGTCCTCGCTCTTCTTGCCCTTCTCGCCGGCGGCGCCACCCGCCTGCGGACCGGCGCCTGACTGAGCGTACATCTTCTCGCCCAGCTTCTGGGAGACCTGGGCGAGATCGCGCGTCTTCGCCTCGATGAGGTCCTTGTCGTTGCCCTTCATGGCCTCATCCGCGGCCTTCAGTGCAGCCTCGATCTTGGACTTCTCGTCTGCCCCGATCTTGTCGCCGTGTTCCGTGAGCGCCTTGTTCACCATGTGCACCATGCTGTCGCACTGGTTACGCGCGTCGACCAGCTCGCGGGCGCGGCGGTCTTCATCGGCGTGCGCCTCGGCGTCCTTGACCATGCGCCGGATCTCGTCTTCGGACAAACCGGAGCTCGCCTTGATGGTGATCTTGTTCTCCTTGCCGGTCGCCTTGTCCTTGGCCGATACGTGCAAGATCCCATTGGCGTCGATGTCGAAGGTGACCTCGATCTGCGGCATTCCGCGCGGCGACGGCGGGATTCCCTCCAGGTTGAATTGGCCCAGGCTCTTGTTGTCCCGCGCCATCTCGCGCTCGCCCTGCAGCGCGTGGATGGTCACCGCGGGCTGATTGTCGTCGGCGGTGGAGAACACCTGCTGCGCCTTGGTCGGGATCGTCGTGTTCTTTTGGATCAGCTTGGTCATCACTCCACCCAGCGTCTCGATGCCCAGAGACAGAGGTGTCACGTCCAGCAGCAGCACATCCTTGACTTCGCCCTTGAGCACGCCGCCCTGGATGGCGGCACCGATGGCCACGGCCTCGTCCGGATTCACGTCCTTGCGCGGCTCCTTGCCGAAGATTTCCTTGACCTTCTCCTGCACCTTCGGCATGCGGGTCATGCCGCCGACCAGGATCACGTCGCTGATGTCCGAGAGCTTGACGCCCGAATCCTTGATCGCGGTCACGCACGGGGCGGCCGTCTTCTCGATCAGGTCCTCGACCAAGCTCTCGAACTTGGCGCGCGTGACCTTCATCGCCAGGTGCTTGGGTCCGCTCTGGTCCATGGTGATGTAAGGCAGGTTGATCTCGGTCTGCTGGGTGGAGGACAGCTCGATCTTCGCCTTCTCCGCGGCCTCCTTCAGACGCTGCAGCGCCAGGATGTCCTTGCGCAGATCCACACCCTGCTCCTTCTTGAACTCGTCGGCGATGTAGTCCATCAGCCGCTGATCGAAGTCTTCGCCGCCCAGGAAGGTATCGCCATTGGTCGCCAGCACCTCGAATTGGTGCTCCCCTTCGACCTCTGCGATCTCGATGATGGAGATATCGAAGGTACCCCCGCCCAGGTCATACACCGCGATCTTGCGGTCGCCCTCCTTCTTGTCCAGGCCGAACGCGAGCGCGGCCGCGGTAGGCTCGTTGATGATGCGCTTGACCTCCAAACCGGCGATGCGCCCGGCGTCCTTGGTGGCCTGGCGCTGCGAGTCGTTGAAGTACGCCGGCACCGTGATGACGGCTTCGGTCACCGTCTCGCCGAGATAGTCCTCGGCCGTCTTCTTCATCTTCACCAGCACCTGGGCCGATACTTCAGGCGGAGCCATGCGCTTGCCGCGCACCTCGACCCACGCGTCGTTGTTCTGCGCGGCGACGATGGTGTAGGGCACGAGTTTGACCGCCTTCTGCACTTCGCCATCGTTGTAGCGGCGGCCGATCAAGCGCTTCACCGCGTACAGCGTGTTCTTCGGATTGGTCACGGCCTGGCGCTTGGCCGGCGCACCGACCAGGACCTCACCGTCCTCCGTGTACGCGACGATCGACGGGGTGGTGCGCGAGCCCTCCGAGTTCTCGATCACCTTGGGCTGGCCGTTCTCCATGATCGCGACGCAGGAGTTGGTCGTCCCGAGGTCGATGCCGATGATCTTTGCCATGTGTGCTTCCTCGCTTTGAATTCCGTGAGTTGTATTGTCGATCAGGGGTTCAGATTTGGGTCCGCGGACGGGCTTTCAAGCCGGCCTAGCGTTGCTCGGGCTTGGAAACTGTGACCAAGGCCGGGCGCAGGATGCGGTCGTGCAACAGGTAGCCCTTTTGCAGCACGTGGACCACGGTGTTTGGCGACTTCTCCGATTCCACGGTCGTCATGGCTTGGTGCCGATGCGGGTCGAACTTCTCCCCGACGGGATTGAGTTCCTTTACCGCGAACCGGTCGAAGGCGGTGTTGAGTTGCTTCAGAGTGAGTTCCACGCCTTGGCGCAGCGCTTCGAGCGTGGAGTTGTCGGCCGCGAGCGCGGCTTCCAAGCTGTCGCGCACCGGCAGAAGCTCGGTTGCGAAGCTCTCCACCGCGTACTTGTGTGCATTCGCGATGTCGGCCTGGGCGCGCTTGCGGATGTTGTCGGCCTCGGCCTTTGCACGCAGCCAGGCATCGTAATGCTCCTGCGCTTGCAGCTCGGCCTTCTTGAGCATCTCCTGCAGGCTGGGCATAGTCTCCACCGGCGACTCGGTATCCGGTGTCGCTGGGGCGGTTTCGGTAGTCTCTGGGGCGCTCAGGCTAGGTTGCTGTTCCTGCATGAATTTTCCTCCTCGGACGCACGGGGCAGATGGGGGCGCGGCGGATCGTTTCAAGCCCCGGACGAGGCAGATCGCGACGCAGGGGCAGGCGGCCCCTCGTCTGGCACCAGCCGCGATCAGCGTGGCGCCCCGAGCGCCTGTGCACGGCGCCGGCGCGCCTCGGCCTCGGTCGCGGCCACGTCTGCTTCCGCGCCGAGCCAGCCGTGCAGGTGCTCTAAGGCGATGTCGGTCAGCGCCCGGATCCAGCCGTCCCGTTCGTTCAGGCAGGCAATGTAGCGGAACTCTCGCCCGCCGGCGGTCAGGAAGGCGGCCCGGTTCTCGATGCCGATCTCTTCCAACGTCTCGAGGCAGTCGGAGACAAAGCCCGGGCAAAGGATGTCCACCGACTCGACTTTGCGTCCCGCGAGCTCGCGCAACGTGTCGATCGTGTAGGGCTTAAGCCATTGCGCGCGCCCGAACCGAGACTGGAAGGTCACGCAATACCGATCCGCGTCGAGCCCCAACGACTCTGCCAAGAGGCGAGCGGTCTTCTGGCACTGGCAGTGATAGGGATCGCCGCGGTCGAGCGCAAAGCGCGGGATGCCGTGAAAGCTCATCACCAGCCGCTCCGCGCGTCCGTTCGCCATCCAGTGCTCCGTGACGCTCTGCGCCAGCGCGTTGATGTACCCGGGATGGTCGTGGAACTGCTTGACCAGGCGCAGCGCCGGCACATTGCGCATCCGGGACAATGTCCCGAAGACCGCGTCGTACGCGCTCGCGGTCGCGCTGGCCGAGTACTGGGGATAGAGCGGGATCACGACCACGCGGTCGCAGCCCTGCTCGCGCAGATGTGCCAGCCCTTCCGCTACGCTCGGCCGGCCGTAACGCATCGCCCAGTCCACGACCGGTGGCGCCTTGGTTCGTTCCCCCAGGTAGCCGCGCAACAGCAGTGCCTGCCGCTGCGTGTGCACCTTCAGCGGGGAGCCCTCCGCGGTCCAGATCTTGGCGTACTTCGCAGCGGACTGGCGGGGCCGAGTGGTCAGGACGATGCCGTTCAGAACCGGCCACCAGATCGCGCGCGGGATCTCCACGACGCGGGGATCGGACAGGAACTGCCGCAAATACGGACGCAGCGCGTGAGCCGTCGGGGCTTCGGGGGTCCCCAGATTGACCAGAAGGATGCCGGCGCTGGGGTTGCTATCGTGCCGGTACAGCGGTTCGCGAGCGAACATATCGACTCAGGCGCCACGGGACCGCCCCGCTGCCGGGCGGCGGGCCGGCCCCCGCCTGATCCTTCCCTCTCTACTCGAGCGCTTTGGTCCGCTGCGCCATCGCGCTGGACAGCAGGCGCGCGGTGAGCTCCACGATGGCGATGACGCGCTCGTAGGCCATTCGCGTGGGTCCGATGACACCCACGGTGCCCACGACCTCTCCTTGGACCTCGTAGGGGGCCGTCACCACGCTGCATTCGTCGAGCGGCACCAGGCCGGACTCGCCGCCGATGTAGATCTGCACGCCTTCCGCACGGCTGCCCATCTCGAGAAGCTGCAGGAGCCCCGCGCGCTGCTCCAGTAGATCGAACAGGCGGCGCAGGCTCGCCAAGTTGGAAGACAGGTCCTGCACGTGCAGCAGGTTGTGTTCGCCCGACAGGACATAGTCGTCCGCGGGGGGGTTCATCGCCTCGCTGCCTACTTCGACCGCGCGCGTGAGCAGCTGCGTCATATCGTCGCGGAGTTGGCGCAGCTCCTCCTGCAGTCGTTGCTTGATTTGCTCGAAGGTGAGCCCGGCGTAGTTCTGGTTCAGGAAGTTGGACGCCTCGATGAGCTCGGAAGGGGAATACGCGCGCTCGGTCGTCAGGACCCGGTTCTGCACGTCGCCCTCCGGCGTGACGATGATCAGCAGCAGCCGCTTGTCCGAAAGGCGCAAGAACTCGAGATGACGGAACGCCGTCGAGCGCCGTCTGGGGCTCATGACCACGCCGGCAAAGCGCGTCAGATCCGAAAGCAGGTGCGAGGCGGATTGCACCAGCTTGTGCGTGTCTCCGATCTGGAGCTGGCCTTCGAGCTGGCTGATCTCGACCTTGTCCAGGGGACGCACGGTGATCAGCGTGTCGACAAAGAAGCGGTAGCCGCGGGGGGTGGGGATCCGGCCAGCCGAGGTGTGCGGGCTCGCGACGAAGCCCAAGTCCTCCAGATCCGCCATGATGTTGCGGATGCTGGCGGGGCTCAGCTCCAGGCCCGAGTACTTCGACAGCGCGCGCGAGCCGACCGGCTGGCCCTCGGCGATGTAGCGCTCCACCAGCGTCTTGAGCAGAATCTGTGCGCGTTCGTTCAACACTTTGCTCATTCTAACCAATGCCGCGCCCACGGGCACCCGCGCCAGTGCGTGACCTGCGCGGCCGTGCCGCGCCCGGACGCACGTCTATAATTGGCAACATGGCCTGTACGTTCAACACCATAGCCCTGATCGGCAAGTACAAGAGTCCCGAGATCGCGGAGCCGCTGCTGGCGCTTGCGCAGTACCTACAGCAGCGCGGCGTCCGGGTGCTGGTGGACCAGCTGACTGCATCCCACGTCGCGCGCAACCGGCTCGAGGTCCTGTCGCTCGAGGAGGCCGGGCGCATCGCCGACCTCGCGATCGTTATCGGCGGGGACGGCACGATGCTGAACATCGCGCGCACGCTCGCCCCCTACGATGTGGCACTGGTGGGTGTCAACCAGGGGCGGCTGGGATTCCTGACCGACATCTCGATGGACAGCATGCTCGAGACCATCGGCGCCATGCTCGACGGGAACTACGTCGCCGAATCGCGGATGCTGCTCGCCTCGCAGCTGCAGCGCGGCGCCAGCACTCTGCTGGAGGTGCTGGCCTTCAACGATGCCAGCATCAGCAAAGGCGCCGACGGCGGCCTGATCGAACTGGAAGTGCGCATCGACGGCGAGTTCCTCTACACCCTGCGCGCGGATGGCCTGATCGTCTCCACACCCACGGGCTCGACCGCTTATGCCCTGTCGGCGGGCGGCCCCATCCTGCACCCGGCGCTGTCCGTGTTCGTGCTGGTGCCGGTCTGTCCGCATACGCTCTCCAACCGGCCGATCGCGGTGAGCGCCGAGGCCGATATCGAGGTGCTGATGCGGCGTTGCGCGGATGCGCGGCTGCATTACGACAGCCACTCCCATATGGAGCTGCAGCCCGGCGACCGCATCCGGGTCCGGCGTTATCCCCGCAGCATCCGACTGCTGCACCCGGTCGGCCACAATTATTACGGCATGCTGCGTGAGAAGCTCCACTGGAGCGAAACCTTGTAGCGCCATGTTGAGATCGCTCGCTATCCGCGATTTCGTCATCGTCGATCGTCTGGACTTGGAGTTTCAAGCCGGATTCACGGCGCTCACCGGGGAGACGGGGGCGGGCAAGTCGATCCTCATCGACGCGCTGGCGCTCGTGCTGGGCGAGCGCAGCGACGCCGGATTGGTGCGGGCCGGATCGGCGCGAGCCGAGATCAGCGCCGAGTTCGCGATCGGCGAGCGTTCGGACTTGGCGCGCTGGCTGGACGCCCACGATCTCGCCGATGAACCGGGCATTTGCCTGCTGCGCCGGGTGCTGGAAGCGAGCGGAAGGTCACGAGCCTACGTCAACGGGCGCCCGTGTACGCTGCAGCAGGTCAAGGACATCGGGGAGCGCCTGGTGGACATCCACGGCCAGCACGAGCACCAGTCGCTGCTGCGTCCGTCCTCGCAGCGTGAGTTGCTCGACGCGTTTGCGGGCGCGGCTCCGCTTGCCAGCGACGTGGCCGCGGCGTGGCGCGGCTGGCAGGAGATCAAGCGGCAGCGTCAGGAGTGGGAGAGAAACGCCGACGCGTTAGCGGCGGAGCGCGAGCGCCTCGAGTTCGAAACGCGGGAGCTCGGGCGCCTCGCGTTTTCGACGTCCGAGTGGGAGCAGCTCCAGGCCGAGCATCGCCGGCTCGCCAACGCGGCCAGCTTGATCGAAAGCGTGGAGTATGCCCTGGAGGCATTGTCCGAAGGCGAGCTCGCGGCGCTGGCCGTCGTGAACGGCGTCCTGTCCCGGCTGAACGCGGCCCTCGAGCACGACGCCGGCCTCAGGGAGGCGCTCGAGATCCTGGAGCCCGCACAGATCCAGATCCAGGAAGCGGTCTACAGCCTGCGCCACTACCGGCAGCGGCTGGAGCTGGATCCGGCGCGGCTCAAGCAGGCCGAAGAGAGGCTGGAGGCGATTCACTCAATGGCCCGCAGATATCGCGTAGCCCCGGAGCGGCTCTCGGAGCTCCTCGACCAGGCATCGTCACGTCTAGCGCAGATCGGCGAGGGGCTCGACGCCAAGCGCTTGGAGCAGCACGAGCGAGAGGCACAGGAGAGCTTCCTGGCGCTCGCGGGCAAGCTCAGCGCCCAGCGTCAGTACGCTGCACGCGAGCTGTCCGACAAGGTGACGCAGGCGATGCAGGCTCTGGCCATGGCCGGCGGACGGTTCGAGGCGGCGCTGGAGGCACTCACCGACGGCGGCGCACACGGACTCGAGCAGGCGGAGTTCCGAGTCGCTGCGCACGCCGGCGGGCCGCTGCGGCCGCTTGCCAAGGTGGCTTCCGGCGGCGAGCTGTCGCGACTGAGCCTGGCCGTACAGAGCGTGACCAGCGAGCTGGCTCAAGTTCCGGTGCTGGTGTTCGACGAGGTCGACGCAGGCATCGGGGGGCGAGTGGCGGAAATCGTCGGACGCATGTTGCGGCAACTCGGCAAACGCCATCAGGTGATGTGCATCACGCATCTGCCGCAGGTCGCGGCGGCCGCAGACCACCAGTGGCAGGTGGTCAAGCGCGAAGCGAAGGACGGCCTCGTGAGCAGTGTGCAGTGGCTCGGTCGCGAGCAGCGCGTGGAAGAGATCGCGCGCATGCTGGGCGGTGTGAAGATCAGCGAGACCACGCGCAAGCACGCGGCCGAGATGCTGGGTCTAAAGACTTGAGCGGCCAAGCCGTCAAGAGGTGGCACGCCGAGCAGGGACACGAGGGAGATGCTGAAGCAGCCGCCGCCCAACTCCGGAGCCTGCCTCCGCGGGCGCGCTGCGAGTGCGTCACGCCGGCTTGGCGCGATAGGGGCAGTCGGCCTTGATGCAGTCGGCGTAGATTTGCAGGGAATGCTCGTGGATGTTGAAGCCGCGCTCCTTCGCGATCTTGAGCTGCCGTTTTTCGATCTCGGAGTCGAAGAACTCTTCCACGTGCCCGCATTGAACGCAGACCAGGTGGTCGTGATGCCCTCCCTGGTCCAGCTCGAACACCGCTTTGCCGCCTTCGAAGTGGTGGCGCATGAGGATCCCGGCCTGCTCGAATTGCGTGAGGACGCGATAGATCGTGGCCAAACCGATGTCTATTCCCTCCTTGAGCAGCATCCGATACACGTCCTCGGCGGTGAGATGCCGCACCTCGCTGGTTTCGAACAAGTCCAGGATCTTCAGGCGAGGCAGCGTTGCCTTGAGGCCGATCGTTTTGAGGTCGTGGGGTTTGGACATAACGGATGGGGCCGAAGCCGGTCATTTATGATATAAGGTCGGCGCGTGTTTGAATACCGGTTTAGGAGGCGAGTGCGCGCGGACGCTATGGGCCGTCGCGTGCGAGCGTGAATACGTAATGCGGAACCGAACTCTCCTGGGGCTTCTTGTCTGCCTGCCCCTGCTGTCGGCGTGCTTCCTGCTGCCGCACAAGATCGACGTGCAGCAGGGTAACTATCTCGATAAGGACGTGGTGGGGAAACTCAAGCTCGGCATGACCCGCTCGCAGGTGCGGTTCCTTCTGGGCACCCCACTCATCGCCGACCCGTTCCATCCGGATCGCTGGGACTATATGTACATCGATTACAAGGGCGGGCGACTGAAAGCGGAGAAGCGGCTGACGCTCACCTTCGAGGGCGACCATCTGAAGACGGCGATCACCGACTTGCCGGTACAGGTGCAGGCGCCGGCGCCCGAACAAAAGGCAGCCAGCGCCCGCTGACAGCCGATCCATGCAACATGTCGCCATCGCCGGAAGCTCTGGTCGAATGGGCCGCAGCCTCCTGGAGGCCGTGTTCCAGGCGCCGGACCTGCGGCTGCACGCGGCGCTCGAAAGACGCGATAGCCCCTTCCTGGGCCGTGATGCAGGCGAGCTGGTCGGATCGCCGTGCGGCGTCACGATCACCGAGCGCTGCGAGGAGGCCCTCCCCGGTGCCCAGGTCCTGATCGATTTCACCCGTCCCGAGGGCACGCTCGCTTACCTCGAGCACTGCCGCGCCTTGGGGGTGAAGATGGTGATCGGCACCACCGGCCTCTCTGCTGAGCAGAAGGCAAAGGTCTGCGAAGCCGCGCGCGACATCGCGATCATGTCCGCCCCCAACATGAGCGTGGGGGTGACCCTCGTGCTCAAGCTGCTGGAAACGGCTGCACGGGTACTACGCGACGGCTACGACATCGAGATCATCGAAGCGCACCATCGGCACAAGGTAGATGCTCCCTCCGGGACGGCGTTGCGCATGGGCGAGGTGATCGCCCAGACACTCGGCCGTAACCTGTCGGAGGTGGCGGTGTACGGCCGGGAGGGTGTGACGGGGGAGCGCCGATCGTCCACCATCGGCTTCGCCACGGTGCGCGGCGGGGACATCGTCGGCGACCATACAGCGCTGTTCGCGGGCATAGGCGAGCGGGTCGAGATCACGCATCGAGCCCAGAGCCGTGCGACGTTCGCCCTGGGCGCCCTGCGCGCGGCGCGGTTTCTCGAGCACAAGGAGCGCGGGCTGTTCGACATGCAGGACGTCCTGGGGCTGCGTTGAGCCGCGGGTTTTGCTCTGGCCAGCACGCTCCTATATAATCGCGCTTCAACTAAAAGCGGGAGGGAGCACCCCTCCCGCTTTCCACGTACGCGCCCGCAATCGGCGTGTTACCTGTAATCCTGGAGCCTGCCCGTGCCCCACTCGCCCGCCATCCTCGCCCTCGCGGATGGCACGGTGTTTCGCGGCGAGTCCTGCGGTGCCGACGGCGCAGCGGCGGGCGAGGTGGTCTTCAACACCGCGATGACCGGCTATCAGGAGATCCTGACCGATCCCTCCTACTGCCGCCAAATCGTCACGCTGACCTACCCGCACATTGGGAACACCGGCACCAACGCGGAGGACGTGGAATCGGACCGGGTCTATGCCGCCGGGCTCGTGATCCGCAGCCTGCCCTCCGTGGCGAGCAGCTGGCGCCGCGCCGAAACGCTCCCCGCCTATCTGCAGCGGGAGGGCGTGGCGGCGATCTCGGGCATCGACACCCGCATGCTGACCCGCGTCCTGCGCGAGAAGGGGGCCCAGAACGGCTGCCTGATGGCGGGGCGCGTGGATGAGGCGCAAGCCCTGGCGCAAGCGCGCCAGTTCCCCGGGCTCGCGGGGATGGATCTGGCAAAAGTCGTCACCTGCGAGCGGTCGTACACGTGGGAGGAGACGGAATGGTCGCTCGGGCGCGGATACGGCCGCCGAGAGCAACCGCGCTACCACGTCGTCGCTTACGACTACGGCGTCAAGCGCAACATCTTGCGCAAGCTGGCGAGCCGCGGCTGCCGGCTCACGGTGCTGCCGGCGCAAGCGAGTGCACAGGAGGCGATGGCGCTGCGCCCTGACGGTGTCTTTCTCTCAAATGGGCCGGGCGATCCCGAGCCCTGCGAATATGCGATCCGTGCCATCCGCGAGCTGCTGGCTGCGGGGGTGCCGATATTCGGGATCTGCCTGGGGCACCAGCTGCTCGGCCTTGCCTCCGGAGCACGCACGGTCAAGATGAAGTTCGGCCACCACGGCGCGAATCACCCCGTGCAGGACGTCGATACGGGGCGCGTGATGATCACCAGCCAGAATCACGGATTTGCGGTGGATGCAGATACGCTGCCGGGCAACGCTCGGGTTACCCATGTTTCGCTGTTCGACGGCAGCCTGCAGGGGTTCGCGCGCACCGACCGTCCGGCGTTCTGCTTCCAGGGTCATCCGGAGGCGAGCCCGGGGCCCCACGACGTGGACTACCTGTTCGATCGGTTCATCAGGATGATGGCCGAGAGACACCGCTAAGGCCGTGATTCGTGATTCGTAACTCGTGACTCGCAACCCCTACAGCGGGCACGCCCCAACGAATCAGGATTCACGAGTCACGAATCACGAGTCACGGATCACGAGTCACGGCTTTTCAGATGCCTAAGCGCACCGACATCCACAGCGTCCTCATCATCGGCGCCGGACCCATCGTAATCGGACAGGCGTGCGAGTTCGACTATTCGGGGGTCCAGGCGTGCAAGGCGCTCAAGGAGGAAGGCTATCGCGTCATACTGGTCAACTCCAATCCCGCCACCATCATGACCGACCCGGAGATGGCCGATGCCACCTACATCGAGCCGGTCACCTGGCAGATGGTCGAGCGGGTGATCGCGCTGGAGAAGCCAGACGCACTGTTGCCCACGATGGGCGGCCAGACTGCGCTCAACTGCGCCCTCGATCTCGCGCGCGAAGGCGTGCTGCAAAGGTACGGAGTGCAGATGATCGGGGCGAGTCGCGATGCCATCGACAAAGCCGAGGACCGCGAGAAGTTCAAGGCTGCCATGACCCGTATCGGGCTGCATTCGCCACGCTCGTCGCTGGCGCACAGCCTGGAGGAGGCGATGCAGGTCCAGGCCGCGATCGGGTTCCCGTGCGTGATCCGCCCCTCCTTCACACTGGGCGGCAGCGGCGGCGGGATTGCGTACAACCGCGAGGAGTTCCTCGTGATCTGCGAGCGCGGGTTCGAGGCCTCGCCCACGCACGAGCTGCTGGTCGAGGAGTCGGTGATCGGCTGGAAAGAGTTCGAGATGGAGGTGGTGCGCGACCGCAAGGACAATTGCATCATCGTCTGTTCCATCGAGAACTTCGATCCCATGGGCGTGCACACGGGAGATTCGATCACCGTGGCGCCGGCGCAAACGCTCACCGACAAGGAATACCAGATCATGCGCGATGCCTCCATTGCGGTGCTGCGCGAGATCGGGGTGGACACGGGCGGCTCCAATGTCCAGTTCGCGATCAACCCGAGCGACGGGCGCATGGTGATCATCGAGATGAACCCGCGCGTGTCCAGATCGTCCGCGCTGGCGTCCAAGGCGACCGGCTTCCCGATCGCCAAGGTGGCGGCCAAGCTGGCCGTGGGCTACACCCTGGACGAGCTGCGCAACGACATCACCGGCGGGGCAACGCCCGCCTCCTTCGAGCCGACGATCGATTACGTGGTCACCAAGGTTCCGCGCTTCGCCTTCGAGAAGTTCCCGCAGGCCGATCCGCACCTCACCACGCAGATGAAGTCCGTGGGCGAGGTGATGGCGATGGGGCGCACCTTCCAGGAGTCCTTGCAGAAGGCGCTGCGTGGCCTGGAGACCGGTGCCGACGGCTTCGACGAGAAGACCGATGACCGCGACACGATCGAGAAGGAGCTCGTCGATCCGGGCCCCGAGCGCCTGTGGTACGTGGCGGACGCGTTCCGCGTCGGCATGACGCTCGCCGAGGTGCACGACTTGACCCACATCGATCCCTGGTTCCTCGCGCAGATCGAGGACCTGGTGCGGCAGGAAGCCGGCCTCGCCGGGTCGAGTCTCTCCGGGCTGGACGCAGGCGCGCTGCTCAAGCTCAAGCGCGCGGGGTTCTCCGACCGGCGACTCGCCCGCTTACTGGGGAGCACCCAGACAGCGGTGAGAGAGCGGCGCTGGGGGCTCGGAGTGCGGCCGGTATTCAAGCGCGTCGACACCTGCGCAGCCGAGTTCGACACGCGCACCGCTTACTTGTACTCGACTTACGAGCAGGAGTGCGAGGCGCGGCCCACTTCTCGCGACAAGATTATCGTCCTGGGCGGGGGACCGAACCGGATCGCTCAGGGCATCGAATTCGATTATTGCTGCGTGCACGCCGCGCTTGCGTTGCGTGAGGACGGGTTCGAGACGATCATGGTCAACTGCAACCCCGAGACCGTCTCCACGGACTACGATACTTCCGACCGGCTGTACTTCGAGCCGCTCACTCTGGAGGACGTGCTCGAGATCGTGGCGGTCGAGAAGCCGCGCGGGGTGATCGTGCAGTACGGCGGGCAGACCCCGCTCAAGCTCGCGCGAGATCTGGAGGCGAACGGCGTGCCCATCATCGGCACCACGCCGGACATGATCGACTGCGCGGAGGACCGCGAGCGGTTTCAGAAACTGCTCAACGCGGTGAAGCTGAGCCAACCGCCCAACCGCACGGCGCGCGACGCGCAGTCGGCGCTGGAGCGGGCCCGGGAGATCGGGTATCCAGTGCTGGTGCGCCCGAGCTACGTGCTGGGCGGGCGCGCCATGGAGATCGTCCACGAGCAATCCGAACTCGAGCGCTACATGCGCGAGGCGGTGAAGGTATCCAACGATGCGCCGGTGCTGATCGACCGCTTCTTGAACGACGCCATCGAGGTCGACGTGGATGCGGTAAGCGATGGCGAGCAGGTGCTCATCGGCGGGGTGATGGAGCATATCGAGCAGGCCGGCGTCCACTCCGGCGATTCCGCCTGCTCGCTCCCGCCTTTCAGCCTCTCGCCCGAGCTGCAGGACGAGCTGCGGCGGCAGACCGTTGCGCTCGCGAGAGCACTCGGCGTCGTGGGCCTGATGAACGTCCAATACGCGCTCCAGGACGGCGTGGTCTACGTCCTGGAGGTCAACCCGCGCGCTTCGCGTACCGTTCCCTACGTATCCAAAGCCACCGGGGCGCCGCTCGCGAAGATCGCCGCGCGCTGCATGGTAGGCAAGAGCCTGGCGTCGCAAGGCGTCTCCGGCGAGGTGGTCCCGCCTTACTTCTCGGTCAAGGAGGCGGTGTTCCCGTTTCTCAAGTTCCCGGGGGTGGACACAATACTGGGACCGGAGATGAAGTCGACGGGCGAAGTGATGGGGGTAGGCGAGACCTTCGCCGAAGCTTTCGTCAAGTCGCAACTCGCTGCCGGCGTGCGCCTGCCGAGCTCGGGCAACGTGTTCCTGAGCGTGCGCGCTGCGGATAAGCCGAAGGCGGTGGAGATCGCCCGCACGCTGGCGGGACTGGGGTTCAGGTTGATCGCCACGCGCGGCACGGCGGCCTACCTGAGCGAGCGCGGGCTCGCCGTACAGCCGGTGAACAAGGTCGCCGAGGGCAGACCTCACATCGTCGACATGATCAAGAACGGCGAGATCGCCATGATCATCAACACCACCGACGAACGGCGCTCGTCTATCCGCGACTCCTACTCCATCCGGCGCTCCGCCTTGCAGGCGCGGGTGACCTACTACACCACCATAGCCGGGGCGCGCGCGGCCTGCGCCGGCATGCAGCAGATGCGCGAGTTGCGAGCCTACTCGGTGCAGGGACTGCACGCGAGCCTTCACCGGTCGCCCGGCGAGCCTCCGCACGCGGCTCGATCCGCGTAGAATTTCATCTCGATGATGTTGTGAGCTGCGGGGCCGGGCGGGAATCCTCCGACCGGCCCCGCGCCATTCCTGACGAGGGGAAGCCTCAGAATGAGCAAAGTTCCGTTGACCGCAACCGGAGCGCAGATGCTGCGCAGCGAGCTCAATCAGCTCAAAACGGTAGAGCGCCCGCGCGTGATCCAAGCGATCCAGGAGGCGCGCTCGCACGGCGACCTGTCGGAGAACGCCGAGTACGACGCGGCGAAGGAGCGCCAAAGCTTCATCGAGGGCCGCATCGCCGAGCTGGAGAGAAAACTCGCCAATGCCCAGATCATCGATCCGGCACAGCTGGACGCGGACGGGCGCTGCGTATTCGGTGCCACCGTGGAGCTGGAAGACATGGCGAGCAAGGAGGTCGTGATCTACCAGATCGTGGGCGAAGATGAAGCGGACATCAAGCGCGGCAAGATTTCCATCACCTCACCGATCGCCCGCGCCTTGATCGGCAAGACCTCGGGTGACGTGGCGGACGTGCAAGCGCCGGGCGGCGTGCGCTCCTACGAGATCCTCGACGTCAAGTACGTGTGAGCCGCGCCGAAGCGGTAGCGGGGCAATCGCGCGTACAACCCGGAGCAGCTGAGCGCGTTCAGGCGGCTTCGCTGCCGCCTGTTACGAGGACCTGAGCCATGTCACGCATCGCCGAGGGCATCCATTGGATCGCGGTCACCGCCTGGGTCGGCGCGCTGTGGACCGTGGGCCTGATGGTCGCGCCGACGCTGTTCCACCACATCGCAGACCGAGTCGTCGCGGGGAGCCTCGCCGGCCGACTGTTCACCTACACCGCGCTGCTCGGCCTCGGCTGTGGCGGGTATCTGCTGGTATTCCGATTGGCGCGCTTCGGCGGCCAGGCGCTGCGGCAAGCTTTCTTTTGGGTCGTGTTCGCGATGGCCGCGTTGACGGCGGTGGGCCAGTTTGGTGTCCAGCCGATCCTCGAGGCCTTGCGTGCGCAGGTGTTTCCGCGCCAGGTGATGGAGACGGTGCTGCGGGACCGATTCTCCGCTTGGCACGGCGTGGCAAGCGTGCTCTACGTCATCGAGTGCGCGCTCGGGGCGCTGCTGGTCTGGCTGCAGCCGAGCGCGCCGCAGTAGCGCGAGACCGTATGGGCCGCATCGGCTTGCGGAGCGGGCGCGCGTTCGCCGCCCTATGCCGGGCCGGATCGCTGCCGCGCATGCCACCCGACTGGGCTTGCTCGGGCCGTTGCCGGTAGACGACGAGGATCCTGCCGATATGCTGGACAGGAAGCGCCGACAGACGCGCGCAGATCGTCGCGAGCATGGCTTCACGGCGCTCGCGGTCCTCGCCCGCCACGCGGATCTTGATCAGCTCATGGCATTTCAGGTTGACGTCGACCTCGTGCAGCACGGCGTCGGTCAAGCCTTTTTCGCCGATCGCCACCACCGGGTGCAGTTTGTGCGCGCGGGCTTTGAGGGTCTTGCGCTGAAGCGCGGTCAGGGCGCGAGTCATCGGATGCTCTTCGAGGTCGGATTCTACTAGCCCGTGGCACGCAGCAGAACCAGCCGAGCCTGGATGCAGGAGCACGTGACCGACGCGTTCGTCCAGCGGGCGAAACGCGAGGGCTACCGTTCCCGTTCCGCCTACAAGCTGCTGGAGATCGCCCGGCGCGATCGGCTGCTCGCGCCCGGGATGACCGTGGTGGATCTGGGCGCTGCCCCGGGAGGCTGGTCGCAGGTGGCCGCGGAGCTGGTCGGTCCTCAAGGGCGGGTGATCGCAGTCGATGTGCTGGAGATGTCGCCGGTGACCGGTGTGACGTTCATCCAGGGGGACTTTCGCGAGGCGGACACGCTGAACAGGCTCGAATCGGCGCTCGGCGCACAGGCGGTGGACCTTGTGCTCTCCGATATGGCGCCCAATATCAGCGGCATCCGCATGGCCGATCAGGCGCGCGCCGCGGAGCTGGCCGAGCTGGCCCTGCAGTTCGCTGCCAAGTGGTTGAAACCGGGAGGGAATATGCTGCTCAAGATGTTTCAGGGAACGGCCTTCGGCGAAGTGCGGGAGCAGATGCGCAGGAACTTCCGGCAGCTGCTGACGCGCAAGCCGGAGGCGTCCCGCGACCGCAGCAGCGAGATCTATCTCCTCGGACGAGGGCGGTTGCGAAACACCCGAGCCGACGGTGCGGAATCGCCTTACAATTGAATCTAGAGTCGTGATACGCCCGAACTGGGCCAAGGAGCAGCATTGAATAACCTGATCAAGAACGTCGCCATCTGGCTGGTCATTGCGCTGGTGTTGATGACGGTGTTCCAACAATTCAGCGCTCGCCAGCCGTCGCAAAAGCCGATGGACTACTCCCAGTTCATCGAAGAGGTGCGGGCAGGCAACATCTCGAAGGTGACGATCGAAGGCAAGGTCATCAAGGGCGTGAAAAAGTCCGGTGACAAGTTCATCACCTACCCGGCGCCCGACCTGTGGATGGTGAGCGACCTGCTGAAAAACGGCGTGACCATCGATGTCAAGCCGGAGGAGGAGCAGGGCTTCCTGATGCAGGTGTTCATCTCCTGGTTCCCGATGCTGCTGCTGATCGGCGTGTGGATCTTCTTCATGCGGCAGATGCAGGGCGGCGGCCGTGGCGGGGCATTCTCTTTCGGCAAGAGCCGCGCTCGGATGCTCGACGAGAGCACCAACCAGGTGACGTTCGCCGACGTCGCCGGTTGCGAGGAGGCGAAGGAAGAGGTCAAGGAGCTGGTCGAATTCCTGCGCGACCCGGGCAAGTTCCAGAAGCTGGGTGGGCGCATCCCGCGCGGTGTGCTGATGGTAGGCAGCCCCGGCACCGGCAAGACGCTGCTCGCTAAGGCGATCGCGGGCGAGGCCAAGGTCCCCTTCTTCAGCATCTCAGGCTCCGACTTCGTCGAGATGTTCGTGGGCGTAGGCGCCGCGCGCGTGCGAGACATGTTCGACCAAGCCAAGAAGCATGCGCCTTGCATCGTCTTCATCGACGAGATCGATGCCGTGGGACGCCAGCGCGGCGCGGGCCTCGGGGGCGGCAACGACGAGCGAGAGCAAACGCTCAACCAGCTGCTGGTCGAGATGGACGGCTTCGAGGGCAACTCGGGCGTCATCGTGATCGCGGCCACCAACCGCCCGGACGTGCTCGATCCGGCGCTGCTGCGGCCGGGGCGGTTCGACCGTCAGGTCGTTGTGCCGCTGCCGGATATCCGCGGGCGCGAGCAGATCCTCAACGTGCACATGCGCAAGGTGCCGGTCGCGCCCGACGTGCGTGCCGACATCCTGGCGCGCGGAACGCCAGGGTTCTCCGGCGCCGACCTCGCCAACCTCGTAAACGAGGCTGCGCTGTTCGCGGCACGCGCGAACAAGCGCCTGGTGGAGATGGACGACTTCGAGCGCGCCAAGGACAAGATCGTCATGGGCGCCGAACGCCGCTCGATCGTGATGCCCGAGCACGAGCGCAAGAACACGGCCTACCACGAATCCGGCCATGCCATCGTCGCGAAGCTGCTGACCAAGACCGACCCGGTGCACAAGGTCACCATCATCCCGCGCGGCCGGGCGCTGGGCGTCACCATGCAGCTGCCCGAGCAGGACCGCTATAGCATGGACAGAGACCAGATCCTGCAAAGCATCTCCGTGCTGTTCGGCGGGCGCATCGCGGAAGAGCTGTTCATGGGGCAGATGACCACAGGAGCGTCGAACGACTTCGAGCGCGCCACCCAGCTCGCACGCCGCATGGTGACGGAATGGGGCATGAGCGAGGCGCTGGGGCCGATGGTCTATGGCGAGAACGACGGAGAGGTGTTCCTCGGCCGCTCGATCACTACGCATAAGAACGTGTCCGAAGCCACCATGCAGCAGGTCGACGCGGAGATCCGGCGCATCATCGACCAGCAATATGGCCTCGCTCGCCGTCTCCTGGAGGAGAACCGCGACAAGGTCGAGGTGATGGCCAAGGCGCTGCTGGAATGGGAGACGCTGGACGCCGATCAGATCAACGACATCATGGCCGGGCGGCCGCCCCGCCCGCCCAAGCCCACTCCCGTTGCCGGGCCGACTAGTCCCCCCGACAGCTCGGCGAGCGCAACCACGCCGACGATGCCGGCCGCGGAAGCGAAGTGACCCGTAGGTAGTTCTGCGGCTGTGAGTGTCCGGGCCGAAGCTGCTGGGGTAGGGTCGCCGGGCCGTTCCGCCATCCTCCCGCGCCCGGCCCCTGCACCCGCGCTGCGCTGCGGGCGTTTCGTGTTGCCGCTCCGCCGGCCGCTGATCATGGGAGTGATGAACGTCACGCCCGATTCCTTCTCCGACGGCGGGCGCCACCTCGATCCCGCCGCCGCGATCGAGCACGGCCAGCGCCTGGTGGAACAGGGTGCAGACCTGCTCGACATCGGCGGCGAATCCACGCGGCCGGGCGCACAGCCGCTTCCCTTGGAAGAGGAACTGTGCCGGGTGCTGCCAGTGGTGGAGGCGCTGTCCGATCTGGGCGTGCCGGTGTCCATCGATACCTACAAGCCGGCAACGATGCGGGCCGCACTCGCGGCCGGCGCCAGCATGATCAACGACGTGAATGCGCTCCAGGCTCCTGGCGCGCTGGATGTCGTGCGCAACTCCGACTGCGGCGTGTGCCTCATGCACATGCAGGGCAACCCGCAGACCATGCAGGTTGCGCCGGAGTATCGCGACGTGGTGGCCGAGGTGCGCGAGTTCCTGGCGCGGCGCGTCGCCGCGTGCGAGGCCGCCGGCATCGCTCGGGATCGCCTGGTCGTGGACCCGGGATTCGGGTTCGGCAAGAAGACGGCGCACAACCTCGAGTTGCTCCGTCATCTAGACGTCATTGCCGCGCTGGGGCTGCCGGTGCTGGTCGGACTGTCGCGGAAATCCACGTTGGGCAAGATCACCGGGAAGCCCGTGACTCAGCGCGTGAGCGAGAGCATCGCGGCCGCGCTGTTGGCGGTGCAGCGCGGGGCTTCGATCGTGCGCGTGCACGACGTGGATGAGACGCGCGATGCGCTGCTCGTTCTCGCCGCGATCGTCGATGACGCGGCGCGCTTCGATGCATAGAAACTATTTCGGCACCGACGGAGTGCGGGGCCGGGTCGGCGAAGCGCCCATCACCCCTGAGCTGGTGATGCATCTGGGCTATGCAGCCGGCAAAGTGCTGACCGGTGGTGCGCAGCAGGGCACCGCCGTGGACAACCCGGCGGTGCTGATCGGGAAGGACACCCGGATCTCCGGCTATATGCTGGAGTCGGCCCTGCAAGCAGGGCTATCGGCGGCCGGCGTCGACATCTACTTGAGCGGTCCGCTGCCCACCCCGGCGGTGGCCTACCTCACGCGGGCGCTGCGGTTGCAGGCAGGCATCGTGATCAGCGCATCGCACAATCCGTTCGAGGACAACGGCATCAAGTTTTTCTCCTCCACCGGAGACAAGCTGCCCGACGCACTGGAGCAGCAGATCGAGCAGCGGCTGGAGGATGCCATCGTCACGGCCCCATCGGCCGCGCTCGGGAAGGCGCGCCGCCTCAACGACGCCCCCGGTCGCTACATCGAGTTCTGCAAGAGCACCTTTCCCACCGACCTCGATCTGCGCGGGCTGAAGCTCGTAGTCGATTGCGCGCACGGAGCGAGCTACCATGTCGCGCCCCACGTGTTCCACGAGCTGGGGGCCGACGTCGTCGCGATCGGCAACCAGCCCGATGGGGTCAACATCAACCGCGACTGCGGTGCGACGCATCCGCAGGCGCTCGCCGAGACGGTGCGTGAAGCGCAGGCCGACCTCGGGATCGCGCTCGACGGAGACGGCGATCGGGTGATCATGGCCGATCGGGCGGGCACCGTGTACGACGGCGACCAGTTGCTGTACGTCATTGCCCGACATCGCCAGCGGACCGGCACTCTGCGCGGCGGGGTCATCGGCACGCTGATGACCAACTTCGGGCTGGAACGCGCGCTGGAGGACTGCGGGATTTCGTTCGCGCGTGCGCGAGTGGGCGACCGTTACGTGCTGGAAAAGCTCCATGAGGTCGGCTGGCAGCTCGGCGGGGAGAACTCCGGCCACATCATCTGCCTCGACAAGCACACCACGGGCGACGGGATCGTCTCCGCGCTCCAGGTCTTGCACGCCCTGCGCGCGAGCGCCAAGCCGCTCGCGCAGCTCACCGCGGACCTTGCTCTCTACCCGCAGGTTCTGGTCAACGTGAGAGTCGAGCGCGGTCAGGATCCGCGCCAGGAACCGCATGTCCAGGCATCGGTTCGCGAGGCCGAGGCGCGCCTGCAAGGGCGCGGTCGCGTGCTGTTGCGGCCCTCGGGAACGGAGCCGGTGATCCGCGTCATGGTCGAGGGCGAGTCGGTAGACCTGGTCAAGGAGCTAGCCGAGGAGATCGCCAGCACCATTCGGCGTCTGGCCCGGGCCGCCTGAGCGGGCGGCGCCATCGCGCCGCAGCGCGGCGGCCATGGCGAATCGACTGACCAACGTGAGTTCGGGCAGCGCGTAGAGATGCCGCCGCCCAACCGCCCTGGAGGCGCGTTGCGCGGACCGCGCGGGTGAGGCGTCCGTGTCGCACCTGTCGGCATGTCACAGATCGGTCATAGGCCCCCGCTAGACTTCGTCCTCGCTCTGACTGCATTCCACACAACAATTAGGAGCCCTGCCGGATGCCAAGCCTACTCGTTCGAATCGCTGCCGCTGGCAGCTTCGCGTTAGCCGGGATCGCGTCCGGGACCGATCTCACCGGCGCGGGTGCGACATTCCCCTATCCGATCTATGCCAAGTGGGCCGACGCGTACAAGACGCAGACCGGCGTCGGCCTGAATTACCAATCGATCGGTTCCGGTGGCGGGATCAAACAGATCCGGGCCAAGACGGTCGACTTCGGCACTTCGGACATGCCGCTGCAGCAGGAAGAGCTGGACAAGGACGGCTTGCTGCAGTTTCCGGCGATCATCGGCGGGGTCGTGCCGGTGGTCAACCTCGACGGGGTGAGTCCGGGGCAACTCAGGCTGACGGGTGGCGTGCTGGCTGACATCTACCTCGGCAAGATCACGAACTGGAACGATCCTGCGATCGCTTCCCTGAATCCCGATCTCAAGCTTCCCATGGCGGCGATCACGGTGGTGCGCCGCGCCGACGGGTCTGGTACTACGTTCCTCTTCACCAGCTACCTGTCTCACGTCAGCAGCGAGTGGCGCAGCAAGGTCGGTGAAAGCACGTCCGTTGCCTGGCCCACCGGCGTGGGCGGCAAAGGCAATGAGGGGGTGGCGGCCTACGTGCAACGCATCAAGGGTGCGATCGGCTATGTCGAGTATGCGTACGCCAAGAAGAACAAGATGGCGCACACGCAGCTGAAGAACCGCGATGGCCAATGGGTTCAGCCCGACGAGGACACTTTCGCGGCCGCGGCGGCCAATGCCAGATGGGAGACGGCGCCGGGGTTCTACCAGGTGCTCACCGAACAGCCGGGCGCGAAGAGCTGGCCGATCGCGGGAACGAGCTTCATCCTGATCTACAAGGTGCCGGCGGATGCCGCCAAGACGACCGAAGTCCTGAAGTTTTTCTCCTGGGCCTTCAAGAGCGGCGGCAGGATGGCGTCCGATCTCGATTACGTTCCCCTCCCGGCCCCAGTGGTGCGCCTGATCGAGAACAGCTGGCGCTCCCAGGTCAAGACCGCGTCCGGACAAGCGATCTGGAAGTGACCGGCGCCTGGGCGGCTTCGCCGGCTCGATGCGTTTCGTGCAGACCGCGCTGACCAGGGCGCGGTCTGCGTTTCGAGGGTGCCATGCAGACGCGAACTAAGGTAGAGTTGTCGCCTTGGGAGGAGGGATTGGCTTTACTCGATCGAGGAGCCGAGTCGCAGGCGCAATACAGAACGTCGCTGCGCCTCGCGCGCGAGGACAAGCTGTTCCAGTACGTCACACAGCTGTTCGCGCTTCTGGTATTGGCGTTCCTGACCGCGATCATCGTCTCGCTGGCCCTCGGGGCGGCGCCTGCGTTCCAAAAATTCGGCCTGGGTTTCATCTTCGACCGGGAGTGGAATCCGGTTACCGAGCAGTTCGGAGGCCTGGTACCGATCTATGGGACTGTGGCGACTTCGGCGATCGCACTGCTCATCGCGATTCCGCTGAGCTTCGGCATCGCGCTGTTCCTGACGGAGCTGTGCCCGGTCTCGCTCCGGACGCCTTTGGGGATCCTGGTCGAGTTGCTGGCCGCCGTCCCCAGCATCATCTACGGCATGTGGGGACTCTTCGTCTTCGCGCCCGCCTTCGCGCAATATGTGCAACCGGTGTTGCATCAAGTGCTGGGCCCGATTCCGTTGGTCGGTGCGCTGTTCCAAGGACCGCCGATGGGCATCGGCATCCTGACCGCGGGCATCATCCTCGCATTCATGGTCGTTCCTTTTATCGCTGCCGTGATGCGTGACGTCTTCTCGCTGGTGCCGGCGATCCTCAAGGAATCCGCCTACGCCCTGGGGAGCACGACGTGGGAGGTGGTCTGGCATGTGGTGCTGCCGTATACGAAGGCCGGCGTGGTGGGCGGCATCATGCTCGGCCTGGGCCGCGCCCTCGGGGAGACCATGGCGGTGACCTTTGTGATCGGCAACGCCTATCAGCTCAGCTGGTCGCTCTTCAGCCCGGGCAACAGCATCGCGTCCAGCCTCGCGAACGAGTTCGCGGAGGCGCACAGCGACATGCACACCTCGGCGTTGATCGCGCTGGGGCTTCTGCTGTTCGTGATCACGCTGATCGTCTTGACCGCGGCCAAGCTGCTGCTGCTGAAGGTGGCGAAAGCCGAAGGCGCCCGTACCTGATCGCAGGGGCCCAGATGCAGCTCTACCAGAAGCGAGTGCTCGTAAATCGGATCGGCCTGACCCTGGCGCTGCTCGCGATGGCGCTCGGACTCGCGGTGCTGGCGTGGATCCTCAGCGTGCTGCTCGTCAAGGGAATCGGTGCGCTGAAGCTCTCCGTGTTCACTCAGTTCACGCCCCCGCCGGGTGAGGCGGGGGGCCTGCTGAACGCCATCGCCGGGAGCGTCCTGATGGTCGGTGTGGGCACGCTCGTCGCCACTCCCACCGGCGTGCTCGCCGGAATCTACTTGGCCGAGTACGGACATCGCGGCTGGCTCGCGCCGGTTACGCGCTTCGTGAACGACATCCTGCTGTCGGCGCCCAGCATCATCCTGGGCCTGTTCGTCTACGCCGTATATGTGGCGCGCGTGAAGCACTTCTCGGGGTGGGCAGGGTCGCTCGCACTGGCGCTGATCGCGGTTCCCGTGGTGGTGCGGGCCACCGATACCATGCTCGCGCTGGTGCCGCACAGCCTGCGCGAGGCGGCCGCGGCGCTGGGAGCGCCGAAGTGGAAGATCATCTGGATGGTGACGCTGCGCGCTTCCCGCGCCGGTGTGATCACCGGGATTCTGCTGGCCGTCGCGCGCATCAGCGGTGAGACCGCGCCTCTGCTGTTCACCGCGCTCAACAACCAATTCTGGAGCTCGAACCTCAACGGTCCGATCGCCAATCTGCCGGTGGTGATCTTTCAGTTTGCCATGAGCCCGTATGCGGACTGGGAGCAGTTGGCCTGGGTGGGCGCGCTGCTCATCACGTTCAGCGTACTGATCCTGTCCATCGTCGCCCGCACGCTCGCACGGCAGAGGATGCTAAGCTGAGCTATTCTCGCTCCGGTCCCGCGATACCAATGGACATGCCAGAGCCGACTGCAACGAAAGCGGCTTACGCCGCACCCAAGATCCAGATCCGGGGGCTGAACTTCTTCTACGGCGAGTTCCAGGGCCTGAAGAACATCAGCCTCGAAATCCCGGAGAGGAAGGTCACCGCGTTCATCGGCCCGTCGGGGTGCGGCAAATCCACGCTGCTGCGCACATTCAATCGGATGTTCGACCTGTATCCCAGGCAGCGTGCCGAGGGCGAGATCCTGCTCAATGGCCAGAACATCCTGGACAGGTCCCAGGACGTGAATCTGCTGCGCGCCAAGGTCGGGATGGTGTTCCAGAAGCCGACGCCGTTCCCGATGTCCATCTACGACAACATCGCATTCGGCGTGCGGTTGTACGAGCGCTTGACGAAGGCGCAGATGGAGGACCGCGTCGAGTGGGCGTTGCGCAAGGCCGCGCTGTGGGAGGAGGTGCGGGACAAGCTTCCCCAGAGCGGGTTGAGCCTCTCGGGCGGGCAGCAGCAACGGCTGTGCATCGCCCGTGGCATCGCGGTCAAGCCCGAGGTGCTGCTGCTCGACGAACCGACCTCGGCGCTGGATCCGATCTCGACCGCGAAGGTCGAAGAGCTGGTGTCCGAGCTGGCCAAGGAATACACCATCGTCATCGTGACCCACAACATGCAGCAGGCGGCGCGCGTCTCCGACTTCACCGCCTACATGTACCTCGGCGAGATGATCGAGTTCGACAGCACCGACACGATCTTCATCAAGCCCAAGCAGAAGGCCACCGAAGACTACATTACCGGACGCTTCGGGTAGCGAAGCGGACGGTACTGTAGCGGCGCGTGTTCAGTGCGTCGAGCACGGCCGCAGCCATTCCATCACCGGGCGCCTCGGGTAGCGAAGGCGTCGGTGCTGTGGCGGGGCAGCCTAGCCCGCGATGCGCGCAAGTCGCGCCCGACGAGCGCCGCCTCCCCGGGCTCTATTCCCCTGCATCTTCATGACGCGGCCATCGTCTTTCCTCCGGCGCGGGCCCGGACCGATCCCGCGTTGGCGCCGCCGCGAAGCGGGCCGTCTCGCCTCCTTTCGTGAGGCGGTCGCCGGCAACGGCGTCGCAAACTGAACGCGGATGGTGCGCCGCCGGAAATTGACCCGGCCGGGCGGGCAGAGTAACATTCGTCGGTTTTTTGCACAGGTCGCCGGCCAGACACGGCTCGGTCAGGCATCGAAATGCGGGCGAAGCTGGTCGCGGGGAACTGGAAGATGCACGGCGCTCTTTCAGACAACGCGAAGCTGTTGGCCGAGGTGATGCCTGGCGTCGCCGACCTCTCGCGATCCAAGCAGGCGGTTTGCGTAGCGTTTCCGTACCTGGCTCAGGTGCAGAGTATCCTCGCCGGCAGCCGGATCGCCTGGGGGGCGCAGAACCTCAGCCAGCATCCGAAGGGCGCGTTCACCGGGGAGGTTTCCGGTCCGATGCTGCGCGAGTTCGGCTGCAGTTACGTGATTGTCGGCCACTCCGAACGGCGCTCCCTCTATGGCGAGGACAGCGATACCGTCGCGCTCAAGTACAAGGCGGCGCTCGACGCGGGTCTCACGCCGATATTGTGCGTTGGCGAGACTTGGGCGCAGCGCACGGCCGGCGAAACCGAACGCGTTGTGGAGAGTCAGATCAATGCGGTGGTTGTGAAGTTCGGAGTAACAGCACTCGCGGGCGGGGTAATTGCATACGAGCCGGTCTGGGCCATCGGGACCGGACAGACCGCCACGCCGGCTCAGGCCCAAGCCGTCCACGCGTTCCTTCGCGGGAAGGTTGCTGCGCAGGATGCTGCCCTGGGGGCAGCACTGCCGATTCTTTATGGAGGCAGCGTAAAGATGTCGAACGCGGCGGAGCTCTTCGAGATGCCGGACATCGATGGCGGCTTGATCGGCGGTGCGTCGCTGATCGGTGGCGAGTTCGTTGCAATCTGCCGGGCGGCGGATCGATGACCCCGGCGGAGGCAGGAAGGCTATGATTCAGATCCTCATCCTTTTGGTGCACGTGCTCGCGGCTATGGGCCTGGTCGGGCTGGTGCTGCTCCAGCATGGCAAGGGCGCGGACATGGGGGCGGCG
>Ga0335077_10000574_pt1 | contig 41411 bp, 39 predicted proteins | sample Lox_Sample_31_FD_207151 | JGI IMG/M metagenome (GOLD analysis project Ga0335077, IMG submission 207151) | Soil microbial communities from Loxahatchee National Wildlife Refuge, Florida, United States - Lox_Sample_3.1 | ecosystem: Environmental > Terrestrial > Soil > Wetlands | place: USA... | reverse complement strand
CTGCCGATGGCGAGCGCGGCCGAATTTGTCGCCGTCGTCGTATCGAACAACTGCCCACGAACATCAGACTGCTGCGCGTACGCAGGATGAGTTGAGAATGCTAACAGCACAATTGCTGTCAGAAGGATGGAGAACTTGCTGCTTTTGGACATACGGTTCCTTTCTTTCTGTTTGTTTGGTTGACAACTACGGTTTGTTTAGCCCGTTCTTCTCGCGTTCGAGTTTGTTCGCAAGCACTTCGGGCGTACTGACGCTAACGTCGAGGTTGCTGATTGAGCTCTCCACCTGCATTGCGTGCTTCGACGTGACATCCATTTCATGGCGGAGATTCTTAGTCGTTTTGGAGAGTGCCGCGAACTCGCGATGAAGTGCGTCAATGTTGTCCGATTCATGGGAATTTTCATCAAGCCGCGCCGAAAGGCGTTCCACGGTCTCTGCGAGGCGATCAATTCTCGTCGCGAGTTGAGCTTGTGTTTCCTTTTGAGTAGCAGTGTTTTGGATGGACTCGTTTGAAGTTGCCAGCGGCACTTCTACAGCGTTACTTGTCAATATTTTGCCGAGTAGAATCACCGCGAGCGCGAGCGATGCCAAGGCGGTCAACTTCCAAGGATTACCTGCACTGCGCAGTTCAGTCGCGCGCCGCAGATGAGCAATGGAATTCATATAAGCAACCGGAATCCACTGTTGAAAGCGCGTCATCGTTGTATCTCCTTTCGGCCTTCTCTCAACACCCAATACGCGTATTTCTCCGGTTTACTTCAGCCGATCAAATGGACCAAACAGTACCTGCGGCTGGGAATTGCCAGACCCGTGGCTTTTAGATACCCATGAGGCAATGCGAGGGCCCTCCGCCTGGTCGGTAGGCGACCGCGAGTTGATGGCCGCTCTCGTATCAAAGATGAATGCATGCGAGTCTTGAACGAAGGCGCACGCCGCGGTCCCGGCGAAAGCGTTTCGGGATGAGGCTAGCGTCGCGGCGACTCTCTCCGACCTAGAGACAGCAGCCATCGCAGAGCCTTTGCGAGCGACACTGCGCATGCTGTGCAAATTAACCCGGGAGCATTCGGTCAGTGCGGGCTGCGGGTGTCTCACAAGACCAGATCGAGGATGCCCTCGCCGTCTGCTTCACATTCAACGTGATTGATCGGCTGGCCGATGCCTTCGGATTCTTCGTGCCGAGTCCTGAGGCCCTTGCGTCTGGTGCGACGTACCTGCTCAAGCACGGGTATCGGTGACGATTCCTAGTGGTTTGATTCGCGCCTTGGGCGCTTCAAATCTGGGGACATTAAGGGGACGATAAGAAGGGTCTTGCGGTTCTTTCTGTACCAAACGACGTCCGCCGACACCGTTTCAGTTACATCTCATGGTTGCCCTGTCACGGCAGAGGCTGTTTCCTGGCGACGCACGAAGCAACCTCCTGCTACCCGAAAGGGCCGCGTTCGGTACCAGCACACAGAACTGATGCAATCAGCGTCGCACCGCGCACAATGTCTTCAGGCAGGACTACCACGAGCGGACGAGCATTTCGAATCTCCTCAGTCGTCGGCGACATGAAATCGTTCTCGACATAGTCGCTGCCCATGTCCTCGTTCGAGCGAACCAGACTTAGGAACTGATCTTTATCCTTAGGCGTTGAAAAGGAAAAAAGGAGCTCGTATGCGCCAGCCTCAAGATCGCCCACCATTGCCAGAGCGTGTGCATTCGTCAGTTGTGCGTAGCCAAGAAGATAGCCAATGATGTCTGCGCCAAACGCCCGGCCTGCGGGGTCATTGCTGGGCAAGAATTCCACCGTGCAGAGCCAGTCATCTTCGTCTTGCCAGTATGGTTTAACGTCATGTTGTCGGTTCATACGTTCGTCTCGTTGAATCCGCATTTGCCAAAATTCGTAGCGGAGACTCGCGGTGCGAGCAGTTGTTAGAGTGGCGGGATTCCGGCTGCACCGCACTACGGATTACGCTACGGTTATGCTCCCGCTACCGGGAATTTCCAAAGACTTAGAGGTCGTCCGCCTCTTGTAAGTCCTTTAAAGTTGTGTATTCGCCGTTCTTTCACGGCGTAAACACGGGTTCAAATCCCGTCGGGGACGCCAACCTTTCAACAACTTGCAGGAACTTAGTTTTGGCGCGCTACGGTGATTCGCGGTCACGGCGGAATCGCGCCCGAGAATCCAACGGATTGCGGACGTGAAAGATGATGAAAGATGATGAATATGAAGGGCATGAACAAGCGCAGACAGCGATGATGGGAATGTTACCGCCCCTTTTGGATGGCATGCCGAGCAGAGACAAAAATCGCACTCGCGCGATCAGTCCTTGTCCGTGTAAGAGGTAGAAGTTCACTTGGTTAGAGCCCCTGCCTGTCACGCAGGAGGCCGAGGGTTCGAGTCCCGTCGTTCCCGCCATTCTTCCTTTTGACCGCTTCGAAAGATGATCCCGGACGGAAGGGTGTCGTCGCGTTGGGCAATCTGTGCATTGTGCTGCAGAGGTGCTACAGGTTTCATTAGTTCGGGGACTACTGCGAGACTCCGGTGTCCGAAGCCCGAACAAGTCATTGCTTGAGAACTCCTGCCGACAAACTGCTTGTCCCGAAGAACTGTGTTTACCGCGTCCGCTAGCTCGCTTCCGGCATCAGTCTTGAGGACGTAGCCATGCGCGCCTTTACCAAGATAGGTCCGCCAAGGATCAGAGAAAAATCGGGGGCCTCTTGAACCACAAACGGCATAAGCGGTATAGGCGTAGTTCTTTCTGCCGATCCTTGGCGGATCTCGCTGACGTTTTTCATGCCTACTGACTTGGGGTATGCTCGGCCTTATAAACGGCCAGTCCCTATCCGGCCTTTTCAATTCCTGCAACTTGGTCGCGAGTCATCCGAGCAGCAAGATCAGCCCTGGACACTTGGAGCCAATCGGCTGCGCTGCCGCGAGCAAATAAGTCAATGACGCGCGCAACGATTCCGGTCCAGCCGGTTTGGTGGCTGGCACCGAGCCCCGCACCATTGTCTCCATGGAAATACTCGTAGAACAGAATGTAGTCCTTCCAATGCGGATCTTCCTGAAACTTCTTCGTGCCGCCATACACTGGACGCTTACCACTGGCATCGCGAAGAAAGATGCTCGACAGCCTGCGGCCAAGCTCTTTTGCCACCTCATACAAGGTCATGTATTTTCCTGAACCAGTCGGACATTCGACTTTGAAGTCATCGCCGTAGAACTGATAGAGATTGAGCAATCCCCGGATCAACAAGGCGTTCACTGGCATCCAAACAGGCCCTCGCCAGTTGGAATTGCCGCCGAACATTCCCGTGTTCGACTCGGCAGGAAGATATTGGACTTTGTACTCTTGTCCGCTGAGGTTGAACACGAACGGGTGTTCTAGGTGGTATTTGGATAGGGAACGTATCCCGTAGGGGCCGAGAAATTCATTCTCGTCGAGCAAGTACGCCAGAATCCGCTGCATCTTTTCTTTGTTGCAGGTCGACATCAAGCGGCGCCCTGCGTGTCCAATAAAGCTCTCATCAGCGGGGGCAACTTGCTTCATCACGTCTGGGTGACGTTTCACAAATGTTTCGCGAAGTTCTTTCAGGCGTGGACTTCTTGCGACAATACCCATTGGTTCCAGCACGGTCGATGCACACAAAGGCAGAAGTCCTACCATCGAACGTACTTTTAGTCGCATGGCATCGCCATTCGGGAAATGGAGCAGGTCGTAGAAAAAGCCGTCCTGCCCGTCCCACATTTCGTCGTGGTTATCCCCGATTCGATCCATGGCATAGGTGATCCAGAGGAACTGTTCCAGGAACTTGAAGGCAATCTCCTCATACACCGAATCGTATTCGGTCAGAATCAGCGCAATCTCCACCATGCATTGACAGTAGAAAGCCATCCATGCCGTGCCGTCGGCTTGATCCAGGTGCCCTCCGGTGGGGAGTTGAGCACTGCGATCGAACACGCCAATATTGTCAAGACCAAGAAATCCTCCGGCGAAGACGTTTTTGCCAGAGGGGTCTTTGCGGTTGACCCACCAGTTAAAATTTTGCACCAGGCCCTGGAACGATCTCTCCAGGAAGCGCATATCAGATCGGCCCAGCTGCTTTTCAATGTTGAACAGGAACAATGTTGCCCAAGCGTGTACCGGAGGATTCACATCACTAAAATTCCACTCATACGCTGGGATCTGTCCGTTCGGGTGTGCGTACAGGTTCCGCAACATCAACAGGAGTTGATCCTTAGCAAAGTCAAAGTCAACGAGTGATAATGCAATCGTATGAAATGCCAAATCCCAGGCCGCGTACCAGGGGTACTCCCATTTGTCCGGCATGGAGATGACGTCACTGTTAAGCATGTGGAACCATTCGGTATTCCGGATGTTGCGATGAGTAGTACCAATCATGGGATGGGCTTCATGCTCAGCCAGCCACTTATCCAGATCGAAATAGTAGTACTGCTTGCTCCATAGCATTCCGGCCAACGCCTGCCGGTGGACGCGGCGTTCATCTTCGCTTAACGAAGTCGGTGTGATGCGGTTGTAGAATTCGTCGGCATCAGCCAGGCGAGAGTCAAAGATCTTGTCGAAGGTACCGAAGGCATCAGCAGCGGGCTTAGAGCTCAGTCGCAGCCGCACTGCCACGCTGCTCCCTGCGGGTACTTCCAAACGATAATGGGCAGCAGCTTTCGTGCCAGTCTTGTTTGGATTCACAGCTTCCCGATTACCTGAGATCACGTAATTATGAAAGGCGTCTTTTACGTAGGGAGTCGTATTAGGCTGACCCCAGAGGCGGCCAGCATTGGATTCGTTCTCGGTGAACAGCAATTCCGGATTTTCTTCGCAATCGAGTGTCAGTTCGCCAAGCTGAGCGCTCGAAGCTCGGATTCCGTGTTCCACCTGACGCAGTGAGGGCTTGACCGTGTCTTTTTCCCAGGACCACGTGTTGCGAAACCAGAGCGTCGGAAGCAGATGAAGTTGAGCTACTTCCGGACCTCGGTTGTGTACAGTGATTCGAATCAGCAGGTCTTCGGGATCCGCCTTGGCATATTCGACAAAAACGTCGAAATAGCGATCATCGTCAAAAACTCCGGTATCGAGTAGTTCATATTCCAACTCTTCCCGAGAACGGCTCCGATTGGTCTCCACGAGGTTGCGATAAGGAAACTCTCGTTGCGGATACTTGTACAGGTACTTCATATACGAGTGCGTGGGTGTGCTGTCGAGATAGAAGTAATATTCTTTGACGTCTTCACCGTGATTCGCTTCGCTGTTCGTGAGCCCGAACAGACGCTCCTTCAAAATGGGATCTTGGCCGTTCCACAAAGCGAGCGCAAAACATAACTGTTGTTTGTCATCGGAAACACCCGCCAGACCGTCTTCTCCCCAGCGGTAGGCGCGGGAGCGTGATTGGTCGTGACTAAAATAGTCCCAGGCGTTTCCGTCTTGGCTGTAGTCCTCGCGAACCGTGCCCCACTGTCTTTCACTGAGATACGGTCCCCATTTCTTCCATGGAACTCCCTTTTCGCGAGCATCGTTCAACCGGCGCTGCTCGTTGGTTTCTACGTATGCAATTCCAGACTTCTGAGCCGGTGTCATCATTAGGTTCTCCTTGTTTCTTCTGAATTCGTTCGCCGACATTGTTTTCAAGCGACGCGGTTGCTGATCACATATTGTTCGTGCGCAGGCACTGAAAGAAGTGATAGTCCCAAGGGCCCAGTTCTACATACAGACCGGGCGACAGCATTTCACCTCCGTGCCTTTCGTATGTCGTGCCAGACAATACGTCCTTCAATTGCCACTTTCGATTGCCTGCGTCATTCCAATGCACCTGAACCAAGCCTTGCGCAGGAACGTCGCTGAGATTCACGACTATCAGATATCGCTCTTCTTTATGAACCCAGGTCCAGGACACCAAATTCTGAAAACTCCAGTTGTCGGGCCAGCCCGTTCGGTTGCACAAGCTCCAACTGCCTTCACGAAAGACAGGACGATCGGTAGCTTTGAGGAGCTTTGTGTAGAAATCCTTCAGGTCGGGAGCTTCGGGTTCATCAGGACGCCTGCCCAGAAACACGGGTAGTCGTACTTTCCGGCCTTCTAATTGCCCCTCGTGGAAGAGCTTGATTCCTGGGAGCGTTCCGACAGTCAGCGCGAAGGCGCGGTGCCTTGTAGGCGAAAAGGTCGCACCAGCCCTTGGCTCATCATGATTCTCGATAAAGCGAAGCAATTTCGCTTGGTAGGCGAGATCCGCGCACAGATGGAGACGGATGTCTTCTGCGCTAGAGTGCTCCATCCGGTCGTATAGTTTCTTGTCGTAGCAGAAATCAAATCCCTGCTGCTGGAGCTGCCACTCCAAGTCCCAGTAAGCTTCGGCGATGAAAAGGAAGCCTGGATATCGCCCCTTGATGGCAGAGATCACCTCAACCCAATACTCGGTTTCAGGGCGCATGCCGGCCCGCATGCCCCAGGTGCGTTCAAAGATTGGATTCAACATCAACATTGCCATGTCACAGCGAATTCCATCGCACTGGTCCGCAATGCTCGAGATGGTCTCAATGGCGGCGTGCCGAAATTCCGATTCGAAGGCGTTGAGCTGCAAGACGTCCGGCCACGCCGGGAAATATGGATCTCGTCCGCAGGCGAAGACTGATCCACTCACCTCGACAAATGATGAAGGATCATTCCGGAGATCGTCTGGCGTGCCGCGTATGAAGTATTCCGGATGCTTGGTCACCCACGGATGATCTGGGGCCACATGATTCGGCACGAAATCGAGGACTAAGTTCAGACCCCGTTTGGCGAGCTCACTTCGCGCAATGGCGAGCCCTTCAGGGCCTCCGAGGTGTTGATCGACGACGTAGCGACGCACGCAATAAGGAGATCCCACGTTATCGTCCGGACGGAAGTCAGGAAGTGCTTTCCGGAATTCATCAACCAGGTTTTTGTTTTGATTGGCGATCCCAATACCAATGGGGCTGCGCTCCCAAACTCCCATAAACCAAACTGCATCGAAGCCATAGCAAGCGATTGTGTCCCATTCGGGTGACGGCACGGATGAAAGGTCCACATCAACCCCATATTTCCGACTCAGCTCGGAGAGCCACACCCAAGTGTTGATTTCATAGACGCATGGATATTGCGACCACACTGACACACGAATTGGTGTCGTCAACGTCTCAGTCAACGTTGCGCTCATAGGATGTCTCCATGGAATTGGCTTGGGGGAAACTACGCCCAACAGCTGTTGGAACTCACAGTCGGTGAGCGTGCGCAGGCACAGTTCCAATCACGAGCCTAGGTTGTGCGGTTGGGTGATTCCACTGGTAAAAATGTCAGATCTTCGCATGCGCGACACCCGCTAGCATAGTTATGAGGTGTGAGCCACGATCACTTGGCGATTTGGATTCAAATGACGCAAGCCAACGCTTCGGCTGAAATTCCCCGGGGACGTCCAACCGTTCCGCAGGAGCCGCGGACACCTTGGGAGCTATTTCTCTCCGAGATGATCGGGACGGGTCTTCTCCTATTGGGTGGCCTGTCGCTCGTGATCTTCATGTTCGGCGCAGGGAACCCGATTGCCGAACTGCTGCCAAGCAGGACGACTCGAATGGTGATATCTGGCTTCCTGTTCGGATCGATCGGGGCGTTGATCGCGCTCTCACCCGTCGGAGACGTGAGCGGGGCGCACATCAACCCGGCGGTCACGCTGGGGTTTTTGTTGATGGGAAAATTCAAGCCCCGAGTCGCCTTCGGATACGTCGTGGCTCAGCTGACCGGTTCGCTACTGGGAAGCTTGCCGCTCCTCGCCTGGGGAAAAATGGGCCGGAGTATCGATTTCGGTTCCAGTCTTCCCGGGCAGGGTTATTCCGCCTGGACGGTCCTGTTCGGTGAAGTAGCCACGACGTTCGGCTTGATCGCAAGCCTCTGTGTGTTTCTGGCCATCCGCGAACTCCGCCGGTTCACGCCAGCGATGATCCCCTTCCTCTATGCCATCATGGTACCTCTGGAAGCGCCTATATCAGGCACCAGCACCAATCCGGCCCGCAGTCTTGGACCCGCAATCGTATCAGGGAATTTCGACGGGTGGTGGATCTACTGGGTTGGGCCGTTCCTGGGGGCGGTGGCGGCGATCTTCGCCTGCAGTTTTCTCGCAAGCCGGATCGAGGTTGCAAAGGTCTATCACTTCGACAGCGATCGGTCCGGAGTCTTTCACATGATGAGCCGCCCGGCTAACAGTCAGGGATGATCAAAATAGGTGTACCCGTGAACTCCTTCAAAATCGACTATTTTATACACGCCGCAAATATCTTGCTGCTGGCTGCTCGCTGAAGACTTCCCGGAACGATGTCTTCTTTCCCTTTACTTCCTGTTCGTCCTCAATCACGAGTTGGCTTCCGTCCCATTTCGCTCCGCCCTTCACACGGCGCAACCGCTCGGCGTCGTGTTGTCGCACCATGTGACTTGGAACTTGGCTCCGCTACCGTCCCACCATAAGACGCCGAGGCCCGAGATCCTTCCTTCGTCCCCCGTGGAGTGGTACTCCTCAATCAAAGAGCGTCCTCCCGGACCCCGTCTCCAAATTTCTTCGCCCCGTCCTTTGCCGCCTTTGGGTAAGGATACATTCGGTTCTGTATGAACCGTAATCGACCAATTCCAGAAAACGTTTTTGCCAGTTGTTCCATTTCGCTTGCAGGTTGTGCGTTCTCAATATTTTTTGAAACTGCCTTCTGGCCCGATGCCGCCGGTAGAACTGAACCAGCAGTCTGCGCTTGCGACGAGGAGAAAGAAGAGGTCCATACGACCAGACCTAAACCCAGCAGCGAGCGATTCCACCAGTTGCGCCTTCCTGCCTGCACGTGTCCTCCCGGGATATTTCTTTCTGCCACTGTTCCCCTGCATTCCATGTTTTGCTTGCGACTCAGTACCGCACGAAACCAGATGGCCAGTAGTTTCGATATCGCACGATCTCGCGATAGCCGAGGCGGAGGTAGACGGGCATACCCATCTCCGTAGCTTCCAGAGAAGCAAACTTGGCACCCAAGTCGAAGCCAGCTCGCGTGGCTGCGGAAGTTGCCAACAGGCCGAGCCCTAAACGCCTGGAATATGGTCGAGTAGCCACCCATCCAATCCAGGCGACGTCTTCCTTCAGCATCATCATGGCGGTTGAGGCGGGCTGGCCCCAGTAGCGCACTACAAACCCTGCAGTATCAGGTGCCAAAAGGACGCGTGGCTCTGAGAACACTGCATGAATCAAGTCAGAAAGGCCCGGCGCCTCCTCGCGCAGACCGTCCGCGGCAACCATCCTGAATTCCTGGAGGCCTTGAAGATCAGTAACGCGACGAACTTCCACTCCCGGCCGAGGTTCCGGGAGATCCGGAGCTGTCGCCGCAACCATACCGACAAGATCCGGGGCAACGGCCATGCCCTGGCCGCGCGCGGCCATTTCGAGATCAGCGTCCACGCCATCGCGAATCCAGGTTTCCCAACCGCGCCCGAGCCCTCCGAAGAAGGCTTGCGCACGACGAAGAACCTCTTCCGACTCCATTGCTCCCATTCGCAAAACGCTATTTACGAGCACCGGGCAAGGATGATTCGCCGCCACAAGCAACAACCCGTCTTCCTCGCGAACTTGGCCCCCGCAGCGGAGCGCGGTTTCTTTGAGCACTTCTGCCAGCGCCCTGCGAGATCGATCCACCATTTCGTCGTTCACGGATATCTTTCTGTCGCGATCGCCTGCGAGCGTCATGATCCGGCCTCTTCGCCTTCTGCCGGTGACGCCGCGACTCTCGGTGGGAGGAATCGTCCCTCCTCTGGACGCCGCTTTATCGCGAGTCCACGACGAGCGAAATAGAGGAGCACTCCGCTGATCGCAATGATTCCGACGACAAGCATTTGTTGAGTGAAAGAGTGCCAATCCCGGAGCGTCGCAAACAACACCACTCCGCCGAACGCGCAAGGTGCCAGACAGACATACGCGAGTCCCCAGCATTTTCCCGGCACGCGAAAGGGCCGATCTGCGTGCGGGCGTAGCCGACGTAGGGCGAGGAGCGAAAGCAACTCAAGTGCTAACGCAGGCGCGTAGAGGAGGCACTGGATGACGGCGAGGCCCCCGAAAGGGAATGCGGCAAGCAGTGCGGCGATGAGTGCGCAAGAAACTACCGCCACTCTCGGAGCGGCTGAGCCGGCTGACACCTTTGCCAATCCAGCGGGAAGCCAACCATCACGCGCTAAGACCAGGGGCATCCGCGAGACATAGAACAGCTGTGCGTTCACCAAGGCCCACACGGAGACGAGGCCTGCTCCGGCAATTAGGCTGCCCAGCCATCGTCCACCGATCAGCTGTGCAATCACGGGCCAACCGGCATCTGTGGTCCATAGTGCACGATCGGTGACCACCCCGATGCCAGCAATGACCGGAAGAAGGTAGCCGAGAAGCACCACCACAAAGACCACCGCAATGGCGCGCGGATAGTTTCGCTGAGGCAGGTCGACTTCTCCGGCGTATGTCGAAGCGTTGTCCCAACCGCCGTAGTTGAAGACGATGATAGACAGGCCCACCAGCAGTGCGTTGGTGGGGCTACCTGAGAGATCTTGCCGTACGATGCGGATCGCCTGCAAAGGATGTGGATCCCGAAGCAGCCAGAGCAAGCACATCGCGGCGAACGCGCCGACGACAAGGGTGGCGCCGAGCTTGGACGAACGGCCCACATCTCGGGCGCCCAACACGTTGACAATGGTTGCTGTGCTTATGATTGCGGATGCGAGCAGCCAACGAGAAAGCGGGCCGAATGCGATGTGCGTGGAGTCGGGAACGGGGACTGCCAAGCGTATGAAGAAATCGAGGTACGTACCGAACAAAAGGGAAAGCATGGCGACCAACGCAATGGAGTAGCCCATCGTCCACCATGCTTCTTGGACAGCCCAGAAGTCTCCTAAGCTCTCCTTGACCCAAACGTAATAACCGCCTTCTTCTGGAAGCAGGGCTGCCAACTCGGCCACCATCAATGCCATCGGCAGGCTCCAGAAGACTGGCGTAATCAGGATCAGCAACACAGCCATCCCAGGGCCCACTGCTCCGACGAGAGGCTCAATCCCGAAGGCCCCACCAGAGACAGTGAAATAGATCACGCAGACCAGCGCGAAGAAACCGAGACGCCGCTCCTTCGACAGTACCGTCGTTGGCCCATCGAAACGTTGGTTGTCAGATAGTGTGTGCAACAAATGCAATGCCGCTCCCTCCGTTATGCACGATCGCACTTAAAGCTTCACTGCCTTCCACTCAGGACACCATGCGACGACCGCAGGATGCTTGTTGTTTGCACTGGGCATCTCGATCACTCGGCGCGCAGCGCCGTATTCCAAACCACCGGGCAGAACCAAGCGACCGATCAATTTGCTTCTCAGCTTGTTGATTGCATCGTGGTCTGCGACCGTTCTTAGCGCTGAAATGATTGGACTATTACAGAATGCGAACCTGCCGGCAGCCATCGCCGCCTGCCGAACAAACTTCCGCCGCGTCTCTATCGTTCTCCTGGATTGTGGCATCGCAGTGGTTCACTTTGCCCAAGCGTCCGAACAGCCGTGGCCACTGAACAGTCTGCCGCTGTGCGAGGTTGCAGAACTGAACCAGCCAGCCAGCCTCGAATCGACCTATGAAATCAGCAAAGTCGTGGTCGTGGATCGAGTTGAGGGGATATCTAACAGCGAAGTGAGTGATGGAGGATCTGGAGGTGCCGAGCTAAAACCCGCAGGAATCGAACCCGGTTGCAAACCAGGAGCGATATCCCAATGCTAAGAAATAGCGAGAGCAGGGTGGCTGTTGATCTGAACTGTGGGACAGAGTGAAAGTGTGCACAAAGCGCGATGGGGGAAGTATTCCTTTGGAATGCGGTGTCTGGTAAATCCACGTCCGGCAAAACCAAAATGAGGGTTACCACTGCCAATAACCCCAGCAACAGGACGAGAGCCGGCGCTTTTATGCGGAAAGAGTTCACGGGCGACTCGCACGCGTTAACTTGTACTGTCGGTTCCACCCAGTTGGCAGACCGCCAATCTGGGAAACACACCCCAAGTGGAAAGTAGTATGCACATTTGCGTTAGCTCGGTCAAGAAGAGCCGAAATCGAGGGCGTGAAGAGTCGTGTAAATGCTGACCTGACCATCGAGAATGAAGATGTGATGGTTCGACCTGCGTTACGTACGACCCTGCAACGTCGGCACCATGCACAACCAAGCGTCGTGACCCTGACGAAAAAGCTTGCCTGCATAACGGATCTTGTGCATCGCCACGAGTTGCTGTAAATCGCAATTGCTAAACCGCACATAACATTTTGTTCCTGCCGCCTGTGGCGCGGAAGAGCAACTCTGCATCAGACCTATGCTGGCAATCAATTTTCTGGCAATGATTTGGGAGTGATTTGCCGATGATCACCCTAAAGAGCTGAATGCAAGCGGTTAATGTTGTTCATTGCCCCTGCGTAGCGCGTGCGGAACTCAAGATCTCGGGATAACAGACGCAATGGCACTCGAGTCCAAAAACCCAAAGTGAAGTGATAAACTGCGCTTACACGTGTTGCGTCATTATTATGCAGGTTCCGGTTTCTCGCCATATCGTCACCTTTGGCCCATTTGAGCTTGATCTCAAGGCAGGGGAGTTGCAACGTGACGGGCAGACTATTCTGCTTCAAGAGCAACCCTTCCTGGTACTCAAAATCCTGCTTGAGCACTCCGGAGATGTGGTCACGCGCGAAGAGATTCGCCGTGCATTGTGGCCGAACGATACCATCGTTGAGTTCAATCAAAGCATCAATGCTGCCATAAAGAAGTTGCGACTCGCTTTGGACGACTCCGCAGACAACCCAAAATACGTAGAGACAGTTGCGCGACGCGGGTATCGGCTGATCGTTCCGGTAGACGGCTTTTTCGGACGCGACGCCTCACACTTTCTTTCAGCCTTGAGCACTCATCCCGGCGTCGCGTCCGAAAAAGCACTAGCGTGATCTGGAAGTTGGGGTACCACGTTGGGCGATCCTCGCACACACGAGGTCTATCGGGCTGTTCCTGCCCTCAAATTCCGTTTTTTTGGCATGATCGAAGCTACCAATCACAGAAATTTCGGATATTGTGCCACGGCTCTCGCGCGATGACGATTCCGGATTTTGCAAGAGCGCTGCGTGGCCTAATGGCCAGCGCCATTCCTAAAGAGTTTCAGATCAACAGAGTCCGCCATCGCTTTGTAACCCTGGTCGGTCGGATGCACATAATCGCCGCTATCGTATTGGGCGAGGAGCAGGGAGGGATCATCGGGGTCGCGGAGCACGCGGTCGAAGTCGATCACTCCATCGAACTCACCGGACGTGCGAATCCAATTGTTAACCTGCTGGCGCTTGAGCTCATTGCCAGGCGACCATAGAGGAAACGGGGTTCCCGGGACGAAAAAGCCTTTGAAGGGCGTAATAGTCGCGCCGAAGATTTTGATTCTCCGTGTGTGCGCGCGCTCGATGAGCTGCCTATAAGCCTGGATGATCTGCTCAGCGCTAACTTCCTGATCGGGGTTGAGTCCTCCCGGCCATCCTATACCGATGTCATTGATCCCAAAATAGACGATGACATGAGACAAGCCAGACTGTCCGAGCACGTCGCGGTCGAAGCGAGCTAGGCCGTTGGGGCCGAGCCCATCATGCAGCAAGCGATTACCGTCCAGCCCCTCGTTCAGCACGCCAATGTTGTGATTATCTGGTTGAGCCATGAGCCGCCGTGCAAGGTAGTCCGGCCAGCGGTGATTCGCATCGACGGTAGATTGCGCACCGTCGGTGGTCGACTCGCCTAGCGCAGCAATCGCGCCTGACTCGCGCGGCGCCCACACTTCAACGCCTTCGAGCCAAAACCAGGACTCAGTTGTCGGCGTCACCGGGTCGAGCGGCATTACGGTACTTGCGGTGAAATCTCCCGACGGAGAGATATACGAAGTTTGGCGCGCATCGAAGTGCCATGTTGCTGGCCCGGTCAGTCCGGGGAGAAAGAGGGTCACGGCCAGGTCAGCAAGCTCAGGTACGGCAAGGTCCACGGGATCGCTAAGCACGGGTGCGTCAGGCGGGACCACTATGGATAGATTGCCCCCGAAGGTGAGTTTCCGGTCGGATCCCGGAACGACAGCGGAACCTCCCGCAGAGAGTGCGACGTGGGCGGCCCCAACCACGAGTCCACTTGCTCCGAAAGTAGACAATCGCACGCGTACCTGCCGGCCGCCAATGCTCGTATGCACGATCTGTCGCAGAGTCTGATTGTTGAAACCCGCGTTTGCCAGGCCAGGTACGGGCTCCGGTTGGTGCAGAGTGGTGGACCAGGTCGCAATCCAGTGTTCATTCTTCCCTGCGGCGTATCCAGGAAGACTAACGGCCAGCACAGTGCCTACTGTCAGAAGAAACATTGCGGCGAAACGCCAGCTGAGAAAGCGACGACGGGCGGAAGACGTCTCCGTAGTATGCATATTGACCTCCGTTTGAACCTGGATGTTGTGTCTTTCGACTGAATCCGCAACCCCGGACTCGGGTGTAGGTGAGGTCAACTTAAGCTGGCGGAAGAGATATGTCGATGCAAGCGCAATGATATGTGGGCGATATACAAGTCACGAGCCATGTTATTGATGCAGAAGGAGATTACTCATTTTTGGAAATATCGAGAACGAGGAAACGTGTTAGACTCGTCCTGGTTTCATCACATGCGGCGTCCGCGCGTCGAACAGAAAACACTGCCTTCCACTGGTGTTTCCGCACTTTCCACGGTCCGTTTTGGCGAGTTTGAGCTCGATCTTCGAGCGGCAGAGTTGCGCAAGAACGGCCTCAGAATCCGGCTGCAGGAGCAGCCCTTTCAAATCCTCGTCGAGCTGCTTTATCGCCCCGGTCAGGTGGTGCTGCGCGAGGAGATCCGAAAAAAGCTCTGGCCCAATAACACGGTTGTCGAGTTCGATCACAGTATTAATGCGGCGGTGAAGCGGCTGCGGGATGCGCTGCAGGACTCGGCGGGAAAGCCTCGTTATGTAGAAACACTCGCGCGACGGGGGTACCGGTTTGTTGCGCCCGTATCACTCGGAGACGAGAAACCGACTGAGCCAGGAGTTGCGGCTTCCGTTCGCACGAGATCGCCGAATGCGGAAAGAGCCGCTGGCGCACTGCAGCACAAAAATACTTCGGTCGCCGTGCTGCCCTTCACCAATCTCAGCGGGGATTCGGAGAACGAATATTTCTCTGACGGCTTAGCAGAAGAGCTCATAAACGAGCTGGGGCATGTGTCAGGACTGAAAGTGGTCGCGCGAACTTCTGCATTCGCATTCAAAGGTAAGCAGCAAGACATCCGAAGCATTGCTCGCGCCCTCGGTGTCACGAATATTGTGGAGGGTGGCGTGAGGAGAGCAGGCGCGCGTGTCCGCATAACCGCTCAGCTCATTGCAGCTGCAGATGGGACCCACCTCTGGTCTGAGCGCTACGACCGGGAAATGACCGACATATTTGCCGTTCAGGATGAGATTGCCAGAGCCATCGCCACAGCCCTTCGGCTGCACCTCGCGGGCACATTCAGGCGGTACGTTCCTCGATTGCCAGCTTACGAGGCGTACTTGAAAGCGAGGCATTGCCTTGCCGCATTCACACGCGAATCGCTGCCTCTGAGCAGAGATTTCTTTGAGCAGGCGGTTGCTTCAGAGCCAGGTTTTGCTGAGGCACAGAGCGGACTGGCCATGGCCCTAGTCTCTCTCCCGCTTCCCGGAATCACAGCGGCCCAGATCGCGATGCCATTGGCGCGCAATGCGGCAGTAAGGGCTTTGGATATCGATCCAACATCGCAAGAAGCGCAGGCGGTGCTTGGGATGGTGGCCGCGCTCTATGACTTCGATTGGAGCGAAGCGCAACGCCGGTTCCAACTGGCGATGGCACGCGAACCCATCGCACCATACGTTCGCTGGTATTACAGCTTCTCCTATCTGTTACCCATGGGGCGTGCCCAGGAATCGGTGCACGAGTGCATGCGCGGCATGGAAGACGATCCGCTAAACTTCATGGGTGGTTTCCATTATGCGGGTGCACTTCTCGCGGCGGGCAATGCGGAAGCCGGCGAAGCTTACATACAACAGCTTTCCGAGCTTCACTTGGGGCTCTATCAGCCTTATTATCTGCTTGCCTTGAGCCAAGCTATACGAGGATTACACCAGGAGGCCCTCATGGCTGCCGAAAAAGCGTACTCCCTGGCCCCTTGGAGCACGACAACTCGAGGTCTCCTTGGGGGAATTCTGCGGCGGGGCGGCGAAACGATTCGTGCAAATGCGTTGCACGATGAACTCTTCTCCATCGATCAGTATGGCGCGCCCATGGGTTTGTTGTTGTTCCACTTAGCCTGCTCGGACACAGAAGGGGCGGCGCACTGGGCTGAAAAAGCGCTCGACGAACGCGATACACGGATGATCTTATTCATGGGTCTCATGCGTGCATTCCAGCCGAATACACTGCGTTCCGATAACAGGTGGTCAGCCATTGCTCGCACTCTCGGAATTCCACTCTCGGTCTCAGCCGACTAGTCGCAGCTATCGGGTCCGCCAACGATGGGAGCTGGAATCGACAGCACATGTTTCTATTCTTGACTACATTCAATCCCTGAGTAGTCGGCAATCCGGAGACTGGCGACAACCGAGCTTCGAAGAACATTAGTCCTGTAAAGTCGGATTACGGAAGGCAATTCCGACTAACATTCCATCAGCCATTAATGTTCCAGACGTTTTTGAACCTTCGAAGTAGTGCGTGGCCTGTGTGCCGCAACCGACGTTTCGGGATGTGTTGTCGGGTTGGGAGGACTTGGATCGCGTTGGCCAGCGCCCTTACAGTCATGAACTCACCGAAGAATGGCGCGACACCCGCGGTCACGCGGCGATCTGTTCCGCGACTAGCACAAGTGTGCTAGCAAAGAAATCAAGGAACGTGGCAGGTCCTCCGGGTGCGACGCGCTTAAGCAGGAAGCGCCCTGCGGAATTTATCTATGGGCCAGGCCTGTTCGACGCTGAACAATCTTAGCCAGACTGTCCTTTGACGCACGGGATTTGTGCGCTATGCAGTCTCGTATCATTCGCATATCGTCCAGATCGCGTGCAGCAGCCGTAATGGGTACAGAGAAGGGGGCTCCGTGGCGGAAGAACAGGGATGCCCGAGCGATGACAGTCTCTCGCTTCGACCAGTCGGCGTACCGGCCTCCCCGATCGAGCCCGATCAAGATGCTCCTAGCGTGTTCGATTGAATCTGGCTTTGCGCACGACATAGGGACGGCCCCTGAAGTCCCCCTGGCACCGCAGAGAAATCGGGAGAATGACTCTTCCAGGAAGGCCTCCCAAGAGACATACATTCGCAAAAAGGATAGTTCCGCGAACAGCTCGACCTGAAAAAAAGGAAAGCACGCGCCGCGCACGGCCGAGAGAAGCCGTGCGCATTTATCGACATCATCCTTGAACTCCTTAAGGACCGGACGCACGTCGGGGGCGGGCGAGCGCGTTTCCGTTGTGCGCGTGGACGCCCGCTGGTGCGAGCCTTCCCCAGCGGCCTTGTGTCGAGCGATCTGCCGGGAAATCGGTGCCCCGGAGTCCGAAGATTCCGCGGTCGTGGCGGCCAATCTGTCGGATTGAGCCAAGCGAGCTCTCCTGGTGCTCGACAATTACGAATCATTCCGCCTGCTTGACTCCTGGCTAAGGCAGGCCTTTCTGCTCTCGCTCGGCGACAGTGTGCGCACAATCCTATCGAGTCGCGAGCCGCCTCGGCCAGCGTGGCGTATTGCCCCGGCGTGGAGAGGGCTATTTGATTCGACGCTCCTGGAAACATTTTCTCCGGATGTGGCTCTGGACTATCTGACCTCGCAGGGTGTGCCCGAGGAAAGCGCTCGACAGTTGAATCGGGTTGCGCGCGGGCACCCGTTGGCACTTTCTCTGGGAATGGCGCTCTATTCTGCGGGCGGGCGGGTGCGTGGGAGCGCAGCCACTCGTTATCAGGTTCTTGAGCATATGGCGGCGCTCTTTCTGGAGGATGCCGATTCGGGAACCACACAGGTCGTACAGGCCGCCTGCCTGGTCCGAACCGCCACCCCGCCGCTACTGGCGGCCATGTTGCCGGATATCCAAGCCGATGAGGCATTGGATGTCCTGCGTGCGCTGCCGTTTGTCAGCACAGGTCCTCACGGATTAGCGGTGCATGAAGCCGTTCGCGGACCGGTGTCGGCTGCTCTCAAAATCACACGATCCGGTGCAATACCAGGCGTACCGCCGCGCAGCTTCGCAGGTTGTTCGTGAGCAATACCGGCAGGCGCCGCGATCCGAGCACTGGCGTTGCACGGCGAACGTACTCTACCTGCTGGAAAACCAGAACCTGCGCGAAGGTTTTTTCCGCACGACCGAGAGCCCGATTTCCGTCCAACCAGCCCGCGTCGACGACTGGCCATCTATTTCGGCGATCATTCACCACTTCGATGGAGCACACTCGCGTCGAGCGCTGGAGCAATGGTGGCGCGACCATTCAGACTCGTTTTTTGTCGTACGGGATGAACAGGGCGGAGTGCAAGGTTTTTACCAGGCAATCATGGCATCGAAGGTTCACAAAAATGTGTTTACGAGAGACCCGCTTGCAACAAGCTGGTCAGAAGACAAGGCCGCCGCTCTCTGGCTGCGGCGTAGATTGGATCGCGACACGGGAGAAGGGCCGTCATCTGGCCAGGCTGCCTGCCGGCTCGACATCAAAGCGCCTATCTGGAACTGCGTCCACGGCTGCGCTGGGTCTATACCTGCTACTGTGATGCGGAGCAGTATCGCCGCTCGTTCGACGCCGGCAAGCGGCACTGAGGTGATGTATTCCTCAGAAGTCCGTTGGAGGGAGCTTCGTAGACTGCCATCTTCTGGATCCCAGAAACCCAGAATCGAAGCGGCGGTCCGCTCGGTACCGCGCCAGACTAGAATGACTGTGAGAACTGTGACTCCAAAAACTCTCCCAATTTCGCCGTAGCCGTGATGAGTATCTTCCTCTTACCGACTCTTTAGTTCGACCATGACGTATTCCCAGCGGGGAACGGAGCACTCACCGAAGGAGAGCATGTTGACTGATCCAGGCTCCTCGTCTCTTCAGCGCGCGCAGGAATTCTCATTGTGCGATATTCGCCGCTTCGTATGCGCTGCGGTGCCCCAGCCTTGCTACTATTTTTTACGCTTCCGTCCTGTGACGTCGTCTGCGGCAGCCTTGGCGGTGCCGACCTTCTCGTTCAACTCCCTGGCGGTGATCTCGGCCGCGGCTTGAACGTCAGCGGCAGCATGGGGAGTGGCGCTGGGGTCGGCGGCTCTGGCTGCGGCATCAGCGGCCCTGGCGGCAGCCATGTCGGCTTCGTACGAGGCGTGAGCAGCGGCGTCCTCATCCCGGGCAGCCTCGTAACGGGCGTCGGCGGCGTCGGCCTTTGCGTTTTCCACCTGCTCGTACAACTCCTTCGCGGTGGCCTCGGCTTGGGCTTGAACGTCAGCGGCAGTATGGGGTGTAGCGTCGGGGTCGGCGATTCTGGCCGCGTCATCAGCGACCCTAGCGGCGTCAATGTCAGCTTCGTAGGAGGCGTGAGCGGCGTCGAACTCGTCTCGGGCAGCCTGGTAACGGGCGTCGGCGGCATCGGCAGCGTCGGACGCCGCGGCAGCGGCAGCGGCGGAATCGGCCGCTTTGGCAGCGCCTTCCTCGGCCTCGCGAGCGTCGGCTTCTTTTGCCCAGGCAGCCATGTCATCAAGGCTCATCTCCGCGGGCGCTTCGTCGGTTTTCGGTATCTCGTCGTCGGCTGTCTCGTCTTCGACGAACATCGGGTCGTCAACGTCCCCGATATACGTGCTGCTGCCTGTGCTGAGAGGGGGTGGTGGCATTGCGGCTGCCGCTCCATTCGCCAATTGCAGCGAAGTCGCTGAGGTTCCACCGGCAAAGGCCTCCTCAACGTGAACATCGTTCAGAAGGTGGATCGTCGGCGCGAGGCCGGTAAGAGCGCGCATCAGCGCGTACCCACCGAGACCGACGCCACCTATTCCGGAGATGATCCGGAAGCCGAGGATCGCGGCCTCGTCGCCCATGGGGAGCTGCACTGATTTGGGTAACGTGCGCACCGCAACAACCAATCGCCACGCCAGCCACGCCTGCGTTGCCACAGACAGCCCGAGTAGTGCCTTCCACGTTTTGGGCGTAGTCATCATCGTCTGCAGCCAGGCATTCTGGGGCCAGCCACCTATGACGAACCAAACGATCGGAGGAATCATCAACAAGAGCCAAAAGATGAAAGCCTGCCACCTGATTACTCCGACCATGGCTCCGGGAAGCCGCTGTGGCTTGGGTGGCGGAGACGATTGCGGTGGTACCAGTTTCCGATCAATGAGATCTCGCGCGTGAACAACCATTGTGCGCAGGATCTTCGTTTCCCCATCGGATCCGAAAACCCGCGCCGAGTTGTACGCTCGGCGCACTCGCGCAAAGCTGTATACAGACGGAAGCGACCGGGGAAGTCGGCTCACGGAGGCGCGTAGAGTCCCCAGCAGCCTAAACCGCGCCATCTTTTCTGCCGCGAGCGTCAAGTCGTCCCCTTCGCTGGGGTGCTGCCGCGTTCGATCGAACCACCACGCGACAGCGAGCGCAGCGACGGGTAAAAGGCCCAGTAGATGGCGCTGGGCGGCGAAAGGTCCCACGAGCAACTGTTTCACCCAGGAACCTTCTGCGCCAGTCGCGTTCCACGCCGCGTGATCGATTCCGACATACAACAGGAGTAGTCCTCCTACCGTCCGAGCGACAGCCCGCCGCTGCAGCCAGATCAGGCCTATCGCCAACCCTCCAATCGCCGACCAAGCAAGGTGCACGTTCACCCATGGTTGGCCACTGATGCCGGGATAGTGGATCTCGTCTGCCGCAGTTCCAGGCGGCAGCCACGAGGCCAGTGTTGTCCAGACGTTCGGCACAAACGGAAGAGCACCGCTCGTCGCCAAGGACCAGCCGCCGTGTATCGGCAGGGCCTGATGGGGAGACGCGCCGAAGCGATACAAATTTTCCGCGAGCCCAAAACCCGATCCTGCAGCGGCGCCGGCGAGAACACAGTCCGTGATAGACCATTGGCGCCGGATCGTCGGGATCATCAGAAGCACCGAGACGGGAAGTACCTTGACGAGTTCCTCAATGAATGGGCCGATGGTATATGCCGCCATTCCGACCATGTGATGGGTCGACCCGCCTGTCATCCAAGCGGCGGACCGCGTCCATGATATCTGCAGGAGCGCGGCAGCCGGGGCACACGCATATAAACCGGCCATCAGTGCTGCCAATACAGTTCGCACGCGAATTGTTCGCGCGAGGCTCCCCAAGACAATCAACTGGATGACGCCCCAAAGGTGCGCAAAGGCGATTGCCAGGATCATGTGTTCTCCTACCTAATCGCTGCATCTCAAGTTTGCGATCATCAATAATCGGCCCTAGTTATCAAAAGCTCAGCAGTCGTTCATTCAGCGCAGATTTGCTTGGGGAGGGCGCAGACTCTGCAGACGACGGAACCAGGCTTTCGCCTCATTCGCGCGCTTTCAATTGGTGCGCATTGCAATTTGTAGGAGACAGAGGAACAGAGGTTCTAGCAACGGCATGAACAAAATAGTTCTATGGAGCTTTGGCTGACGTTGAAAGGGGCTACGATGGGGGATGAATGATTTACTGAGACACGGCCGAGACCAACATCCAATAGATCTGCAAGCTGGAAGGCTGGAACATGGAGAGACTTGCCCATGTGCAGAACCGCATCAACATCGTCCGTGGGATCAGGCGTGATTAGAACAAAAGCCACTGCCGCTACCAAGGCGATGACAACCAAAACGCCGAATTCTTTCCTTGACAGCAAGCGCACTTCTCTCCCTACTTGTCGATTCGAGCTTTGCAATTTGTCTGAAGAATTCCACACAACGATAAGGCCCCAACAGTGCAACGATTATGTTCCTGATTCACAGGCCCGTCAAGCGTGAGTGCTACCGACTGTCGCAGCAACATGAGAAGTTCCTCTTTGGGCAAATTAGAAAGTTCCGCTTTCATGGGGCATGGCGGAACGCAAAGAGGAGTTGTGGATGTCGGCAGAGGATCGGGACCGGCTGAAAGTATTGCATGCCGTAAGTCGGCGACATATCACGCAGATACAAGCAGCCCGTGAGTTAGGGGTAAGCAGTCGATGGGTACGGGCGTTGCTGCAACGGATAAAAGGTCACCTTTCGTTGGCGCGACTCCGCTCACAATAATGAGCAGAAGCTGATGGCGCTATCGCTCGATGAGTTCCTCCGTCGCTTCTTACTGCATCGGCTGCCGAAAGCTTTCGTCCGCATCCGCCACTTCGGTTTCCTCGCCAGTCGCCGCAGAACTCAACTTCTACCGCTGTGCCTTGCAGCACTGGAATCGCTACCAGCGCAAACCGAAACCGCCACATCCACGGCTCAGGACATCAGCTCCCATTGGCTCTGTCCCCAGTGTGGGCGGCCCCATGGTGATCATCGAGCGATTAACTGCCGCTCAGATCCAACTTCGCTCTCCACCCAAGCTGTCCATAGGTGCAGCATGAAATCTCTATCCCATTTCGAAAAGTTCGCGTGCCCTGCCGCGCTAGTTCGACGTGTGTCGTGTCACCGAAAGATTCGTAGCTTCGCACGCCTCATGATCAATGCAACACCCCGCAACACCCCCCGAACACCGTATCGTTCGACTTCCGCACCACTCCCCCGCCGCCCGAGTCCCTGCCTCGCCCACATGCAATCCCCATAGCCCCACCGCGTCCGCCGCGCCAGCGGCTTCCTTCTGACGGCTTTTTCGAACGCGCGCCCCAATCTCTGTTCCGCTCCACACTACTGACCAAAGGCGCGCCTCCGCAAAAGCACTAACGTGAGCGTGGAACTGAGTTCGTCAGTCGGAAAATCTTGTCGACCCCGGGTCAGTCGCGCCTCAAAAGGTTCATGAGTACAACCACGTCCGCGTCCATCCGCGCAACTGCCGCATAGACGTGCTTCGAGTCGGGGGACCAGGAGACATGCCGCGGGATTTCCGTAGCTGTGTTGCCGAAATCGGTCACTTGCCGGAGTGAACCACCCGCGGTTGGCAGGAGGTAGAGATTCTTGGCCGGTCCATCCGCCAACATCAGGGCAAGCCATTTGCCATCGGGGGAAGCCACAGGCTGAACCAAGTAATAAAGCGGCCACCGTTGCGCGGGAATACGCGCAATGACTTGGGACGGGCCGTTTTCCGGTGAAGCGCGATGAATCTCCACATCCTGGTTCCCCGGAGCCCTGCTGCGCATCCGGACGAAGAACAGAGTACCGCCATCGACCGACGCCGTGCCTATGAAGGAGTCATCCGTGCGCACCTCAACTGGTTCGCCGCCGTCCACGGGAACCTTGCTGATACGGTTCCGCGCACCCTCTTCGCGCTGAGGGGAAACGTACACCCATTTTCCATCACTGGACCAGGCAGCCCAGCCGCCCTCGGGAACCAACCGTCGCAAGCTGGAGCCATCCGGACTTACTACCCACTGGTCACCGATCCTGGTATCGCGGCGCCTGGTGAAAAACGTGATGTGATGTCCAGCCGGCGACCAGACCGGTACTCCTACTGCCACATTCGAGTCGTGTTCGAATGTGATTTGGCGGGTTTCCGCTGAGCCATCCAGTTTCGTCACCCAAAGGTTACTGTGGCCACCGAAGTCCGACAGGTAAACCATCTCCCGTCCATCGGGACTGATCGACGGTGTCTGCACTTCTCCGGTCTGTCTAGTCACCTGAGCGGAGCGACGGACGTTTTCCGCGGGAGAGCCATCGATGGGAAACTTCCAAATGTTGAAATCACGCCGCTGCTGGCTAACGAACACTCGCCCTTCGGTATCCACATCAGGATCCACAAAACTTGTGCCAGCGAAGGTTAACTGGCGCAGCGGGCCACCGTCCAGCCTAGCGACGAACAGATCGAAAGTCGGCAGGTAAAGCGAAGTGGTGTTAAGTGAGGAACTGCAGACGATGCCAGAACCATCCGGAAGCCAAGAATATCCTGCCACCAACTTGAGATCGTGAGGGATCCCGGTTGGCTCACCTCCCGCAGAGGAGATAGTGAAGATTTCGTAATTGAATACGCGGCCACGGCGATAGGCGATCAGCCGATCATCAGGAGACCAGCGTGGCGAACTGTAGTCGTAATCTTGTGGTAGCAAGGCGAGTACGCGCGGGTTGCTACCGGAACGGTCGGCGACCACCAGTTCGAGTTTCTTGTCGTTGTGACGGAAGTAGGCGATGCGCCTTCCATCATGGCTGATATCGCCGCCGGTGAAGCTGCTGGCCAGCCGCCTGGGACTGCCGCCAAGGGCGGGGATCTCGTAGATGGCGCCCTGCATGTCCGGGTCTTTGGCGGGAGAGAAGTAGATGAGCGAGGCCGAATCCGGCGTCCAGCGTGGATAAAGATGGGGCACGTCGTCACGCGTGATCTTCAGCGGTGAGCCTCCGGACGTTAGCCGCACCCAGATGTGGGGTGTGTCTACGCCGGCGGAGAATGCCAGCGACTTGCCATCGGGCGAGACTACCGGTGACTCTTCCATTCCGACAAAGTCGGTCAAGCGTTGCATCACTACAGGCGTGTTCGCGTGAGAGGACGGGGCGGCAGGCTGGTTTCGCAGCCAACGATAGCCCAATAGCAACCCCGCCGCCAGCACCAGAAAGACGGCAGCAGGCGGCGACCACCGCAAAGCACCGGGGGCAATCGAGGCCAGCGCGCGCCGGAGTGCGAAGAGAACCTGATTGCCATGGAGTTGCACAGGTTCTGTCGTGGAACAGAGGGGAGCGATCAAGCGGTAGCCGCGGCGGGGGATGGTCTCGATGTACTGAGGCTTGTCAGCGTCGTCACCAAGCGCTTCGCGCAGGCGTTTTACTGCCGCGTTAACACTGTGTTCAAACTCAACAACGGTTCCGTCAGGCCATAGGCGTTGCTGGATTTGTTCGCGGGTCATAACTCGTCCAGGGTGTTGCACGAACAGTTCGAGGAGTTGCAAGGGCTGTCCCTGGAGGAGGGTTTTGGTTCCGTTGCTGGAGAGCGCGCCGCTCTGAAAATCCACTTCGAATTGGCCGAATCTCACTATGGTTGACTGAACAGTACCTGCGTGTTGGGGCAATTCGGCCACAGTTTTCTCACAATGGTAATCGGTCAGTGGGGTCGGCACAGCCGCGCTTTGCTACATCAATGCTGATTCTATCACTGCTGGAAGAGCCTTTATCGGGCCTTGGTAACCTCGCAGAATCAATCGCGTACCGTTTCGTAAGAAAGGTTTCACAGGAATGTCAGGCGGCTTGCATTGAGGTTTCTCGCCGCAGGACCCAGATTGAGCGGCGCGCAACTGCGCTGAGGAGATCGATATGCGAAGCAGACTAGTATTGGTTGTGTTATCAGGCACCGTGATAGTGGGCACAGCCTTCTACCATGCCGGGAATGTTTCGGCGACAGCCGTCGATCCGCCTGGAAGTTTCAGGGGCACGACGCTTGCTGTGGGCAAGTTTGGCAGCTTCGATGTATTCAATGCCAAGGTCCTGGAAAACTCCCCCGGCCGGGAGCACAGAAGGAAACTGTGGCTGTCGTGGCAAAAGACCAAGGGGACATCAGACGTCTACGTGCAGAGCAATGTATGGGACCCTGGTGGCAGCACTGGATGGCATACACACCCTGGACACAGCCTGATCATCGTCACGGCGGGCGAGGTGACAGCCTACGAGGGGGACGATCCACAGTGCACGCCGCATGTGTACAAAGCCGGGGATGGGTTTGTCGATCACGGCGGCGATCACGTACACAATATTCGCAATGAGGGCGACGTTGCGGCAAGCACGATCGCTGTCCAGGTCATTCCGGCGCGTCCTGACGGATCATCTTCAGCGGGAGACCGGCGTGTGGACGCTCCAAACCCCGGAAGCTGCCCGTTCTGAGGTGGACTGAACTCGATGTGCGCGGGTTTCCGCATCAAGGAGGTCCCGTGCGTCAAGTCGATTCTCTGTTTCAGGCACCGATTGCCAATACGCGTGAGCGATGTGAGCGTCACGTCTCGCTTAAACTTGTGACGGTCGCTTTTCGGTAGTCGTCCGTCCGGACTCCAGACCTCATCAACCCGCGAGGCTATGGGGAACTTCGATCACCCGCAGAGATGCGGAGACTGCTCACTGTGAGGATCGTCTGCCATCCGGAGAATGACGGTAGATGCACCATAGGAGATCGGGAGTAGCCGGGCGTCGGCATCTGCAACACTGTCTGTTGGCGAATGAGAGTAATAAGAGGTTTGCAGTCCGCCGGTACTGCCCTCGGGTCAAAACGACTGCGAGAATCTAGTGTCTAGAAACTCACTTAGCCTCGCGGTTGCCTTGAATTGAGGGATCGGTTCCAGTTCTTTGAAGGCTGAAGTGAATGCATTCGACAGGCTCCAATGGCGGGACTACCGAGACAACCATCAGCAGAAAACTATGACCCTCTCGGCGGAGGAGTTCATCCGGCGATTCCTCCTCCACGTTCTCCCCCGTGGATTCCACCGCATTTGCTACTACGGCTTCCTGGGCAATCGATACCGCAAGGAGAAGTTACAGCATTGCCGCCAACTCCTGAACATGACTCCTCCCAACGAAAGCTCTTCCCAACCCCAGCCACGCGAAGACTATCGTGATCGATACGAGAGGCTCACCCGGCCACTCGCTGCGCGAATGTCCAGTTTGCCATCGTGGCCGGATGATCGTGGTCAAGTTATTGGCCGGGTTTCGTTCTTCCACGGCCATTCAAGATACGTCATGATTGATCCCAATGCGACTTCAAATCGCTGTCTCCATGAGCTCGAGGCGGTCGAGCCGGAGGAGTCATGTTGCTTGCAGCATTCCGAACCACGCTTGGGCCAGGCAAGCCCCTCCCATCTTGCCCCACTCGCGCTTGCAAAACCCCCGGAAACGCTGCCCACCGAGTTCGTTCAAATCACTACCTCCAATCTCTCCTTCTCAACTTGGAAGTACCTCTCGCCTTACAAAACCCATAGCACACAAATCCTGCCGGCGGCTTAGCCCAATGAATTTTTAGCTCACCGGCGCGGCTTCCACAATGTCTTTCCTCCGCCTGCACCGTACTGGTAGCCGCGCCGCCGAGCTAAAAATGCTCTGCATTCTGCGCAGTCATACATCACGCCGTTCGCGATTAACCTGGTCTATTTCCTTCGGTGCCCCCAAACTCCCCACTCCTGAAAATCACGCCAAACGAATGTCCGATTCTTACTATCGCAGTTGGCCACTTCGAAACATACTCGTCGTCCATGCTTGCATTTGATGTCTCCTTAATCCAGCAAAGAGGTGACGAGATGAAAATTGAGACTACGCGAGTCAGCCCGAATGAAAACACCCCAACTTCATACAAGTGGCGGCGGGAACGGCTGTTTGTGATCGGTTTGATGCTGATCGCATGTACAATCATTTTCGCTGGCTTCGCGCGAACGTATTACCTGAACGCCTTCTTTGCTCGCCGTTCACTCACAGCGACTCTTCATCTCCACGGCTTCTTGTTTTCCGCTTGGTTTGTGCTCTTATTCGTTCAGATCTCCCTTATCGCAAGGCGGCGAATCGACCTGCATCGTCGGATCGGCTACCTAGGAGCTCTTCTCGCGCTTTCGATGGTGATCGTCGGCATGATTGTCACCATCCATGCAGTAAAGTATGGCACGCCAGCGAAGCCTCCAGGTTTGCCCATGGCTGATTTTTTGGTCGTGCCATTCTTTGATGTCATTGTGTTCGCGACCCTGGCGGGGGCCGGCCTCTACTTCAGGACGAAACCCCAAGTTCACAAGCGGCTGATGATCCTGGCCACTTTGGGGATTTTGACAGCTGGTTTGGCACGAATTCCGTTGGATTTCATCAGAAATCGTGACATCAGCACGATCTTCCTTATGGGCGACGCGATTGCCCTAGCTTACGTTTTGCATGACACCCTTACACACAAGCGTCTTCATCCGGCGTGCCTGTTCGGTGGCCTTTTGATTGTGCTGAGTGTGCCTTTTCGATTTACGATCGACGACACCCAGATCTGGCAAAACTTCACGAGTTGGCTTGTCCGTTAGCTCTCTGCAGGCAAGGATGCAAGACAGAACCGGACGATCGAGACACGAAACAGTATTGCGAGGCATCGCCACACTTCGTTAGAGAAGAATATGCGTTTTGTCGACGGTACTAAAATCTCCCGAAAAAATGTTCTCAAGATGCCTCAAGAGTCCCGATGGAGTATCCGTCGACAAACTATGGAAATCGTGGACCATGTGCATCTGGTCGTGATAGCCGAACCCGTGTGCAATGTCTGTCCACGTTAGCTTTGGGGATGTCGCTTTCGTCTGGAGCACCGATTCGAAGCGGACGATTCGAGCGAAGATTTTCGGCGACAGTCCGACTGACTGCTTAAACCTTCGATGAAGTGTACGACTACTCAGACCTGCGGATCGCGCAACGGCGTCGATCTGGCAGACTCCATGCTGCCGTCGAATCTGATGGGCGACCGATTCGACGATATCGAAGCCCGGCGTTTTCGAACTGAGATCGATGAAAAACGCCTCGGCCACTCGTACCCGTTCGAGAAATGAACCGCAATTGCCAAGCCGCTCTCTGAGCCCACCCACGAGACGTCCCAAGACCCCGTGTGCGTCCAGATCAGCATTGGTAACAACGATGGCCGGGAGACCAAAGAGTACACTGAGTGCTGCGGGTTGAAAGAAAATGCTGAAGCTCTCGATTCGCCCTCGGATTGCCTGTTCAACTCGGCGGTGTGTTTGTAAACCGATCAGAGCGGCAGACTTCGCGCCGCGTATGACCCCGTCACCAAGGCTGTGAATCTGAATCTCATCAGCGAATTGGAAATCGAGCACAGGCTCGGAACGAGCCGGGACAGGGTGGATCAGAACGGAAGAGCCCAGATTCGACTCTCGATGTCCATAGAAGCGGATGAACCGCTTGGTCGCATCAGAGGGTTTGCTGAATTGAATCGAGTGCACTGCGTCACCGTTGCGCCGCATTTCAAACCCACCCTGGGGATTCTGGTTTCCGAAATAAAGAAAGCTCTGAACGCCTCCTCGGCGACCGCTGACGGGTTGCTGAGACAGCACCTCATTTGTAGCCGAGGCAGGCGGCGAACCTATACCTCTTGACCACTTCGCTCACTCGGCAGGTTGCGGCAGCCCCATTCGGTGGAGCAGGTCAAGGTAGCGCGGGTCGGACCGGATCCCGTAAAAGAGCGCGTCGATTCCTAGATATTGCATATCGGGCGAATGTTGCGCGTACGCCTTTTCGAGCAATCGAAACGCCTCGTCCTTGTCGCCCAGCCCGGAGTAAATGGTAGCAATCATATAGAAATCAACGAAGCCGTGAGAGGGTAATTCCTTAAGTTGGCGGGCGATCTCCAGCGCATCACGCCGCCTGCCAGCAACCGCGCAAGTCCAGCCGTGAAGACTGGCGACAAACTGGTTCTCCGCCAATACGGCCTTGTCCTGATCAGGAATCTTGTCGAATTCGGCGAGAGCCTCTCCATACATCCGTTTCATCGCGTACGCCGAGGCCAAGCCAGCCCGGGTGACTGCAACATTGGGATTGAGTTCAAGCGCCTTTTGATATTGGGCAATTGCTTCATCGTATTTTCGGGTGAAAAAGTAGACCGCTCCCATTTGGGAAACTATCTCCGGGGATAGCGGATCAAGGTCTTGCGCCTTCCGTGCTTCCGCAAGGCTTTCCGTGAATCGTTGTCTCGTCTTCAGGCACTCTGAATACCGATGATGGGAAAGGGCGCTATTGGGATTTAGCTCGAGGGCGCGTTTAAACTCGCGTTCGGCGCCCGCCCAGTCGAAATCGACGTAGAACAATACGTAGGCAAGGGCAGCATGTGCTTCGGCAACGGTATCGTCAAGCTCAAGCGCTTTCGTCGCTGCCGACCTTGCTTTTGGCAAGCTATCGGACGGCGAAAGATAAATCCAGGTGCCTCCTAGGGAGACATAAGCGTCAGCCAAGGCAGCATAGGCGAGAGCGTAACCGGGGTCTTTGTCGATCGCCTGCTGGAAATAGTCGATACTCCTCTTGAGTGCCGAAGCTGTTTCCTGATTCGCGTGGTACCTCCCCTTCAGGTAGAGTTGGTGAGCCTCAGAATTGACCACCGCTGTCTTGTTCAGACGCGTCTTTTCCTCGGAGGAGAGCCCACCTCGTAACTTAGCTGACACCGCCCTTGCGATCTCCTGTTGAATGGAGTCCATTTCGCCCATAGTTCGACTGTACTGCTCGCCCCAAAGCTGTTTGTCCTCCCGTGCGTCCACAAGTTCCGCTCGAACCAATAAATCATTCCCCCGTTGAATGATCCTGCCTGTGACCAACGCCTCGACTCCAAGCTCCTTCCCTACCTTTTCCGGTTGAATATCGCGTTGCTTGTAATGAAATGCAGAGGTGCGGGAGATGACTTTGATATTTGGGAGTTCCGACAGGCGGTCAATGATGCCCTCGGTGATGCCGTCGCTCAGATAATCGAGACTTGGATCGGCACTGGCATTAGAGAACGGCAACACCGCGACCGAGTTGATGCGGGGACGACCACTGGTACCAAAATAGATTGCTCCGACCGCAATGATCGCGATAGCAAGCGCCAAAGCTATCGCGCCAATCAACGTCCGCCGTGACCAACGAGGAGATGCTTCGGCAATTGTCGCTGCTCTGCCAGATTCAGTATCACCCTTCAGTCTCTACAAGTCGGTGCGAATCTCGGATGCGTGCTGGTAGCGAAGGTTGCGATTCTTCTCCAGACACTTGCCGATGATCTCGTCCAATTTCGAAGGCGTGTCTGGGTTCAATCGAACAGCCGGGGATGGCGCCTTATTGAGGATCGACTCGAAGATAACTCCAGAGGTATCGCCACGGAATGGCAGCATCCCGGTACACATCTCGTAAAGTACTGCTCCAAAGGAGAAGAGGTCTGTCCGAGCATCGAGCTCCTTACCCCGCACCTGCTCCGGCGACATGTAGGCAACCGTTCCCAGTGCACTCGCGGGACTCGTCAGATGTTCCTCGGACTCGATGGGCGGAGCGCTGAGGGCAACGCCCTGGGGCTTTCGGGTGACTTTCGCCAGCCCGAAGTCCAGAATCTTCACCTGACCCCTATTGGTGACGAAGATGTTCGCGGGCTTAATGTCGCGGTGAATGATTCCTTTCGAATGTGCGGCGTCCAACGCGTCGGCGATCTCGATGCCTAGATCGAGCACCGTTTCGATCTCCAACGGCTTGCCATTGATTAAGTGCCGGATCGTCTGCCCCTCCAACAGCTCCATCGCAATGAACGCTCGACCGAGCTTGACGTCCTCGGCCTCATAAACGACACCCATCCCGCCGCCGCCGATCTTGCTGAGAATGCGGTAGTGGGAAATGGTCTCCCCCACGGGTTGAGACGAAAGAACCACAGGGCGATGCTACGGGGATTCAAGAAGAAACGTCAATCGAAAGGGAGGTAGACGATTGCGAAACCCTCTCTATGGTGTGGTTGTCAGATAGTCATGCAGAAGCAATCGTTAACGCGACCTTGAGCCAGATGTCGATTCTTGAATTCGCGACTCGCTATCGGTCGACATTGTCTAATAACCAGATGCTGCCGGACTCTTCCGCCATTGTAACCACCAGTTTGTTCTGAGTGAACGAGAGCCCAACAAATGGTATGGACCGCGGGATCATTAATCGCGGGCTATCGAATTTCGAGACCTGAAACGGCCGACCAACGGGTTTACCCGCGTCCGGATCGAAACGAATCCCCCAGATATTGAAGAATCCGCCAGGTCCGGATACGAAATAGATTGTCCTGCCGTCCGGAGACCAGCGGGGCTTATCGTCCCAGTGCCGGCCGTCGGTGATGCGTGTCCACGGACCGCCCGATGCGGGGACTACATAGAGCGCGGATTCCGGGTTTGGTGAGTTGACGACAGCTTCGAAGACGATCCATCGATTGCCAGGAGAGAGATGTGGCTGATAGAGGGTGTACGCCGGATCAGACGTAACCTTCTTGGCAGTGGCTTGAGAATGTGGCCCTATCGGGAAGGGGATCAACCAGATTTCATTTCCATCTGCATTGGATAACCACTTGCCGTCCGAAGACCAATCGTAAACCACAGATTGGGTCACGCCCGTGATTGGCACTTCTTCGTGGCTCTTGTTGGACCAAAGCATGAGCCGATGCTCGTTTGTACTGGGATTTCGACGATCATAGAGAAGTTGCGTAGCGTCGGGCGACCACAGCGGAAACCAGCGCGAAAAGCTGTCAACAGAAACCGGAACTTCGCTCCCATCCGCCAGCGACTTCACCCAAACTTCATTTTGGACGTCCCCAAAACCCGGCCCGTAGCTTTCGCCGTGAGGAACGAAGTAGGCGACTTTCTTGCCGTCCCGCGATAGGTTCGGTTCGATTGATGCCCTTCCAGGCGCAGTGATCGGGTTGCCATTACCTTTGATCTGGCCGGTGCCTGCGTCGAACGGGAAGAGCCAGGTTTGAATCCGCTGCGACTTTGCTGTGAAGGCCAGCCGCTTACCATCACTTGAAATGGCGAGCGCGACATCGGGCCCCGGACCGGTGGTCAAACGATCGATTCGAGTAGCTCGCAGCGTTCCGGCATCGACGGTCATCTTCCAGATGTTTTTCGCTCCCCTGTACCCCCGTTCGAAATAAATGGCGTCGCCCGAAGGTGACCAGGAAAAGGAGTACTCCCCAAATTGCTGACCAGCTTTAACCTCTCCGGAAGCCTGTTCGAGTTCTTTCTGGATCGAGGATGCAATCTCCATCTTGATTCCCGGACCGCCGGTAAGAGGCACTGTCCAAAAGACGGGAGTTGACGATACATCTCCCACCCAGACGGTGATTCTCTTTCCATCCGGATACCAGGCCGCTGACGCCGCACAGAGTTTGTTTTGCGCGAGAAACTCCGCCAGCACTTCGTGCACCGGGCCACCATGAAGCTGCGCGACGTAGAACCTGTTGCAAGCGTCGATGTCGGTAAAGTGCGTTTGAAGCAAGACTTGTGAACTGTCGGGTGACCACCGGGGATAGTAGCCGAAAGGCGATATCTTCCGTTCGAGACCTGCACCCCCGAGAGCTGGCACAACGTATATCCCACCATCACCTTCCTCGGAACGATAGGCGATATATTTACCATCCGGCGACCAATCTGGTTGCCAATGGTGTCCGGCGCCTTTGGTGATCTGTACTGGATCACCGCCGCTTACCTGTTGAACCCAAATGTCGAATTTCCCGACCCGATCGGAACTGTAGGCGATGAAGCGACCATCCGGGGACCAAGTGGCTTCGTTCTGTAGCCCTTCGTCAAAAGTGATGCGAGTGAGCGCTCGCTGCTGTGGCGCTGGAGACCTGAAGTTCCTGATACCGAAGAACACCGCCGTAGCCAGAACCGTGAACGCTGTGCCAACTGCCAGGTATGGCACAACTCGCGATCGCCAGCGCAATCTCTGTTGTGTTCTTCCCTCGAACCCTTTCGCCGGGGTGATCTGACTCCTAACGTCTGAACCATTGCTTTGAATCGGTGCTATGAAACGATAGCCGCGTCGGGGCAACGTTTCGACAAACCGCGGACTTTCGGCAGAGTCGCTGAGTACCTCGCGAATCTTATTGATGGCGGTGTTGAGGTTGTGCTCGGCGTCGACAAAGGTGTCGGGCCATAGGCGCTTCTGTAATTCGTCCCGGGTCACCACATCGCCAGCGTGCTCCAGCAGGATTGTGAGAACCTGAAACGGCTGACCGGTCAGTTTCAGCCTCACCCCGCTCTTGCGCAATTCTCCGGCTCGAAGGTCAACTTCGAAGGTCCCGAAGCGGAGAGCACGCGAGGAGTGGGTGGCCTCTTCCACAGAAATTTGCCCCAAGTGTCGCCAGTCTAGCACGGAACCGCAGATCGAGAGGCTGTTCTGTAGGCTGTTTCTGTCGACTGACCCGAGACTGCAACTGCATTAATTCGATCGACTTAGACACAGATTTTCTTTCGACCTAGCACTGACCTCAATAGACGTTCCTCTCCATTGAGGTAGCTGCGCCCAGGGCCCAACGTCGCTCTCACCGCGCATCTCGCGCGAAGGAGAGCGACATGAAAAGGCGAATTGAGGACGAAGGTTCACGCTCCGGTGAAGCTCAGCCTCGTACGACACTGTTGCTGGGTGTGAGGGTTGTGACGGGTTTGGTGACCCTACTGGCAAGTCTTCCGTTTTGCCAAGCATCACCTTCGTGGGGAGAGGCGGACCGCAATGAAGAGCAACCTAACGCGAATCCAATTGAGATCCCATTCCGACTCTACAACGACAATCTCATCGTCGTAAAAGGCAGCATTGGCCGGATCAAGAAAGTGAACTTCATACTTGACACCGGGACGAGCCCGACCATCATCGCGGAATCAATCGCCGCCCAACTTAAATTGCGAGGACAGACAGAATCATTAGCCACCCTGAACGGGACCATTCAGGCGGAGAGTCTTGTGGTGCCTCAGATCCAAATTGGTCCGTTGCAAGCTGAGTCGGCCAAAGTCGTCGTCCAAGACCTTCGTTCTCTAGAGCGGAGCTTAGGCATTTTGTTGGCGGGAATTGTTGGCTTGGATATCCTCAGCACCGCCAACTTTAGCATCGATTATCAGAAGAAGAAGATCGTTTTCGGATGCGTCATAACCATTGAGAAGACGATTCCTTTTGCAACACGCTCACCTTTCCTTTTGGTGAAGGCGGAAGTCGAAGGACAGGAACTACGCCTGCTACTCGATTCTGGAACGCCAAGATTGCTCATCTACCGCAACCGCGTCGATACAAGGCGCAAAACAGTGCGGGTCGATCCGAACAATTTGCTATTCATTCCTAGCGGGATGAATCGGGTACGTTGGCTTTGTGCAGAGGTAGTACTCGGTGCACATAATCTCGGAGCTGTTGACGTGGCAATCGCCGATGTCGACTCCGATCCTCAATATGATTTTGATGGTCTCTTAGGATTTGCAAAGATGGGATTCCACAAAGTTACTTTTGACTTCCGAAATGGGCTGTTTGGATGGGATTGACGGTGAGGACGCGACCCGGTTCGTCGGCAAGCATCGATTTCGTAGATCGTGCAAATATTCGGGTGGTTCAGGGCGGAAGTGGAGCGGGCTTCGGGGCGGAATCTTTCCAGCGCCTGAGGATCATTGGCAAGAGCATCGGGAAGGAACTTCAGCGCCACTTTGATGTCCTCGGGCCTCATAGACGACACCCGTGCCCCCGCTGCCGATCTTGCGAGAAATGCGGCATTGGGAATTGGTCTCCCCCACGGGTTGGGACGAAAGAACCACAGGGCGATGCTACGGGGGATTCAAGAACAAACGTCAATTTGCAGCATGGCTCTAACGGTGTCCAATTGCTGCCCGCAGACCGAATAGTGGCTGATCAAGATCGTAGCAACGAAAAATGCGCGAACACGAAGCCGAACGCTTTGATTGCGTTTCCTGCAACGGGGCTCGCCCACAAAAAGCATCTCTTGCCATTCGATAGCCACTGGCTGAAGCTGGGAAACGGTTGGAGCGAGGCGGGGAGTTATTGAAAGTTGTCCACGAGGACGATGTCTCTGGTCAAAGCATCCTGTTGGGTGTAGAGGATGGTTCGACCATCGGGCGATGCTGCCAAGCCCGTGGCTTCGCGCGCAGGACGGGTCTCGAGCTCGAACAGGCGAGTTACATGACCGTTTGAGAAGTCGAAAAAGGAAATCGCCGGTCGTGCAGTGGTGTCGAGATAATAGATGCCCTTTTCGAGCACTGCCCAGTAGCCCCAAAATTCCGGTTCTACACCAGTAACGACTAGAGTCTCCTCGCCGCCGCTCGTCGGCATACGCCATATACCCGAAACACCCGGGTATTTTGTGTAGTACAGGGACTTTCCGTCCGGCCCTTCAAAGGCTCCGAAGCCGCCATGGCGCGTCACCTGCACAGCCGGTCCCCCAGCAGAGGGCATCTTCCACACTTCCCACGGGCCACTGCGCGAGGAGGCAAAGTAGATCCAGCGTCCGTCTCGTGAGAAGCTGGGGACGACATCGGCCGATGTCTCATTCGTGAGGTTGCGGATCGAACCACCCTGAGCATCCATCACGAAAATGTCCGCATTCCCGGCAGCGCGCGAGTCGAAGGCGATCTCTTTTCCGTCCGGCGACCAACGTGGCGTTCCGGCTACGTTGTTCAAATGCGTGAGCTGGAGAAGATTTGTGCCGTCACTGCGGCATCGCCAGATCTCGTAACTTCCGCTGCGGGTCGATTCGAATACGATGCTGCCTCCGTCCGGCGAGTACTGAGGACCACTTTCGATTGCTGTCGAAGCTAGAAGCCGATTGGCGGGAAGAGATGGGCCTCCGGAATCGAGTTGTTTTCTCCAGATGTTAAGGTTTGTTACCTGGCGGGCATACAACAGGCGGTTGCCGCGGATTGATGGTTCCGTTCCTTCCTGGCCAAACTGCAGCCTCTGTGGCTCACTGCCGCGAGCCGAAACCTTCCAGAGCCAACCCGACGTTGCGAGCCAACCCGCCTTTCCGAAGACGATGTCGCGTCCATCGGAGGTCCAGGCTAGGCCCCAGCCGAATTGCGAACCGGTGATCAATCGTCGTTCCTCCCCTCCCGCGACAGGCATGGTGTAGATAGAGGTGACTCCTTGCGAACCGCGGTTGAAGGCCAGCGTTTGTCCATTGGGCGAGAACACGGGGTTGTAGTCGCCTGGAAGTCCCGGCGACGTGAGCCTGCGGGACGAGAGAGAATCCAGCGCGAGGAGGTAAATCGAAGTCGGCTCGCTGCTGGATGTGCGATCGGAGAACGCAAGCAGCTTTCCATCAGGGGACCAAGACAGGCGGCCGAAGTACCAGAAGACCTGATCAAAATCGCGTTCCTCCCAATGGGTGTCCTGTATCTTGCGCTCGACTCCACCCAGTGCAGGAACCATGTAAATGCCAGTATCACCCTTTTTAATGCGACAGAACGCGATGTAATGTCCGTCAGGCGACCATACCGGATTGAAGTCGATGGACTCTTGCCGCGTTAGACGAAGCGGTTCCTCCGTCCCGATAAGCTTCACATAGATGCTGAAGTGCAAGCCGCTACCGCCGTTCCAGCCGAACGCCAACTGCTTGCCATCAGGAGAAAGACTCGGGCTGTATTTTTCGCCCACGCTGGTAACAGCGAGACTGAGCGAGGGCTCGGGCGCTTTGGATCGAAGCAGCAGGCCGCGGTAGGGTAACAATACGGCCAGAGCGCCTGCCGCGATGACCGCCATCGCCAGCGCACGCTTGGATGCTCGAGGCCGATACCCGCCTTCTACCTGCAACGCCGTCTCTTGTCTGAGGGGGACTGGCACCTCATTGCCAGGAGGACCGTGCTTGTCTTGTTCCGCGACCCACTCAATGGGAACCAGGAAGCGATAACCGACTTTCGGCACCGTCTCGATGAACTTCGGGTTTTCGACAGAGTCGTCGAGCGCCTTCCGCAGCCTTTTCACAGCCGTATTGACGCTGTGCTCGAAGTCGACGAAGGTGTCTTCTCGCCAGAGAGCTGTCCTTAACTCTTCACGCGAGACAACCTTTCCTTCCGCTTCCAGTAAGAGCCGGAGAAGCTGAAGCGGCTGCTGCTGGATGCGCACCGAGCCTCCGTTTCGCCCTCGGAGTTCACCGGTGGTCAGATCGAGCTGAAACTCGTCGAAGTTTGCGCGAGTGGGAGACGACCGGGACGTAGCCATCCCAAGAACCTCACCTCAAGACAATGCTGACGAATTGTACCGCACGCAAGCCGAGCACAAGCACACCAACGGGTCTAAGGTTCCTGGTATCAGGCGTTTGCGCAGGTCACCTTTTTTTCACCCGCCATTCACCTTCCGTGCATTGCGAACCGGAGCCGAAGCGCGTCAACTTGCGCTCTGCGCGGGATGAGCAGCATTCCCGGGGCGGCTCTCCCCGATTCCAGTCTTGAGGTCAAATGATGAAAACGTCGATACGGAAGGTTCTGGTTGTCTGCTTTATGTTCGCTCTCGGGTCATCGGTCCTGGCACAGTCAGCCAGCCGGAATGATGGCGGAAGGCCATGCTCGAACAAAACGCTCTCGGGTGACTATGGAGCACAGATTGAGGGCACGGAGTATATTCCAAACGATCCGAACCCGCCAATAAAGGTGGATCTTAGGACGGTATCAATGGGCCACTACGACGGTGCTGGAAACGTGACCTTTCGCGACCACGTCGTGGTGGACGGCAATCCTCCGGAGGAAGAGTGGAGAGAGGCCAGCGGAACGTACTCAGTCAATCCAGATTGCACTGGGAGCTTCAGCGTCGACACAGCTCCCGGCTTCCCACCGATTGTCGTGTACTTCGTGGTCGTGAAACACGGGAAGGAAATACGTGGAGTGACGAACGGCAGCGCGATCACTTACAGCGCGCATAGAGTCAACTAAGCGAGCAGGGTACTTCTCAGGCGGGATTTGGCTACGAGGATTCAAGAACAAACGGCAACCGGCAGCATAGCCCAAACGGTGTCTATGATTGCCCCGCAAGACAACGACTGCGGGTTCTGGGATACGCTGATTCTCAGAATATTCTCAGCGAAGTTTCAGGACTGCCAAAGGACATTGGCACCAAAGCGACGCTAGTCTTTCGTCAACTCACGGAGCCTAGGCCAACCCCAGGCTCCAAGAAAAGGGGATGGAAGATATGGGGAAGCGCTTAGCCGTTTTTGTGTACGGGCTTGTCAGCTACATAGTGTTCTTTCTGACCTTCGTGTATGCCGTGGGGTTCATCGGCAATTTGTACCTACCGAAGTCAATGGATTCCGCAGTCCGAATGTCGTTCTGGCCGGCTCTCGCCATTGATGCTCTTTTGCTGCTGGTATTCGCGGTGCAGCACAGCGTCATGGCGCGGCCTGCGTTCAAAGAGGTACTGACTCGATTGATTCCGGCGGCTGCCGAACGCAGCACATACGTGCTGTGTTCCAGCCTGTTGCTAATTGCGCTGTTCGCCTTCTGGCAGCCAATCGGAGGAGTCGTTTGGAACTTCACAAATCCCGTGGTCCAGAATGTCATCAACGCGGTATTCGGTCTGGGCTTCGCGTTGGTATTCGTGGCCACGTTGTTGATCAACCACTTTGACCTGTTCGGCATGCGGCAGGTGGCGTTGTATCTTGCGCGCAAGCCGTACACGTATCTCGAATTCCGCACACCACTGTTCTATCGCTACGTACGTCATCCGTTGTACGTAGGCTGGCTGATCGCGTTTTGGGCGACGCCTACGATGACCGGTGCGCACCTTCTATTTGCGGTGCTTACGTCTGCTTACATCCTGACGGCGATCCGCTGGGAAGAACATGACCTGGTTACCGTTCACGGTTCGAAGTATCGGGATTATCAGAAGCGCGTGCCGAAGCTGATCCCATCATTGGCTCCGTATCGGGTTGCTAATGAGCGGATCGTGAAGACCCAAAGTTCGGCTGCGTAGTCGTGACAAAGATGAAAAAGGGGCGGTCCGCCGCCCTTTTATCTTTCCAACCCCCACGCCGCTCACGAAGCGGAGACTTCCCTCATTGGCGCCGCGGATTCCTCGTGCCAGCCCATGAACGCGGAGAACTCCTGCAGTAGGATCTGCCAAGCCGACTCCTCAGCGAGAAGCAGGTGGTTGGCGCTGGGAAGCGAAGCGTACCGGGCGTTGGGGATTTCGGCGGCCAACTGGCGGCCGTGCTCGGACGAGACCACCTGGTCACGATCGCAATGCACAACCAGCGTCGGGATTTGCACCTGTCGCAAGAACATGCGTACGTCGATGTTCGAATCGACCTCCATAAGTCGCGCGGCATTTTCTGCCGAGGTTGACATCCGCTGCAGGTCGTCGAACCAGTTCTCGTGGACAGGCGTGGCGTTGGGCATGAAGCGATTGGTGAACATTCTGCAGAATGCGGGATTGTGATGCCCCCAGCCAAGCCGTGTCAGACTGATCAGTGCACGCCGAGCCTCGAGTTCTTCCGGGTTGCCGTAATGGTAAATCCCGACGGGAAATGCGCCATAGAGGAGCAATTTGCTCACCCGCTCCGGATGCTTCACGGCGTAGGCGATGGCGATCGAGCCGCCTCTTGAAATTCCGAGAAGAGAAAAGCGATCGAGTCCCGCTGCGTCCACCACCGTTTCCAGATCGCGGACCCAGGTGTCAAAACTCACATGAGGAACGTCGCGCTGCGACATGCCATTACCGCGCTCGTCATAACGGATTAAGCGATGGTGTTTGCTGAGTTCTGTCCACCAATGCTGCCAGATAGGGCTTCCCCACTCGAAGTCCAAATGTGTGAGCCAGTTTGACGCCTTCACCAAAGGCGGTCCGTCTCCAGTGCTCGCCCAGGCAAGGCGCACGCCATCCTCCGTAACCGAAAACCTTACGTCTTGGCGAGGCAGTGAAGTGATGGGCTGGCCTCCTGCTGCAACAGCTTGTGAGGCCGCTGAACGTATGATGTTTTTAACTGGCGCAACGAATCGATAACCGTGTCGTGGCACGGTTTCGATGTATTTCTCCGGGTGGAACAGTTTTCGTAGCTGCGAAATGCAATAGTCCAAATTGTTGTCTTCGACAACGGAGTCTGGCCACACCGACTCCATGAACGCGTCTTTGCGCACGAGCTTGCCGGCATTTTCAACCAGCACGCGAAGAGTATCGAACAGTTTGCCTCGGAGGCGGAGTTCCTCGTTATCACGAAGCAACCTTCGCTCGTCCACATCGAGGAAATAATTGCTAAAGAAGTATTTGGCCATCGTCGAGCCGCAACCCGCATAGGTGGGCACAGGAAAGCCGCGGGCCTCCACACGGTGGCTATTCTACTATCTGTCTTGCCGAGGCCGGCTAGTCTCTACATGAACCCTGCGGAAACGATTCTTGATCGCCGGCTTGCCAGCCCTGGTTTTCGTCGTGCGCCAAAACGCTTCAGCGAGCGCGGTAAGCCGCAAAACCTTCTGCTGGCGTCTGATCACCCGGCGTGGATCTCGCCTGCCGTGCCGGTTCGGCTCGGGCAGACCTCGACCGACTACGGAAACGTGCGGGAGGAATTTCAAACTCCCGTTTGAATGCCCGGTTAAACGCGGCTTCCGACTCATAGCCGACTTCCGATGCGACCTGTGCCACTGAATAACTCGTCGAGACGAGCATCTCCGCTCCTAACCGCAGTCGCCAGCGCGTGAGGTAGGCCATTGGAGTTTCGTTGAGGAAATGGCGGAAGCGCTCGGCCAGCACCGATCGTGATACTCCTGCTTCTTTGGCCAAGGAAGCGATGGTCCACGGCTGTGCCGGGTTCCGGTGCATCAGCGCCAGAGACCTTCCAACCTCTGA
>Ga0335077_10000573_pt1 | contig 41436 bp, 34 predicted proteins | sample Lox_Sample_31_FD_207151 | JGI IMG/M metagenome (GOLD analysis project Ga0335077, IMG submission 207151) | Soil microbial communities from Loxahatchee National Wildlife Refuge, Florida, United States - Lox_Sample_3.1 | ecosystem: Environmental > Terrestrial > Soil > Wetlands | place: USA... | reverse complement strand
GAGGAGCGCAACGGGGGCCTGTACATACCAGGATCGCGCGTGTCGCTCGATTCGGTGGTGTACGCGTATCTGCGGGGCGAATCGGAGATCGGGATCGCGGAGTCGTTCACTTCTCTGAGCCTGGACCAGATTCGTTCGGGGATCCGGTATTACCTGGCGCATCGGGCGGAGGTGGATGAGTATCTCAAGCGGCAAAGGGCTCTGCACAAGCAAATGGCCGAAGAGTCTCGCCGGCAACGCCCCGAGTTTTACGCCAAGATGGAAGCGGCTTACAAAGAGATGCTCAATCGACGGGGATAAACCGAATCCACGTAACCAAGTTACGGTATTCGTCGGCGTCTCCTGCCTCTGCGATCAGCACAAGCTGATCGATCGCGATAGCCAGTTGCAATTCCTGAGGAACGATAATCAGCCCCGGGCTTTCGGTTTCTGCGATAAAGCGGTAAAAGTGCGCTGTCATCGTATTGCAGTCGGAGGACACCAGGATCCGATCGACGGCCGCGGCAAGTCGAAGGATCGACGTGTCGTCGAGCCCGCGTACACCGCCTTCGCCGGCGGTAAGAAAATCGCAATCTGGATTCCTTCGCCGGACGCCGTCGATGACGTATTCGCTGAGATCGGCGTCCGCAAGGAATTTAGGTTTGGTCGTTCTATCAGCATAACCCGGGGTGACCGTCCTAAAGACTCGGATTTTAGGGAACAATAGGCCGACTCTTGCGTCTGTTCGGTTATGAACGACCTGCGCTACGCTCTCCGTCTGCTTGCCAAGAACTGGACCGTTGCGCTCAGCGTTATCGTGATTCTGGCGCTATGCATCGGCGCTAATACGGCGGTGCTTTCGGTGGTCAACGCCGCCATGGTCCGGCCGCTGCCTTATGCGCAGCCGGAACGGCTGGGTTACGTGGTTTCGATCTTCCCGCACGGCGATCCGTTCGAGACCAGCGTCGACGGGGTCACCTGGGAACTGGTGCGCGATCGCGTTCCGTCGCTTGAAATCGCGGTGTTCGGAGGCAGCTTCGGCGACGAGGTGAACATGGGGGTCAACGGCAACGGAGTGCTGGTGCACCAGCAGCGCGTCTCCTCCGGGTTCTTTCATGTGCTGGGCGTCGCGCCCGAAGCGGGGCGCGAATTTTCCGCCGACGAAGATCGCGACGGCGGTGCCGAAGCCGTGATGCTCAGCGACGCGGCATGGAAACGATTCTTTCATGGCGATCGAGGCATTCTCGGCAGCGTGATTCTGCTGCGCGGCGCGCCTTACACGGTGGTCGGCATCGTGCCCGCGGGATTTCGCTTCGAGGATCCCGCCGACGTGTGGACGCCGATGCGGCCGTCGGCCAACGGTGAAGGCGGAGGGTCGAATTACGGGATGATCGCGCGGCTTAAGCCCGGCACGACGTTCGCCGAAGCCCGCGCGCAGCTTGCGCTTTTGACCGATGAAGTGCGGGCGCGCGGATCGTATGGCAGAAATTCGGACGTCACGATCGGCGTGGTGAGCCTTCAGGAAGCCGTCACCAGTGATCTGCGCGGGCCGCTCGAAATTCTGTGGATTGCGGTGATCGCTGTGTTCGTGCTGGGATGCGTGAATGTGGGAGGAATGCTGCTGGCGCGCGCCTCGGCGCGGTCAGGCGAGATGGCGACCCGTCTTGCGCTGGGCGCTTCCCCCACAAGAGTGATGCGGCAACTGCTTGTCGAAAGCGTGGTGCTGGGAGTTTTCGGAGGAGTTGCCGGCGTGGCGGTGGGATGGGCCGCGCTCGATGCGCTGCGAAAGCTGGGCAGCGGGACGTTTTCGTTTCTCCAGTTCGCCGATCTCGACTGGCGCGTGCTGCTGGCGACCTTCGCACTCACGTTGATCGCGGGCGTCGCGTTCGGAATGATTCCTGCATGGCAGGCGTCGCGAACCGACCTCCGCTCGGCGTACCAGGCAACGCGAACCGTTGCCGGCAAGCGGCGATTCCTGTCGCTCGGTGCGCTGGTGGGCGGACAAGTCGCGCTCGCCGTTCCACTGCTGGTGGGCGCGGGACTGCTTTTGCGCACTTTCCTTTATTTATGGAACCTGAATCCGGGGTTCGATCCGAATCACGTACTGACGGCGCGCTTCTCCATGTCGGACGCGCGCTACGCGACCGCGCAGAAGATGAACCAGTTTTACGTTCGCGTGATCGAGCGGCTGCATGGATCGCCGGGAATCGAAGCTGCGGCTGTAGGTCTCACCTTGCCGTACGAGCGTGCCCTCAACACCGGCTTCCATCTTGCGGACGGGAAACGCCAGAACACGAACCTGATCTACATTACGCCCGAGTACTTTCGCGCGCTGCGCATCCCCTTGCGCGGCGGCCGCGAATTCACCCTCGCCGACGGGCACGGCTCCGCGCGAGTCGCCATGGTCAACGACGCCTTCGTGAGCCGCTATATGCAAGGACAGCCGGCGGTGGGGCAGGGAATCTATCTCGGCGGGAACGCGCCGATGACCCAGATTGTGGGCGTCGTCGGGAGTGTGATCGAAAAAGGTTCGGGCTGGGGGAATTTCGGGCCCCTGGGCCGCGTCCCTACGGTCTTCGTTCCTGCCGCGCAAATGGAGGATGAAATGTTGGGTCTCCTGCACAACTGGTTCACGCCGAGCTGGATCGTGCGCACTTCTCTTCCCGACCACCAGACCATCGCGGCGATCGAGGACACGGTGCGTTCAGCCGACCCGCTGCTTCCGGTAGCGGAATTCCGCTCCGTGAACGATCTGAAATCGGCGTCGCTTCAGGAGCAGCGCTTCATGGCGGCGCTGGTGGACGCGTTGGGCGGCTTGGCCGTGCTGCTGACCGCGCTGGGGATTTACGGTCTGATCGCCAATCTGGTGACGGAGCGGACGCGCGAGCTGGGGATTCGCATGGCGCTCGGAGCATCCACCGGGCAGGCGATGCATCTGGCGCTGCGGCCGGGACTGATCTGGGTGCTCGGCGGCGCGATCGCGGGAAGCGCGGCCGCATTGGGGCTTTCCCGGTTTCTCAAAAGCTACATCTACGGAATCGGCGCGACCGATCCGTTGACGCTGGCCGCGGTCGGCGCGGGACTGCTGCTGGCGACGCTCGCCGCCAGCATGATTCCGGCCTCGCGGATCGTGCGGCTGAATCCGGCGGACACGCTGCGGTCAGAGTAGCGACGGACGGCCGCACGCCCTTTCGCGGTTCGCTCAGGTGGTCAGTATTTGCCGATGTACGCGCAGGACCCACCCGCTCATCGAATACACCAGCACAGGTGCAAGCCATTGCGCTGCCCATGCCAGGCGCTTCGGCATCCATGGCCGCCCTCTCGAAAGAAAGAAGCGGGCCGTGCGCCACGCAAATGTTGGCCGGTCTAAGTGCACACCGATGGTCGGCCGATAGGTCACGTAACGCGATAATGGAGGCCCGGTGTCGGCCCAGATTACGAATTCTTTAAGGCCTTGGGAAATGAGAGCCTCAATGAGAAAGCCGCGAAGCACTACCGATAGCGAATCGCGACTGAAGTCGCGATCGTTGTTCATTTGGAAGAGTAGCACCGCTCCATCCGGCCGGTACCATCCTCCGATCACGCTGAGCCACTCGCCATTGTGATGCCTGAGCCCGATCGCAAGCGGACGGCCGGTCGCCTCCATCATCCGCAGCATCCCTTCGAACTCATTGGGTTGCGGCACCTCCGCAAACTTCGATTTCTCGGCTAGAGAGGTTGCAGCCACCCGCAACTCCTCGAGAGAAAGGTTCTGCACCAGTCTATGGCCAGCCTTCTCGAAGCGCCGGCGGTAATAGCGGAAATTATGGCGCGCCGTTCCACCCAGCCGGGCGAGAAACTGCTCGTAGCTCTCGGGTAATTCGAGGTGAGCATGAAATTTCCAAAGATCGAGAGCTCGATATTTGATGCGGAAATAGCGGGAATCGATGGGTCTCGAAGCGACCAGACGTCGGATGGCGGCAAGCTCGGAACTGCCGCGAAGGAGTCTCAGGCGGACGCCGCGAATCCTGGAACACGCAAGCAACGTCTCCACTGCAACACAGAACGCATCTTCACGATGTTCGGGACCGGCGAGAAAAATGTCGTCCAGACTTCCGTCAGCATACACAACACCTGTTGGCACGCCCGAGATGACTCTTTCTTTGGCATACATCACCCCAACCAGGGCGCCTGCGCGGGAGACAGCCACAACCCGGGGCTTCCAACCCTTGGACACCGAAGCCAGAAAAAACCGGGGGTTGATGATCGCGTCCGGCTGGACCAACTGGCTGGCAGTGCGGTTAATCTCCGCGGCTGACGACAACAAGGTCCCCGAGTACTGTCCGATGCAGCTCGCTCGCGAGTTTTCAGTATTGCTTTGAAGCAGTGTCCTATCTCCGACGGTTCAACTGCGGCGGCTCTGTTCAGGCCAATTTATTGACAAAAGAGGCGGTTTCCGAGTCCCAGCGCTCTATTCAAATGATTATCGGACGATTGTCCAAAAGATTATACACCAGAGCTGTTCAACCATGACTGATTTTTCACTTTTTCAACCCGAAAAGTACTAGGCGTAATCTGAGCAATGGTTGTAAATCGAGCCGCTCGTCATGGTCGCGTCCGCTCGGAGAGCAGCGGAGCGGGCGCGCCCATCATCGCTTTATAAGGTCCCGAACGGCTCGACGTGGACCAGGACGTCCTCCACCCAGCCCAGCTCGGCCTTGATGGTGTTTTTTACCGAACTGGCGATGTCGTGGGAGGCGCGCACGGTGAGATCGGGGTCGACCTCGAGATGCAGGTCCACGTGATAGCGCAGTCCGGTCTTGCGGGCGAAACATTTCTCGATGCCCTTGGCGCCGGGTACCCGCATGGCGACGGCGCGGATCTGGGCCATCTGGGTCGGGTCGGGCATGGTGTCCACCAGTTGCAGCACGGTTTCGCGGACCACGCGAATGCCGATGAAAATGACGATCAGGCCGATGGCGAAGCCGGCGTAGTGGTCTGCGGAAGCCAACTGCTGGGGCCAGCCGATGGCGAGACCCACGCCGATCAGCGCGATGGAGCCGGAGACCACGTCGACCACGTCGTTCCAGGCGTCGGCGGTCAGGCCGGAGCTTCCGCTGCGGCGGCCCATGCGGAATTTCGCGCTCCCCATGGCGGACTTGATGGCGATGGAGGCGATCAGCGGCCACACCGCGAAGGGATCGGGACGATGGATGACGTAGCGCTCCTGGAGCGCGGTGAAGCTGATGGTAGTGCCGGTGACCACCAGCATCACTCCGATCGCCAGGCCCACCAGAATCTCGAAGCGGCCGTGCCCGTAGGGGTGTTCCTGGTCGGCGGGCTTGGAGGCGACCCACAGTCCGGCCAGCACCAGGCCCGAAGTGAAGAAATCGGCCGCGGATTCAAAACCGTCGGAGACCAGCGCGACGGAGTGTGCCGCCAGGCCGATCCAGATTTTCGCCGTGGCCAGGATCGCGCTGACGCCGATACTGGCCTGCGCGGCCCGCATCGCCAGGCGTTGTGCCGAGTCCACCTTTTTGAGCTTAGCCGTTCTGAAAGGCGCAGTCTTTACGCAAAAATCTCGTCGAAAAATGCGAGCATTGTTTTCCACGAGCGTTCATCCGCGACGCGGTTGTATTCAAGCCCCGGCACTTTTCGATCTCCAGCGTGCGGATTGGTGAAGCTGTGCTTCACGCCGGTGTAGACGATCACCTGGGCGTCGGCCTCGGCGCGCTTCATCTCCTCGACAAATGCATCCACCTGCGCGGTGGGAATGAAGGGATCGTCGGAGCCGGTGATGGAGATAATTTTCGCTCTTACCGCGCCGGGTTCCGCGGGAATCTGAGTTTGAAGGCCGCCATGAAAGCTGACCACGCCGCGCGCCGGAGCGCCGCTGCGGGCGAGCTCGAGCGACGACGTTCCGCCGAAGCAATATCCAATGGAGGCGACGCGGGCGCCGTCGACCTCGGCGCGCGCCGAAAGCGTGTCGAACGCGGCACGAATCCGGGCGCGCAGCGCGGGAACGTCGGCGCGAAGAGCGCGGGTCCACTGCATGCCCTCTTCGCTCGACTGGGCCTGTCTGCCGTCGCCGAACATGTCCACGGCGAACGCCGCGAATCCCAGCGCGGCCAGTTTTCGGGCGCGCTCCTTGACGTGGTCCGCGAGGCCCCAGGCTTCGTGCACCACCAGCACTCCCGGCCGGTTGCCGGACTTAGCCTCGTCATAAGCGAAATACCCGCGAAAAGTGGTTTCGCCCAGCCGGTAATCGAGATTGTCGGTTTTCATGTTCTTATTCTGACCGGATAAAAATTCACGGCGACATTGTAAAATGTTCCAGCGCGGGAAGCGGGGAGGGGCGCTAGTCTCAAGGAATCAAGCCCGCCCGGACTTGGCGCTCCAGTTGCGAGTAGCAGGGCATGATTCGACAAACGACGATAGCCGTCCTGGCTGCGACGGCTCTGATGGCTCAGGAACGGATGCCCGACGCGCGGCTGCACAACGCGGACGTGGCGCTGCATGAAATCATGGCCAGCCCGGACCGCGGAATCCCGCGCGATCTCATCGATAAGGCGCAGTGCATCGTGATCGTGCCCAATCTGCTCAAGGGTGCGTTCATTGTCGGCGGGCAATACGGGCGCGGCTACGGGCTGTGCCGGCATGGAAGCGGCTGGAGCTCGCCCGCGGCGATGCGCATCGAGGGCGGAAGCTTCGGATTCCAGCTCGGCGGATCGGCCACGGATGTGATCATGCTGGTGATGAATCGCCACGGAATGGAACGATTATTGGGCGATAAATTCACCATCGGAGGCGAAGCCGCGGCCGCGGCGGGACCGGTGGGACGCATGACGGCGGCACAAACCGATGTCGCCATGAGCGCCGAGATTCTGTCGTGGTCGCGGTCGCGCGGGTTGTTCGCGGGGATCTCGCTGAATGGAGCGACGCTGCGGCCGGACCGCAGCGAGAATCGCAGATTGTACGGGCGGGGTATCAGCAATCGCGAGATCCTCGAAAGGGGAGTGGCCGTTCCGAACGGCGCGCGTCCGCTGGTGGCCGAAATGGATCGCATCTCCTCGACGCGGCCCGTCGTGGCGGAGAATCGGCCCGCGCCGGCGCCGGCCGAAGCGCTCAGCCAGCCCGGAGGGCGCGTGGTGCTGAGCGAAAATCAGATCCATTTCGAAAGCGGCCAGTACGCGGTGCCTCCGGGCGCCGAGGCCGCGCTTAACGAGATCGCCCAGATGCTGAAGGCGAACCCGTCGTGGAAGGTGCGCATCGAGGGATTCACGGATAACGTCGGGCGGCCGGAGGAAAACCGCAACTTATCGAAGGAACGGGCGCGCGCAGTGATGGATTGGCTCGCGGGACATGGAGTAGATCGCGGGCAGATGGCCGCACGCGGGTACGGCGAGTCGCGGCCTGTGTCGAGCAACGCGACCGCCGACGGCCGCGCGCGCAACCGGCGCGTGGAAATCGTCCGCACGGGCGCGGCGCCGGCGACGGGGTTGTGAGAGCAGAAACGTCCGCTGCGGTGAGGCTTCAGTCGCGACCGTAAAGCGGAGCCGCGCGCGTCAGCAAGCGGAATCAGTCGTTCACGTCGACGTTCTCGACGAAGCAACTGCAGAACGCGCGGTCCAGGATTTCTTCGTTCAGCACCAGCTCGGAGCCCTCGAAATTGAGAATATCGACGGCGTGCGTGATCACGTCGCGAGGATGGCAGCGCCGGAACTTCCGTTCGCCATTCAGGTAATGCTTCTCGACGAACTTTTCCGCCAGGCCATGGGCGCACTCGAGGCTGTTCGATTCGCAGAAGCGTTTGAAGATCTGGAGGAATTCGGACGCGCCGGGGCTGCGCAGGAACATTTTGTACTGGATGCGCCGCAGGAATGCCTCGTCGCCCAGGCTCTCCGGGCGCAGGTTGGTGGAGAAGATCAGGAATGCCTCGAACGGAACGGTCATCTTCCCGCCTGCCTGGAAGCTTAAGTAATCGACGTGACGCTCCATGGGGACGATCCAGCGGTTCAGAATCTCGGCGGGCGTCGCCTTCTGCCTTCCGAAGTCGTCGATCAGGTAGATGCCGTTGTTGGCCTTGAGCTGGAAGGGAGCATCGTAAACCTTCGAGTGCCGGTTGAGGCTCAGATCGAGCATGTCCAGCGTCAATTCGCCGCCGGTGATGATGAAGGGGCGGCGGCACTTGAACCAGCGCCCGTCGTGCGCATGCGCGGTGGAGAGCGCGGTCAGCACGCTTGCTTCGTCGTCGATTTTCTGGTGATAGATGGGGTCGTAAATCTGGACGATGTTGCCCTGGCACTCGACCGCATAGGGCATGTAGATCGGCTCGGTTTCGACGCGGAACAGCGCTTCGGCGAGCGCGGTTTTTCCGTTGCCGGGCTGTCCGTAAATCAGGAAGGACTTGCTGGCGTTCACCGCCGGGCCGATCTTGGCCAGGATGTCGGCTTCCACCACCAGGTGCTTGAACGCCCTTTTGAGAGACGCGGGATTAAGCCAGTTGGATTTCAGCTTCTGCCGCCGCACGACCTCGGTGTACTGATACAGCGGCACCGGCGCGGGACCGGCGTACTGATTATTTTCCAGGAACTCGCGCGCGAGATTGCGGCCGGACTCGGTCAGGATGAAAACGCCGGAGATGTTGCCCATCCCCAAGGACTTTTTTACGGCCACCTGGTGCTGGCGCTTCAAAGTTTCGAGAATTGTGTCGATAAGACTAAACTGGAAGCCGAGCAGGCCGGCGATGTCGCGGCCCACCAGCTCGCCTCGGAAATAAAGATACTTGAGAATCAACTGCTCGACCAGCGAAGTGGTGATCCCGGTCTCTTCGATGGACTCTGGAACTGGCGGAACAATCCGGAGTTCGACGGGATCGGCTTCGACCGGCTGGGCGAGTGCGCTCATTTTCATCCTTAAAGGGAAGAATTGCAGAGAAATTCTGCATTTAATAATTTCATCGGACGCAACGCGCGGCTTCTATACGGGAAAAATAGCTTTAGTACAAGCCGCGGCGCCGTACCGCAGCCGCGCGGCGTAACGTGATATTCACGGCGCCGAGCGCGTTGGCCGGGTCTACAGAATGATGGAAAGTGCTCTAGGCGGGCGCGCCCGAGTTTCCGTCCGGCGTTCCGCTCCGGGGCGTGGACGGTTTTTCCTTCACCACGGGAGCCGCCTTCACGGGACTCAGCAGCACGTGCGCGTTGCGGCCTTCCATGCGCGGCTGACCTTCGGCCGCGCCGTACTGCGCCAGGTCCTCTGCGAAGCGCATGAGCAGCTTGCGTCCCAGATCGGTGTGCGCGATTTCGCGTCCGCGAAACTGGACCACCGCTTTCACGCGATTGCCCTCTTTCAAAAAGCGGATGGCGTGATTTTTCTTGAACTCGTAATCGTGATCGTCGGTGTTGGGGCGGAATTTCAGCTCCTTCACCTGGATCACATGCTGCTTCTTTTTGGCTTCGTGCTGTTTCTTTTTGTTCTCGTACTGCCACTGGCCGTAATCCATCGCCTTGGCGACGGGCGGCTCGGCGGTGGGTGCGATCAGGATCAGGTCGAGCCCCATTTCCTGCGCGCGGCGCACGGCCGCAGAGGTGGGCATGACTTCGTTGCTGCCATCCGGAAATACCGCGCGGACCTCCCGCGCGCGAATCGCTTCGTTCACATTCTCCCGGATCTTGGGACGCCGGGGCGGAAAGCCTCGAGGCGTCATTCAGGTATGGGCGCGACTAGCGCGGGGCGCGGGACTGTCATGACCAAATGGTAGCAAATCCCCGACCCGACGCAAGCGGCGGTGTCTGATCGCTGCGTGTCCCAGACCGCTTCATCCCGGCCTTAGGGCCAGGGCTTGCCGGTTATCCCGCAGGCCCCGCCCGGTTTTGCGCCGACGTTTCCGCCCACGCTTCCATTGACACGCGAAATGGCTTTCGGCTATGTTGAGCGTGAGCATTTCAGGATGCCTCCGGCTCGCGGAAAGGGCAAAGCCCGCCTGATTTTGCGTTAAGCATGCGGGACATCCGTAGGCTGTCCCCTTTTTCACACAGACACTGACGCTGGATCTATTCGTCGCGCAGGACTTGCAACGGGTCGATGCGGGTCGCGCGGCGGGCGGGAAGATAGCTGGCGATCCAGGTCACCGCGGTGAAAACCAGCACGGTCCCGATGTAGGTGGCCGGGTCGGAAGCCTTCACCGTGAACAGGAAGCTCTCGATGAGGCGCGTGGCGACCACGGCGCAGAGAATGCCAATCGCCAGGCCGATCGCGGTCAGCTTTAATCCCGCGCCGACGACCATGCGGCGAACCTCAGGGCCGCGCGCTCCGAGCGCCATGCGGATGCCGATTTCCTGGCGCCGCTCAGCCACCGCGCAAGCGATCACGCCGTACACTCCGAGCGACGCCAGCACCAGCGCCAGGATCGAGAACACGCCCAGCAGCACGCTGCGCATGCGCGGCGCGGCGATCGAATCGCTCACCTGCTGGCGCATGGTCTTGACGTTGTAAACGGCGATGCCGGGATCAACCGTGGCGATGGCGGCCTGCACGGCTTTCAAATATGCCGCCGGATCGCCGCGGGTGCGCACCACCAGCGACTGGTTGGAGATGGTCATCTGCTGATAGGGCACGAACAGCTCGCGCTGCGGCGCCTGCGCCAGGCTCATGTCGCGGCTGTCGCCGACAATTCCCACGATCCGGCCCGCGAAGGGCGGAATGTTTTCGACCATGGCGATGTGGCCCAGCGCATCGCCGTGAGGGAACAGCTCGCGCGCGAAGGTTTCATTGACCAGCACGGCTTTGGGCGCGTCGATGCGGTCGCGTTCGTCAAAGAATCGCCCCCCGATCAGCGGCACGCCCAGCGCGCGGAAATATTGCGGAGTCACCAACCGGACCTCGACGCGGATTTTGGTCTGATCGGTGTGCATCGGCTGGGTGTCGAGCCAGACGGCGCCGAAGTTCGTACCGCTGCGCAGCGGCAGCCAGTTGGTCGCGCCCGCGGCCTCCACTCCGGGAATGCGCTGGAGCGCCGGGTCGAGCCTTGCGAAAAAACTGCGGCATTGATCGATGGTCTTATACGCGACTCCCGTGCAGGTGAGCTGCATGGTGAGGACGCCGTCCACGCGATAGCCGGGATCGACCGAGGTGAGCGCGACGAAGCTGCGGCCCAGCAAACCCGCGGCCGCGAGGAGCACCACGCCCAGAGCGACTTCGCCGATCACCAGCGCGCGGCGCAGCCGGCTCCGTCCGAGACCCGGCGCGTGACCGCGGCCGCCCTCCTTGAGCGCTTCGACGAGATTCACCTGCGATCCGCGCAGCGCCGGCACCACGCCGAAAATGACGCCGGTCACAAGCGACGCCACGAACGCGAACAGTATTACCGCCGGGTCAGCGTGAATTTCGCGCGCGCGCGGCAGCGCCCGCGCGTCGACGGCCACGAATGCCCGGACGCCGGCCACGGCAATCGGAAATCCGAGCGCTCCGCCGACCAGCGCCAGAATCACGCTTTCGACCAAAAGCTGCATCGCCAATGCGCCACGGCTCGCGCCCACTGCCGCGCGCACCGCCATTTCCTTCACGCGCACCGCTCCGCGCGCCAGCAGGAGGCTGGCGACATTGGAACACGCGATCAACAGCAAACAGCCGACCGCCGCGGCGAAAATCCACAGCGAATAGCGCACTTCGCCGACCTCGCGTTCGAGAAACGTCGTGAGCGTCAGGGCGAAATCCTTGTCCTCGGGATAGCGCCGGGATAAATCCGCGCCGATCGCGTTCATGTCGGCGCGCGCCTGCGCCAGGCTCGCGCCTTGCTTCAATCTCCCGAACACCCGCAGCACGCGCCAGCGATGGCCCATGTAATCCGATTCGGCTTGCAGCGGCGCCCACATGTCATGCTGCGTTTCGAGCGGAAATCCCGGCGGCATCACTCCCGCGACCTCGTAGGAGATCCCGTCCATGGGCACGCGCCGCCCGATCAGGCCCGGATCGCCGCCGTAGTGCCTTTGCCAGAACGGGTAGCTGAAGATCACCACCATCTCGCTGCCCTTGTGATATTCCTCCGGCCGGAATTCGCGGCCGAGAGCGGGATGGACGTTCAGTGTGTCGAAAAATCCCGGCGTCACGCGCGCGCCCGAGAGGCGCACCGCTTCGCCGCCGTCAGTGACCGTCCAGCTTTCGTCCACGTATCCGGCGACGTTTTCAAAACAGCAGTTGCGCTCCTGGATATCCAGAAAATCACGGCCGAAAAGTCCCAGGTATCCGGCGCCCGAGCGCGGCGGCGCGATCAGGATCCACACCAGGCGCGAGCTCGCGGGGTAGGGCAGGGGCTCGAAAAGTACGCTGTTGAGCAGCGTGAAAATCGCCGTAGTCGACCCGATTCCCAGGGCCAGCAGAACCACCACGGTGAGTGTAAACGCCGGGTCGCGCAGGAGCATGCGCAGCGCGATCCGCAAATGGGACATGATTAGATCCGAAATTATCGCACAAAACAGGAAACCGTCAGCGGAAGTGCAGCGCGAGCCCGCCGATCACGTGCGCGGTGTCGAGCAGCGTGGCGGCGGTTCCGTGCGCGATGTTGACGGTTTCATTGACGCGGCTGTACTTGGCTTCCGTGATCGCGTACAGCCTGCGCCATAGCCGGATGTCGATGCCGCCGGCGATCTGAATCGCGGCGCTTCCGATCTGATACGCCTGCGCATTCGGCACACCCAGGACTTCGTTAATGGGGTGAGGGACGGTGATGCCCGCTCCGAATCGTGCTTCCAGAACGAATCGTGCGGAAGCCTCCAGCCCGAGGGCTTTCCGCGCCACGAAATTTCCCGTCAGCAGATTTACCCCGTGCGTAATATTGAACTCCTGGACCACCGAGGATACCAGAGCAGTCTCATTGATGGGCGCCCCGTACAGCACGCCGGAGATTTGCGCCAGGCGGTCCGTTTGGGCATAAACTTTCAAATGCGTAAGCTCGCCTTCAACGCCGAAATGGCGGCTAAAGAAATAACCAGCTCGATAACCGTAATAGATCGCTGGTGTAAACGGCTTGTCCGCGTATGAAATCGGGTGAAGCGTGAGATTGGTGGACTCGTCCGGAACCTGGAACTGCAGCGAGGTCTGGGCCGTATGAGCTGCGCCGAGATAGGCGGCGACCACCCACTCGGCGGCGCCGGCTCGCGAAAACAGAAGCAGCGCGTAAAACCACCAGGTACGCACTGGAACTATGATTTCACGTCCAGGCGGGCGCGAGATTCAGGGCGACGCTGACGCGTGGCAATCGGTTACTCGGGTTTGTCCGCTCTCCCGTCCAACCATCGCGCCACGTCGGAGGCCGTACGCACCTGGCCGCTCAGAATTGCCAGGCTCAAGTCCCCGCACACGACATTCGAAAACGCACGATCATACACGGCGCCCTGATTCTGGCTTGCCAGTTTGACGATCAGCGGGACGGACTCGGACTGTTTTCCCCCGGTCAACTCTTCGTACTCTGCGCTCCATCCCATGTGCCCACGCCACAGGTCCGGACGCAGGCCGTGGTCCGAGGTGATGATCAGCGAGGTCGAATCCCACAATCCGGCGCGTTCGAGCGCGTTTCGCAGCTCGCCCACCGTGCGGTCCACCAGCGCCACGTTATCCGCGTAGTCGAGCGTTGAGCTCAGTTGAAAATCGCCGCGCTTGCGGTCGTAGATGCCGTAAGGGTGCGGGATGGGAAAATGCAGGAACACGAAATCCAGGCGCGGATCGGCCGCATCCGCGTAGGCGCGGTCGCGAATCTCGAAATACTGGCGCTGGTGCCAGCGCTGCACGAACGTGTCGCGGACGGTTTCAGTCACCGGAGCGCCGCCGCTCGAAAAAATCTCGCGGATGCCGAGAAGTTCGTGGTAAAGCAACGATCCCATGGTGTGCCACAAGCCTTCTGTGTTGGCCGCGGTTTCGCGGATCAGCGCCGCGGTGGGAAATCCGCTCACCACGTCCATGCAGCGCACCAGCGAATCGCCGATCTCGCGGCAATACGGATGATGCCAGCCCACCAGCGCCGCGTTCACGCCCATGGCTCGCGCCTTCTTGAACACGTTGGGAGCTTCGTGCCACTCCATCCCCAGGCGCGAATCCGACGGATACACGCGAAGCTGGTTGGCGCCTTCCAGCTTGACCACGGAGAAAATCACGCCCGAAAGCAGCGACGGGAGAGCCTGCGTGGTGAATCCCGCGGTCTGCGTGGCGTGGTTGGCCACCACCGACTCCGCCCGCAGCCGGTCGAGCTGCGGCAGCGCGACCTTCGGCTCGCGCAGATCGAACACCAGCTTCTGGTCGAGCTCGTCGAACAAGACCCACACCACGCGGCGCGGCGGACCGGGACGCGGCGGAAGCATGGGCAGCGCGGGACGGTTGACATACTCCGAGGCCGGCTCCACATTCAGGGCGCTCATCCCGAAATCCAGGATCAGGGCGGGGATCAGCAGCGTCAGCACCAGCGCCATGCGCCGCGCGGCCGTGGCGATCCGGCCGTTGCCAAGGATCGCCATCACGATTCCCGTGGCGAGCACAGCCTCGATCGCCACCAGCGCGATATTCGACGGCAGGTCGGGGCGCGTCTCCTGCTGGTTCCAGTACAGCCGCACCGATTCGAGCGGATACATGCAGATCAGCAGAAATCCGCAGCGCGCGAGTGTGAACCTTACGGGGGTGGGATTGCGCTCCACCCATTTCCACGCCAGCCAGAACAGTGCGGTCAGCACCAGCGCGTCCAGCACCGTGGCCGCGAGCAGCGTAGGATTTTCAGGACCGCGCCGGTAGTAATCCATGGCGCGTTCCTTCAGGTGCTCCAGATCGTACCAGCGCCGGAGGAAACAGAGATTGGCCAGGGAAAAGCAGACCAGCAGGTTTTTTAGTTCGCCGCGCGCCGCTTTCGAAAGAGATAGATCCATCGGTGAAGCCCGCCGATTCGCGCCGAGCGCATCACCTCGAATCTGGCCGCCGCGGCGGCTTCAAAGCGATCCCGGGTTACGTGCGCATAGAGCGCCTCGCGGCCGCGCACAATCCGCCCGAACATAGGGTCCTCCGCGGCCACAAACTCTATTAACGCATACTCGCGGGTGATTTCCGCCACCAAATTCAGTAAATCTTCAAGTGGAACTCTCTCGGTCACCAGCAGGTGGTGGATCACCGCCAGCATCATCACCAGGCCGAATTCTCCCCGGGCGCGCTCAAGGAAGCTGTCGCACTCCTGGTTTCTCCAGCCGGTTGCGGGCGTGGGACGCGCCAGATCGACCACCAGCGGCAGGACGTTCAGCCGCTCGGCCGACGCTTTCCGCCACGTCGCGCCCACCACGGCGGGATCGGAATCGATCGCCACCACGCGGGCGCCGCTCGCGGCCGCGAGAAAGCTGAATTGTCCTTCGTTTGCGCCCACATCCAGTACCGCGGAGGGGCGCGCGAGCTCCAGCGCCTCGCGGACGAACGCGTCTTTCTGCGCCAGCTCCTGCGGCGAATAGAGGGATTTGGCGTGAAGGTAATCGGTCCAGCCGGAGCTTGCGGGACGGGGACGCAGCCGCTTGAGATTGCGCGCGCAACTGGCGAGCAGACCGTCCACGATGAACCGGGCCTGCTCCGGGGAGCGCGCCTCCCGGGGGCGATACGTGCTCTCGCTTTCACCTCCACTCATCAGCTTGGGCAGCGTCACCAGGCCGAGGAAACGTGGCGACCATCGCCGCCACCCGGCCCAGCGGTACAACGTTTCCGGCTCGAGTCCGTCGCGCTGGGCGAGCAGCGCACGGTCGGGCGTCAGGCCGAACTCGCGGCCGGCGAGCAGCGGCAGCAGGAAAGTTCGCGCGAACTGCGCGTAGGCTCGCCAGGCGCAGTCGAGCGGCTCGCGCGGCTCGAAGGAGAGCACGTCCACGAACACCGGCTCGGCGCCGCGGAACAAGACGTTGTAAGGACTCGCGTCCTTTATCCCGAAATTTTCCGGGAGCGAGGCTCGCGCCAGCTCGATGGTCAGCTCGCCCGCGGCGTGCAACATTTCGGGCGGCCACTCGTAGGGGTAGCTCGAGAAGGGAATGCGCTCGTGCTCGATGAGACTGTGGGCCTCGATTTCGGGAAATTCGGCGCGATCGGCGGGCGCCGAGCGCACCAGCTTTCCGCGCTCCATTGCTTCGCGCGCGGCACGGGTATTAAGGAATGCCTGAAGATTGGCCGCACCGTCGGGATTGAGCGCCCGCAGAATTCGTCCTCCGCGACGGACCAGCGCTCCACCCGGGTCGCGAAACGAGGGGATCGGCGGAACTACTTGCGCTTGCCCCAAATTCGATCCAGGATCCGCCGCAAATAATACGTGCCACCTAGAAACGCGGCGTAAGCAGCCTGATAAATGAACGCTCCGCTCCCCGGGTCAGCGTACGCCGATGCCTGGGAAGGCGTGGCAAGCAAAAGCGGCACGACCAGAAGCAGCGTGAAGGTGAGTTTACGCATATAGTTTTTTGTCATTGTTGCGTCTTTTTTCGCTCGCATACAGTATCGTCGATTGGGGCGCAATCCATCTCTAGAGCTTTTGCCTCAGCCGATTGAGAAGAAAACCTTACGGATTTTTCCGTGTGGCGCACCCCGCTAACCTGTAACTATGGAAAGCCTCAAGGAAAAGTCCTGCCTGGTTACCGGCGCCACGCGCGGCATCGGCCGTGCGATCGCCAAAACGCTTCTGGAGCAAGGCGCGGCGGTCACCATCTGCGGACGCCGCCAGGACGCGGTGGACAAAACTGTCGCCGAGTTGGCGCGCGAGACCGCTGGTAAAGTCGCTGGGAAAGCCGCCGATGTTAGGGATCATGAACGGGTGGCGGCATTGTTCAAGTTCGTCGACGAGCGCTTCGGCGGACTCGACGTCCTGGTTAACAATGCCGGCGTGGGTGTCTTTAGTGCCATTTCGGGTCTCTCCATACAGGATTGGCAGTATACGATCGAAACAAATCTGTACGGAGTGTTCTACTGCACCCGCGAAGCGTTGCCGCGTTTTGGAACCCGCGGCGGTGGACACATCGTCAATATTAGTAGCCTGGCTGGGACGAATCCGTTTGCGGGCGGGGCAGCTTACAACGCATCCAAGTTTGCGCTCACGGGTTTCAGCGAAGCTGTGATGCTTGACATGCGCAACGAAAACGTCCGGGTGAGCTACATCATGCCCGGCAGCGTTGCTACGGAATTTTCCGGTGGCGAAGTGTCCGGTCTGGATTGGAAAATCTGGCCCGAGGACATAGCCGAAATTGTACGGATGCTCCTCCAGATGCCGGTTAGAACGTTAATCAGCCGGGTGGAGGTCCGGCCGTCTCGGCCGAAGAGATAGATAATGCAGCGGCATCGCGCTGCAGGATGGAGCATCTAAGAAATGGCAGTCAAGTTGCCAGTAGGTTTATGGAGGGGGGCCGCGAGGCAGACGGTCCCCGAGGTGGTAAGCGCGCGGGCTGGACGCTGGGCGCGATGAGAAAGGCGGTAAATAAAATGGTACGGCTGAACATCCCGTTGGATCCGGCGAAGACCGGACGCGAGGCGATGTCGCTCGAGTCGAATCTTCGGAGGATGATCATTGGTCAGGACGAGGCGATCGAGCAAATTGTCAACATCTACCAGATGCACTTAACCGGGATGAGCGCTCCCGGCCGGCCGATCGGGAATTTCCTGTTCCTGGGTCCCACCGGTTCGGGCAAGACCCGGATCGTCGAGGCAACCGCCGAAGCATTGCTGAAGAACCCTCGCGCCGTCATCAAGATCGATTGCGCTGAGTTCCAGCACAGCCACGAGATTGCAAAGCTGATCGGCTCGCCTCCGGGCTACCTGGGGCATCGCGAGACGCATCCGCTGCTGTCGCAGGAAGTGCTGAATCAGTATCACAGCGAGACGATCAAGTTAAGTTTTGTTCTTTTTGACGAGATCGAGAAAGCCTCCGACGCACTGTGGAACCTTTTGCTGGGCATACTGGACAAAGCTACACTCACTCTCGGCGACAACCGCAAGGTGGACTTTTCGCGGGCCATGATCTTCATGACCAGCAACCTGGGCGCGACCGAGATGAGCAACATAATGAGCCCGAAGCTCGGCTTCAACGTGCAGGAAGCGCGCGAAAAGACGAGCTCCGGGACCATTGACGAAAAAACGACCGGAAAACTCTCCCGAACCGGGGTGGAAGCCGCGCGCCGCAAGTTCACGCCGGAGTTCATGAACCGGCTGGATAAGATTGTTACCTTCCAGCCGCTCGGCACCGAGCAGTTGAAGAAGATTCTGGATATCGAATTGAACCTTGTTCAACAGCGCATCTTCAACACCACCGCAGACCGTGCATTCGTGTTCACGCTTTCCGATTCGAGCAAGGATTTTCTTCTGATCGAAGGAACCGACCTGAAGTACGGCGCGCGGCACCTGAAGCGCGCCATCGAGCGTCTGCTGGTCCAGCCGATGTCGAACCTGATCGCCACAGATCAGGTCCGGGGCGGCGACTGGATCCGCGTCGATTTCGACAACGGCGCCCGCACTTTGCGTTTCGCCAAGGAAGCCGAGGGTTTGCCGGTCGCGGATATGGCTCGGCTGGTGGATAACTCCATTACCATCCCGGCAATGGCCGCCGCAAGCGGCATGACCATCGAAGCAGGGCGCCCGCAGCGGGCGAGCGGCAGAACGACCAAAGGCTAAGATTTAACCGCGAACGAACGCGAATTTTACGAGCGTTCATTCGCGGCCAATTTCTTATGCCGCGCACTCGCCGCGGCCCAGTTCCAGCGAGTAATTGACCTTGTCGCCCCAGTCGCGATACATCTCCGGGGCGAGATCAGCGGGTTTCGCCAGATCCGCAGTCAGCTTGCGGAAAGTCTCCACTTTGTGGCGCAGGACGTATTCGCGGAAGTTCTCGTTTGCGATGCGATTACGCTTAAAATGTTCAAGCACCCGTTCCACTGCGATCGGGACCAGGCGCGCCGGTACGCTTTGGATTGCAAGGCCGAACTCGTGCTGCGTTCCGCCCAGCATCATCAGATAGTAGGGCACCTCGCGGCCATCGATCTTGCGCGCGTTTCCGTAGAAACCGATGTCGGAAATCCAATGTTGACCGCAGGAATTGGGACAACCGCTCGAGTTGACCTTTAATTTTCGCACCGCCGGGTCAGTTTCGCCGGCTAGAATCGGCGCCAGCGCGGCTCCGAGTCCCATGGTCTTGGTCAGCGCCAGATTGCAGCTATACGCGCCAGGGCAAGTGACGGTGTCGCTGATCTCGCCGGCGCCCCATTCGGCCAGCCCGACCTCCCGCAGCGCACCGTAGACGCGCTTCACTGCGATCGCCGGAACCCAGGCCAGCACCGCGTTCTGATTCATGGTGAAGCGCAGCGCCCCGTCGCCGGCGCGTTGGGACAAATTGGCCAGTTCGCGCATCTGCCGTCCAGTCAAATTGCCCTGCGGAACCTTCACCGTGACGATCCTGTACCCGGCTTGCTTCTGCGGGGCGACATTCGTTTCGAGCCAGCGCCGAAAATCCGGCGTTTCGTGTCCGGAATTCGGCTCAAAGACGGGCAAGAGCTGGGCAGATGCTTTCGGTGGTGGATGCGGCTGAAATCCACCGAAGCCTTCGGGAACTTCTTCCGGCATCGGGATCCCGCCGCGCGACGAGATGTCCTGATACTCTTCGTCGATCGCGTTGCGCAGCCAGTCGAACCCGCGCTCCCGCAGCACGAACTTCAATCGAGCCTTGTTCTTATTGTTCCGGTTGCCATGCCGGTTGAACACCCGGATCACGGCCTCGACGTGCCGAACCACGTCTTCGGCGGGGATAAACTCATGCAGCAGATGGGCTTCGGTCGGCAGTGGCCCGAGACCTCCGCCGACCGTCATGCGGAATCCGCGCACTCCGTCCCGAATGACGGCGCGCAGACCGACGTCGTTGATCGCTGTCGCTATGCAGTCATCGGGGCAGCCGGAGAAGGCGACCTTAAATTTTCGCGGCAAATTGTCGGTCAATTCCCTATGTAGGAACGCAAATGCCAGCCTGCGGGCATAAGGCTGGACATCGAACGGCTCGTCCGTATGCAAACCTGTGAGCGGACAAGCGGTTACATTGCGGACCGTGTTGTAGCACGCTTCCCGTGTCGTAAGGCGGACATCGGCGAGTCGATTCAGAACTTCGGGAACCTGCTTCAACGGCACGAAGTGAAACTGCATGTTCTGCCGCGTCGTGAGATGGCCTTTGCCGCCGGCGAAATCGTCGGCAATTGCCGACAATTGCAGCATCTGGTGAGCGGTCAGCAGGCCGCCGGGAATCTTCGTGCGAATCATGTGGACGCCGGCCTGGCGCTGAGAATAAATCCCGCGTCTTAGGCGATGCGGACGGAACTGATCGTCATCAATCACGCCTGCTGCGTAGGACAATGCCTGCTCGCGAAATCGTTCTATATCTTCACGAACAGTTCTATCATACTCTTCAGCAAAGAGTTCCGATTCTCCAAGACTTGCCTGTGCCATAGTCTATTTGTCTATAGAGATTATCATAAATTCCAAAAAGATTCAACGGATGTTGAATTAGGGTCAGATAGCGAGAGCAGCTGCGTGAAATGCCGCAGATTTACTGTTCAACCTTGTTCATGACCAGCCGCAGAACTTCGTCGGGCTTGCAGGCGGGCGGCAGGGCATCCCAGAGGTCCTGGGCGAGGGACAGGCGGTCTTCGGCCAGCTCGTTGGTTACCTGGCCGTGTGGTTTCCTTTTCAGAAGATCGTCAGCCTGGGCGACCAGCTTCGGATCGCCACCGCATTGCTGGAGGGTATCGCGCGTCATCTGGAGCACGCGATGGCTGCGCCGGAATTTTTCGGCCGAACTCAACGTTCTGACAGTCGGATCAAGCCCGGCGACTTCGCCCGCTACCCACGCGCGATCGTCTTCTCCGGCCTTGGAGAATGCGCTCTCGGCGGCGCGATAGTTGCCCAAATCCAGGTCCGCCTCGCCGAGGCCCGCGGCGGCGGATTTGTCGCCGGGTTCCTGCTTGATTAGGGATTTGTAAACAGTCGCGGCGCGCTCCGGCGAGCCGGCGTCCATGTACCAGTTCGCGACCTTCTTTTCGACGGCGGGGTTCTCCATCGCCTGCGGCCCTAAATCGAGAAGCTCGGAGAGCAGCGCCTGCTGGTCGCCGCGGCCGGCGAGCACGCCCGCCAGCTCCAGGCGCACGTCGATGCGATGCTGCTCTTCATCGCCGGGCCAGATGCCGAAAATGGCGCGATGATAATAGGCTTCGGCTTCGCGAAAATTTTTGTGGCGGAGCATAAGCCGCGCCTCGAGCAGATTGGCCTGACCGTCGTTGGGCGAGCGCTCCAGAAGATCGCTCAGCGTGCTTTCGGCTTCGGAGAGCTTGCCGCTATCGAGCAGCGCTTCGGCCAGGTCCATCTCATAATCCTGGTTATCGCGGTCGAGGACGTGCGCGTGATTCAACGGGTCCACGGCGTCGCCGGGCTTGCCGGCTTTGAGCAGGGCCACGCCGCTCGCATGGTAATGCCGCGCTTCGGCTTCGGTTTCTCGCGTTTCGGTGCGAGCGAGGAATATATCGACGCCCCAGAATCCCAGGATCACGGCGAGGATCACAGCGATGGTTCCCAGCCCCGGGCGGCTACTTGGTGTTTCCATCCTGCAATCCTTCCAGGCGATCGACTCCATATGCGGTGAGAATGTCGCTGAGGGTGACGACGCCATACGGCTGCCGGATATTCGCGCGGCTGACCACGGGCACGGCGTCGACCGCGGCGGCGCCCATGCGCTCGAGCGCGAGCGACAGGGGATGATCGGGATGCACGTAGGGGAACGAGGAATCGGGCGGGACAAGATCCTCCAAGCGTTCCCACGACCGGCCCTCTTCGATGTCGCGCAGGGTGACCACGCCGTTCAGGCGTTTGGTGTCGCCCACGGGCCAGGCGTTGCGGCCCAGCTTTTCGAGGAACTGATCGGCCTCTTTCAGATTCATGTCGCCCGGCAGCGGCTCGCGACCGATTTGCATGATCTGGCCGACGCGCACTCCGGCCAGCTCCTCGCGCGATTCGCCGGTGGGAAGATACACGCCTTCCTGAAGGGCCAGCGCCTCGTAGATCGGCTCGGGCTGGAGCTTCTGCGAGATGATGAAGCTGATCATGTTGGAGATCATCAGCGGCACGATGATGGTGTAATCCCGGGTCATCTCGAAAATCATGATCACCGAGGTCATGGGCGTACGCACGATTCCGGCGAAGGCGGTTCCCATGCCGACCAGCGCGTAGGCGCCGGGACCGGCGGTGACGTTCGGGAAAAAATGGTGCGCGAACCATCCGACGGTGCCGCCGATGGTGGCGCCGACGAACAGGCTTGGACCGAAGATTCCGCCGGCGTTGCCGGTGCCGTAGCACACCGGCGTGGCGATGATTTTCAAGATCGCCAGCAGCGCGACCATTTTCACCGTGAAATCGCCTTGGAGCACCTGGTCCACGTAATCGTATCCGACGCCGAGCACGTTTGGAGCAAACCACCCCATCAGGCCGACGGCGAGTCCACCGACCGCGGGCTGCGCCCACTGGGTCGATTTGGGCAGGCCCATAAAAATTTTGCGGATTTTGAGCAGGAGCTTGACGAAGGCGACCGACCCCAATCCACCCACCACGCCCAGGATCGCGTAAAAGCCGAATTCGGCGGGATTCACCAACTGATACGCGGGGACGTGGAACAGCGGCTGATCGCCCAGCACCAGGTGCAGCATGATCCAGGAGGTCGCGGTGGCGATGACGATGGTGCCGAGCAAGGGGGCATTCATGTCGCCCAGAATCTCTTCGAGCGAAAACAGAACGGCGGCGATGGGCGTGTTGAACGCGGTCGCGAGCGCGGCCGAGCATCCCACGGGAACCAGACCGCGCACGTCCTCGGTTTTCAGCTTCAGGCGCCGCGCCAGCACCGAGGCGATGCCCGCCCCGATCTGCACCGAAGGTCCTTCGCGGCCGAGTGCGATCCCCGTGGCGAGCGAGGCCGAGCAGCAAACAAATTTTCCGATAACGGTTTTGAGCGAGATGTATCCGTTATTGATAAACAGCGCGAACTTGGCTTGCGGAATTCCGCTGCCGCGCGCGTTGGGAAAATATTTGGCGAGCAGGTACCCGGTGCCGAGCGCGCCGGCGAAGGGAATCAGTACCCTGCGCCACGCCGCGCCTCCGGCGGGATACATACGCGCGGCCAGGCGCCCGGTGAGCAGAATGAATGCGACCACCACCAGGCCAACGATGACCCCGATCACCAAACTGAGAACGATTGTCTGATTCCGCGAGCGAGACTGCTCCGGGTCCACTCTTCCAGACTACAATGCGCAGCGAGCGCGTGAAAGATCCCCGCGCATCGACACCGGTGCACAGAGATAAAAAAATTCTAATCGACGCGAACCTGAGTTACTCAAAGGGCGGGAGAGACCGCTCTTTTTTATGTGCACAAGCGGCTATCGGAGATAGGTCTTGAGCGCGTCGATCAGGTCTTCGGCCGCGCGGGATTGCGAAGCGGTCGGTTTGTTCGAGCCGTCGAACAGGTGGTAGCGGATGTGGCCTTCGACGACTTCCGCCATCAGCGCGTCCATGGCGCCGCGGCATGCCGAGATGGCGTGCAGCGTTTCGGAGCAGTCGGCGTCGCGCTCCAGGTCGCGCTCGATCGCTTCCACCTGCCCGCGAATCCTCCGCACGCGGTGGAGCAGTTTCGTCTTGTCCGCGATGGTATGTGCCATGTGACTTTACATTATACCCCGGCGGGTATATGATGGAAAAAGTTTGGACGCTTGTAGCCAAATCGAAATCCAATTGAAATGCTCGTTTGCGCTTTCGCGCATAAGCTCAAAAAGGACCCGTTTTGACCGGCATCAGGCTCTGGAGGATCTGCGCGTTCACGCTTCTGCTCGCCTTCCGCGCAGTCGCCCAGCCGCCTGTCCAAAGCAATAAGGCGACCGCCGACCCTCCGCCTTCCGATGTTCCGGAAACCTGGAACCTGTATTACCAAGCGACCTCCATCGGCGATGAGCACGGGACCTTTTACGCTCCTTACAGCGGCCCGCTGAGCCTGCAGAATTATCCCGAGCACGACGTTTCCCTCACGACGACCCTGTTCTTCGACTGGCGCGTGGAGCAGAATACGCAAATTATTTTCAATCCGGAGATCGCCGGCGGGCGCGGATTCTCGGGCGTTGACGGCTTCGCCGATCCGCCCAACGGCGAACTGCCTCGCGTCGCCAGCCCAACGCCGAAACCGTACATCGCGCGGCTGCTCATTCAGCACGATTTCGGATTCGGCTCGGAAAAAGAGCATTTCGAAAGCGATGAGAATCAGCTTGGGGGCGAACGTCCCATGACGCGCTACTCGATCTACGCCGGCCGCTTCTCCCTCGCCGATTACTTTGACGACAACGCCTACGCGCACGATCCACGCACGCAGTTTATGGCGTGGGCCAACATGTACAACGGGGCGTGGGACTATCCGGCCGACGTTCGCGGCTATACCTGGGGAATCGTGCAGGAGTTCCATACCAAGTGGTGGTCGTTTCGCTACGGCATCGCAGCCGAACCGCGAGTCGCCAACGGGCCCCAGTTCGACCGCCGCGTCTTTCGCGACCACGGCCAGGTGGCGGAAGTGGAGCGCCGCTGGTCCATCCGCGGCCGTGAGGGGGCGTTGCGCGTGCTCGGCTACGCCAATCGCGCCCAAGCCGGAACCTATGCCGAAGCCCTGAAGATCGCCGAAGAGACCCACGCCACGCCGAGCGTGGTGGCGACGCGCAAGCCCGGAACGCTCAAATACGGAACCGGCGTCAGCTTCGACCAGGCGATCACGCCGGACCTGGGTGTGTTTTCGCGGCTCGGCTGGAATGACGGTAAGACCGAAAGCTTTGCTTTTACCGCGATCGATCGCCTGGCGAGCGGCGGTGTGTCGCTCAAGGGCAGACGCTGGCATCGCAAGGACGATGTGGTGGCGAGTGCGCTCACCGTGGGCGGAATTTCCGGAGTGCACGCAGAATACCTGGCTCACGGCGGTCTGGACTTCCTGATCGGCGACGGAACGCTTTCCTATGCGCCCGAGTACGTATGGGAAAGCTACTACAATGCGCGCCTGTTCCCCGGTATGTTCGCGGGTCCCGATTTCCAGCACGACACCAACCTGGCCTACAACCACGCGCGCGGGCCGGTGTGGATCTACAGCTTCCGCCTGCACATCGAGTTTGGGATCCGGCCGTTCACAGCCAAATGATATAATCGGGTTCTCACCCTGGGCCTTGGGAGGTCGTCTAATGGTAAGACTGCAGACTCTGGATCTGCGTATCGGGGTTCGAGTCCCTGCCTCCCAGCCAATCTTCCCAATCAGTACTTGACCGATATCACCGTGTCGCGCGTGATTGCGGCGGCGCCTGAAAAAGTATTCGACGTATGGCTGGACCCGAACAGCGCCGGGACTCCGTGGTACGGCGCCGAGCGGGTGATTCTGAACGCCGCCGTGGACGGACTGTTTTACTTCTCGGTGCAATATCAGGGCCGGCCGTGGGCGCACGACGGCCGATTTCGGGCGCGGCACTGCGGAGTTCCCGACGATGCGCTGGGCCCCCGGCACCAGGAAGGCTGGACCGCGATTCTCGGCGCGCTGGCGGATCGCTTCCAGGCGGCGCACGCGGACTAGAGCAGCACGCGCATTCGCACAGCGAATTGAGGTCTACGCGGTCGATCGCGCCTGTTCCAGGGGGCGGCGGAGGAACAGGAACATCACGGCCGAACCCGCCTGTGCTGCGACGCCCAGAGCCACCAGCGCGTACAGCGAACGCGAGTACAGCAACCCCATCGCGACGCTTCCCAGGAACCACATCACGCCGAAGACTCCGTTGAAGATGCCGAAGGCATTGCCGCGCTTGTTCATCGAAACCACCTGGGCGATTCCGGACCGCAGCGTTGCATCCTGCGCGCCCATTCCGACGCCCCAGCAGCCCACGGCGGCGATGGCGGCGCTGGAGCCGCCCAGATAACCGAGCGGCAACGACAGCAGGGAAACGAGCGTTCCGATCACCAGCACAGTCAGACCGACGCGGTCGAACATTTTTCCGAACACGAACGCCGAAGCTCCTTCCACCGCCATTGCGCCGGCGTACAGCAGCGGAATGTACTGGGCGTCGAAGAATCCGCGATTGACGAAATGCACGGCGAGCAGCGGAAAATCGGTGTAACCGAAGGCGAGCAGCCCGGCTGCGGCAACGTAGGGCCAGAAAATTCGCGGCAGCACCTGCGTGCCCGGGTTGCGCGCGGAGGCGCCCTGCGTGGGATGCAAAATCCGTGCGACCGTGAGCGCGAGGAGCGTGCCCGCAGCGGGATAAACCAGCCAGAGAAACGCGGGCCCGAAGTGCTCGCCGGATCGCGCCACGGCGAGCATCATCAGCACGGGACCCACCACGGCGCCGGTCTGATCCATCACCGAATGCAATCCGAAACCGAATCCGTGACCGACCTGTTCGGTGGCTTCCGAGAGCAACACGTCGCGCGCGGGACCGCGCAGCGCTTTTCCGGTCCGTTCGGCGATGATCAGTGCCGCGGCGATCTCCCAGCGGCCGGCGAACGCGAGCGCGGGCACGGCGATCACGTTCATCGAGTAGCCGAGCAGAGTGATGGTCCAGTAAGCGTGCGTGCGGCTGGCCAGGCGGCCGGAAAAAAACCGCAGGCTGGCCGCGAGCATTTCGCCCAGGCCGGCGATGACCGAGACCGCGGCTGCGCTCGCGCCCAATTCGTTCAGATAAGGACCGATGCTCGAGTGCGCGCCTTCGTAGGTCATGTCGGCGAACAGGCTGACGATGCCCAGGCAGACGATGAATCCCAGCGCGGCGCGCCGCTTCTGCTCAGCGGCCGTCAAGCGCGGCCTTCCGAGAGCGTTTCAATGACGGAGAGGATTCCCAGCAAGACCAGCGCGCCCACCCCGGCGTAGCGAATGATCCGGGGCGGGATGTGCCCCTGAATCCAGCCGCGCACGCCCGCGCCGATGGAGGCCGCAAGAATCCCCTTGGTGACCATCGCGCTGACCGCGCCGATCCATACCATCAGCGGCATGTGGAACTTGGCGGACATGGCGGCGGCGGTGATCTGGCCGGCGTCGCCCCATTCGGAAAAGAAAATGGCGGCGAAGGAGACCATGGCGGCCTTGGGGGCGGAAACTTCCTTGCGCGCGGCACGGCGTTCGTCCTTGCGCCAGACGGCGATGGCGACTCCGATGAAGCTGGCCGCGGTAACGCAGGCCACCAGCCACGCGGGAAGTTTGGAGATCACTTCGCCGACCGCGACGGCCACGCCCATTTTGAGCATGAACGCAAGCGCCATTCCGATCATGATCGGGACGGTGCGGTAGCGGGTCGCAAGCACGCCGGTGGTGTAGAGGAGCTTGTCGCCGACGATTTCAGCAACGAAAACGGCTCCGTACGTGGCAAGCAGGATCGCGATCATGGCTGTGTTCCAGGATGCCATAGATTCGGCCCGGCACGCGCCCGTTGAAGACTTTGCGGCCTACGCCAAAATCTGGGGAATTTCTGCCCGATTCAGCCAATATCGGTTAAAATCGCCGACTAAATCCGAAAAATCGTCGACCGTTTTACACAGATAGGAGTTCGCGCCGAGCTCGTGCGCGCGGCGCACATCGCGTTCATCCCGCGAGGAGCTCAGAATGATGACCGGGATGATGCACAGCCGCGCGTCCGAGCGGATGAAGTAGAGAACCTCGAAGCCGTCCACCTTGGGCATGTTGATGTCGAGCAGAATGAGATCGGGCGGCTTGTCGGCTTGTTTGAGCCCGGCGATGGCTTCTTCGCCGTCGCGGGCGACTTCCAGCTCGTGAGGAGAGTCCAGGGCGTTTAGCGCCTCCTTGAACAACCACACATCAGCCTCGTTGTCTTCCACCAGTAAGATTTTCAGCCGGCGCGTAACCTCGCGATGACGATGAAACTGTGGTGGCCGTTGATCTTCCATAATTGGTCACCCACGTGCAGTTAGACAGTGTGGAATGAGGAATGGAACCACGATTATAAACGGCTGTTTTTCAGCAGGGTAGCAGCTGTTGACATCCATCTGACATCCAGCATATCACGGATACAACGTTAACCGGATGTCCTGGCGGCGCGTCGCTCAAAGCGCAGACGCCGTAAGTGTGTTATCACATTCATTTGCCGAATGATGCGGAAACGAACCACTCTCAACTCGAAAAAAGACGGCTCACGGCAGGCGAAGATTTCGCGCGATAAAAAAAGCGGAACGGTGACAGTCTCGCTGCGCATTCCCGTGGGAATGCTCAGTGAGATCGACGAGGCACTCAAGCGGCGTCCTTACCGGATCCCGCGCCACATGTGGCTGCTGGAAGCGATTCATGAGAAGCTGGCACGGCTTCGTGAAACGCCTACTCCACATATAGCGCGTTGAAGAAGAATTTGTAGGTGCCGTGCGATTGTCCGCGCCACTGCGGACGGAATCCGAGCAAAATCACGTGGCCTTTTCCGTAATTCACGTCGAGGGCGGCCGCTTTTCCTTCCAGCCGCTCCGGCCCGGCGAGGTATCCACTTTCAAGCGGCGAGCGGTCGCGCACGTAACGCGCCAGGACGCTTCCCTTAAACTCGGGTTTGGTGTCGAAGGCGGGGCTGCGCTCGAACATGACGATGGGATTTTCCGAGAGGCCCGCGACCAGCGGATTCTTCGGGTCCTCCAGGTGAGTCTTGAGGAGGCACCCGGAGCAGAAGAACTGGTTGGGGCGCAGCCCGGCAAGCGCGTTGGTGACCGGCAGATTGAACTGCTCGATGGCGAACAGCGACGCGTTGTTGAAGGTGATGAGCGTGCCGCCGTCATTGACGAAATCGCGCAGGGCGTCGGCGCCGTCCAGCTCGATACCGCCGGCGTAGCGCTCGGGGATGGTGCCGGGGCGATGCCCCTCCAGGATCGCGCGCGAATTGGCGTCGGGCAGGATGATGACGTCGAAGCGTTCACGCAGGTGCCCGGCGCGAACGTCGGCGTTGTACAGGCTGGTGTAGGGAAAATCGAACTGTTCGAGAATCCAGCGCGTCCAGCCCTCGTCGATGTTGGCCATCCAGGAGCGGTACAGGCCGGTGCGAGCCGGCTTCACCGCTTTCCCCGGTTCCTTCGACGCGGTCAATTTCAGATGATTTTCAACTAAAATCGAGTCCAATTTCGATTTATCGATGCCCGAAACCGAAATTTCGTCGCCCGCGAAGCTCACCGATCCGCGGCTGGCCAGAATTTCGTTGACCGCTTTCAGGCTGGCGTTGGCGTCGTGGTTGAAAGGAGCCGCCAGGCCCTTGATAGAGGAGATCTTTTCGAGGCCGCGCGTGAATTCGGGCGTGAGCGGAGTGGTGACGGCGTTGACCTCGACGTGCATTTGATAGGGGAGGGTCCAGCCGGTGACGTCGTAGGGGCGCTGGGTGAGGGCGGGATATTTTTGCGGCTCGAGCAGCTCCTTGACGAGTCCGGAAAAGGGCTGATTCATCAGAATCACCCAGGCGTCGGGCTTGGTGGACTGGTGCACCTCGATACCGTTGAGCATGAGCTTTTCCATCAGCAGCCCGGCGGTGGGCGCGTCATGCTGCTCGCGCGGGATGATGTAGGCGTAGGGTGGTTCCTTCTCGAATTTTTCGATGGTGTCGCGCGCGGCGCGATATTTGTTGTACTGCATCTGCTCGTGATAGCGTGAGGCCAGGTCGAGCACCGCCATGGATGCGCCGTACATATATTTGCAGGCGTCGGACAGGCGCCACCAACCGCCCTTCCACGGGCTGGCGTAGAGAGGCTCGTTTTCGAGTCCCTGGCGCTGTTGCGGAAAATCGTTGACCGTGTAAAAATGCGGCGTTGCGTAATTATATAGCGCGGTTTCGGTGAAAAACGAGATCGTATGCCGGAAATTTCCGACATTATCGATATATCCGGGATACCAGACATCGAAACTTTCCTGGTGCATGGAGCCGGGCAAGCCTTCCTGGTCCAGATACTGCGCGATGGTGGTGCCGACCAGGTTCAGCCAGCGGATCATCAGCGGGTGCATGTTGCCGGAGATGGGATCGGCGAAGGGCGGCAGGTAGATGCGTCCGGGAAACGGCGCGGACTGGTGATGCGTGTAGAACACCAGCGGCTCGGTTTCAAGCGTGGCCTTGGTGATCACCCGCGACTCGATCATGTTGAGCATGTAGCCGTCGCGATTGTTGTCGTGGCCCACGTATTCCTGGTACAGGAAAGGCAGGGGACTGATCTCGTATTGCGTTCCGACGTTCTGCATGTACCAATGCGCCACCGCGTTCTGCCCGTCGGGATTGATGGAAAACCATAGCTCGACGATCAGATTGGCGCGGATGTTCTGGTATTCGGGCTCCTCGCGCGCCACCAAATCATAGCCGAGCTGGATGGTGTGCTGGTGATTGGCGACCTCGGTGGCGTGCAAACCGCCGTCAATATGGATGATGGGCTTGATCTCGCGCGACATCTGCCGCGCGGTCGAGTCGTCGATGCCGCGCGCGACGGCGAGCCGCCGCGACATATCCTTATAATGTTCGAGCTGCGCCAGGTTTTCCGGGCTGGAGATGAAGGCGATGTACCAGTCGCGGCCCTGGGTGGTCTTGCCGACCTGGACCAGCTTGATGCGGTTGCTCGAGGCGGCGAGCTTTTGGAAATAATTCAGCGCGTCGTCGTAACTGGCCAGGTAAAAATCGTCTCCCGGCTTGTGGCCCAGCACGGATTCCGGAGTGGGCACCGCGGCGAAGGCGCTCGCGGCCAGCAACAGGAAGAGAGTCTTCACGGGATCACCGCCAGTTTGTATTGATCGAGCAGATCGTCGAGTTTCGATGCGCTCAGGTCTTTGGTTCGCAAATCGGCCGCGAATTTTTTCAACTGCAGGGAATAATCGGCTTCGCGCCGCACCACGGCCTCATCGGTGACGCCCGCGCGTAGATCCTCAAGCAGAGGAATGCGATCGCGCTCGAAGGCGTCGAGCATGGATTCGAGCTTCTTTCCTTCGTCCTCGGCGCGCGGGCCGCGGGCGGTGAAAAAGGCGCGGTTCTGATCCACCAGCGCGGTGAGTTCGGTTTTGAGCGATTCGGCCTGCGAGCGCCACTGCGCCTCGGGCGAATTTCCGCCGCGACCGCGCCCGCCGCCGCGCGCCGCGCGACCGCCCGATTCCGCCGGTGCGGGCGCTGGCGCTGACATTGATGAGTTGTAATACAGCGCGTTGAAGAGAAACTTGTAAGTCCCGTGCGATTGCCCGCGCCACTGCGTGCGGAATCCGATCATCACGATGTGCCCGCCACCGTAATTGACGTCGAGCGCCGCGGCTTTGCCTTCCAGATGCTCAGGACCGAGCAGGTATCCGCTGCGCAGCGGATTGCGGTCCTTGGGATACTGCGCGAGAATTTTTCCGCGAAAACCAGGGCGCGTTTCGAAAGCGACGTTGCGCTCGAACATCACCGTGGGATCGGGCGGCAATCCCGCGACCACCGGATTCGCCGTATCGACGATCTCAGTTCGCAGCAGCGTACCCGAACAGAAAAACTGATCGGGCCGCAGTCCGGCAAGCGCGTTGGAGACCGGAACCTTGAACTCGTCAATAGGAAACATCGAGGCGTTGCCCAGCGTGACGAGCGTTCCGCCTTTATCGACGAACTCGCGCAACTGGTCGGCGCCGTCCTCGCCGATTCCGCCAGCGTATTGCGGAGGAACCGTGCCGGCCTGCATCCCATCCATGATCTGGCGCGTGCCCATCTCCGCGATGACGATGGTGTCGTACCGATCGCGCAGGTGGCCCGCCTGAATTTCGGCGTTGCGTAGACGCGTGAACGGAAAATCGTACTGCTCCAGAATCCAGCGCGTCCATCCCTGGTCGATGTTGCCCGACCACGGCTCATAAATCGCGATGCGCGGCTTCTTCACCGGGAAACCGGCGGGCGCTTCGCTCATCGACTTCGCGTCCACGCCGTTCTTTTCGAGGATCGCGGCTGCGTGACCGGTCGCGTAGATCATGCCGTCGGTTTTGCCGAAGGTGACGGTTCCGCCGGCGTCGAGGATCTTGTTGACCGCTTTCAGCGCGGCGTTGGAATCGTGCGAGAAGGCGAAGACGGGTCCCGAGCCTTCCACTTTTCCGGCAATCAGGTCGATTTTATCGACCTTCTTCAACGTGCGGCGCTCGTCCGTGGTAACCGGCTCGGAGACCTCGGCCACTTCGACGCCCATCTGCATTGGCAGCGTCCAGCCGGTGACGTCATAAGGGAGCTGCGAAAGGGTGGACGGGGCCGCTGCGGGATTCCCGCCGCCGTTGCCGCGACCGCCTCGACCACCCCCGCCTGCCGGAGCCGCAGCGTTCGCTGGGGCTGGAGCGGCAGCAGCTTGCGCCCCGCGTCCTCCACCGCCACCACGACCACCGCCGCCTCCGCGGCCGCCGGGTTCATTCGTTACCGGCGCGCCGGTCGAGCGGAATTCGGGATAATGCTGCACCTCGAACAGCTCCTTGACCAGTGCGGCGAAGGGCTGGTCCATCAGCACCACCCACGAACCTGCCTTATAGGTGACGCCGTTGGCCTTGAAGTTGTCGGATGCGCGCTCAACCTCGATGCCATCGGTGATCAGTTTCTGGACCAGGGTTTCCGCGGTGGGAAGATCGCGCTGCTCATTGGGAATCACGTACGCGTAGGGCGGGTCCTTCTCGAATTTCTGGATCGTCTCCTCGCCGGCCTGATAGCGCGTGTACAGCAACTCCTCGCGATATTTGGCGGCGGTGTCGAGCACGGCCATGGACGCGCCGAGCATGATCTTGCAGGCATCCGACAGGCGCCACCATCCGCCTTTCCACGGGCTGGCGTAAAAAACTTCGGAGTGCAGGTCCTGCTTGTCGCGCGGGAATTCGTCGACGGTGTAAAAATGCGGCGTGGCGTAGCGATATAGCGCGGTTTCGGTCAAAAAAGAAATGGTATTGCGGAAATTATTGACGTGGTCGATGAATCCGGGGTACCAGTCGTCGAAGCGTCCGCGATGCATGGCGCCGGGCAGGTCGTGCTCGTCGAGGTAGGCTGCCATGGACATGCCGAATTTATTGATCCAGCGCCACATGAGCGGATTGGTCTCGGCCGAAACCGGGTCGCCGAAAGGAGGTATCCAGATGCGCGCGGGGAACGGGGCGGCCTGATGATGATTGTAGAAAATCGTGGGGAAATACTCCAGTTCATATTTGGTCACGACCTGCGATTCGATCATATTATTCATATATCCGTCGCGATTATTGTCGTGTCCGATATATTCCTGCCATAATCCTGGAAAATTGGAGACTTCGTACGGCGTCTTCAGATTCTGGCGATACCAGTTCGCCACCATGTCCTGGCCGTCCGGATTGATGGAGAACCACAGATACAGGATGACGTTGTCGAGGATGTTGCGGATTTCGGGCGTGTCCCCGCTCACCAGGTTGTAGGCGAGCTGGATGGTGTGCTGCGCGCCGGCGACCTCGGTCGCGTGCAATCCGCCGTCAATGTGGACCAGGACCTTGCCGCTGTGCGCCAGCGCGTGCGCCTCGGTGTCGCCCAGGCCCTTGACCAGCGCGAGGCGGCGCGCGGCGTCTCGATATTTTTCGAAATCGCGCAGGTTTCCGGGCGAGGAGATGATGGCGAAATACCAGTCGCGGCCCTCGCTGGTCTTGCCGGCGTGAACCAGCCGCAGCTTGTCGGTGGACGCGGCGAGTTTCTGAAAATAGGCCAGCGATTCGTCGTACGTTGCGAGGTAGAAATCGTCGCCCGGCTTGTGGCCGAGCACCGATTCAGGCGTGGGAATCTGCGCGAACAAGCCGGAGCAAAGGAGAACAGCGGCAAACAACCTCATAATCACGATAGGCTACCACTGCCGTGGGACGGATTGCTCGGCTCAATGCCGCTGCGATGCGGATGTGTCAGAGCGCAGTCTAGCGTGGCAAGGGCCGCCGCTGTTACCATTTGTCTTGAGCGGGCGCGTAGCTCAGGTGGATAGAGCATCAGCCTTCTAAGCTGAGGGTCGCTGGTTCGAGTCCAGCCGCGCCTACCAATGTTTTCAGCAACCCCCGCGTCACTGCATAATCTCGGTCTCGGCAACTGTAGTGGAATTTGTAGTGACCGTGTGTCCGAAATCGAAGAACTCGTCCGGGTGGCGAGCGCCTCCACGGCCGTGCGTTTCGCCGCAAGCCTGACGTGGCTGGAGTGCTCCAACATCGCCCGGCTCATGTGGCCCAACAGCGCATCTTCGCGCTGAGCGCGCCGAGGACCTCGCCGGCAAGTCGAACTTGAGACTCTAGACGCGCGATTGCCCGCAATGCCGTTTCACTTGACCCGGACCTCACCTGGACCACCTCGGAGCAGTTCGGGCACTTCACGTCCTCACGCTTCGTGCGCTCCTCCGCGAGGATCGCCTTGGTCTCCGCTTCAAGCGCCTTAATCCTCTCGATCAGGCCCGACGCACTGGCGAAGTCCAACGCCTCTGCGGTCTTCGACATGTGCGCCGGCAGGCGCTCTTTCGTGTGTAACGCGACCGCGCGGCGCCGCACTAGACGGCTTGGCCGGGGAACCACCTCCGGCTTCGAATCCGTGAAATCGCGGAAATTTGCATCCCTTTCCCGTTCGCCGATGGATTCGATGGTAGTTCTGATGATCGGCTCGCAGCCTCGGCAAGACGCTTTCCTCCAGCACCCTGGTAATGCGGGTCACGCGTGTGAGATCAGCGCTCAGTCTCGATCAAATCGTGAGGGCAGGGTCGCGTTTCTAAAACCTCATGGGGGGGCAATGGGTCACTTCTGGCGCTCTTCGGCTTGCGCGATATCGAATTCGGCTTGCTCGAATTCAGCTCGGGAGATTTCGAACCGTCCGCAATCCGGGCAGACGATCTCAACCACCTGTTCCCCGGGATCAACGAAGCTCCAGAGCGCTTCGGCTCCGCAACGTGTACAAGTCGTATCCGGCGAATTCTGTTGTAAATCGGGCATACCTGATTTCCTTTCTCGTTGGGTGATCATCAGAGCCGGCACGCCTCCGGATCGCATTTTGTAAAGTGCTCGCGTTCTTCAGGCGTTTCACCAAGACCCAGTTCCAACATCGCTTCCCGTTTCGAACCATACCGAAAAATCGTCACTCCCTTACAGCCGAGGCGATACGCGAGCCAGTAAGCTTCCGCAATGTCGTCACGCGAAGCTTCTGTTGGAAGATTGATCGTCTTGGATACGGCGTTGTCGACGTGTTTCTGAAAGACGGCTTGGACGCGTATATGTTGCTCCGCTGAGACCTCCAGAGCGGTCACGAACAAGCCCCGCTCCGGACTGTCTGCGGGGAGGCGGCCGGTTTCTGAAACGCATTCCATCGCTTCTGGACTCAATCGGTCCGAATGGTGCAGCAGGAGCGGATTGAGTTCCGGCATCGTCTGATTGCCGAGTACGTTCCGGCGGCGGTAAGCCAGGGCGAATAGAGGCTCGATGCCGGAACTCGTGCCGGCAATGATGCTGATCGTGCCCGTGGGCGCGATTGAAGTTAACGTCGCATTTCGCAGCCGCAAGCCTCGTTCGCGGTAGACGCTAGTCTCCCAATTGGGAAAGACGTCACGTTGCCGGGCAAGATGCGCGGACGCCGATCGAGCTTCCCGGGCTATAAACGCTATCAGCCCTTCTGCCAAAATAACTGCGCGCTCGCTGTTGTAAGAGACACCCAATAGAATGCACAGTTCGGCAAACCCCATTACGCCGAGTCCAACCTTCCGGTTCGCGAGCGTCTGGTGAGCAATCGCTTCCAAAGGGAAACGATTCACGGAAATTACGTCGTCGAGAAAACGAACCGCGTCGTGGATCTGAGCACGGAGCCGATCATAGTTCACATCAGTTTTCTCGCTGCACACGAAATGGGTCAGGTTGATCGAGCCCAGGTTGCACGACTCGTACGGCAAAAGCGGCAATTCCCCGCATGGATTGGTCGCTTCGATCACGCCGCAGGCGGGTAGCGGGTTTGCACGCGCGATTGTGTCCAGAAAAACGAGACCGGGATCTCCCGTGCTCCAGGCAGCATCACAGATCTCTTCAAAGATTCTGCGAGCAGGTAGGGTGCGCACCACCCGGTTATCTCTTGGATGCCGCAATTCGAGATCGCCGCCTGATTCTAGAGCGGCCATGAATTCGTCAGTCGCGCCAACCGACAGATTAAAATTGCGGAAGCTGACGCCATCGCATTTGGCGTGAATGAAATCCTCGATGTCAGGGTGATCCACGCGCAGGATGCCCATGTTGGCTCCGCGGCGCCGCCCACCCATTTTGATGTTTTCAGTGGCGCAATCGTAGATCCTCATGAACGAGACCGGGCCCGACGAACTGCCTCCAGTGGACGTCACCGGATCGCCTGCCGGGCGGAGCCGAGAAAACGAGAATCCTGTTCCGCCGCCGGTTCGCTGGATAAGTGCGGCGTCGCGTAGCGTGCCGAAGATCGACTCCATCCTGTCCTCGATGGGAAGCACGAAACACGCGGAAAGCTGCCCGAGCGGCGTCCCTGCATTCATCAATGTAGGTGAATTGGGAAGGAAATCAAGCGATGCCATCATCTGATGAAAGCGTTCTTCCCACCATCTGGCGTCGGCGACGGTCCCATGGAGCAGCTCAGCCTCCGCGATCCCGTGGGCGACCCGCTCAAACAATTGGTCCGGTGTTTCGATGATCTTGTCTGCGCTGTCACGGCGCAGATAACGCGCTTCAAGCACGCGTCTCGCGTTTTCGGTGATCACACCCTCGACAACGGACATAATTCCTGCTCGAGCAGAGGAACGACGGAGAGCCGTTCGATTCTGCCTCCATCCAGGCCTCCTGCGATCGGTACCGAATCTGTGCAGAAGATTCGTTTCACCCCGAGTTGCCACAGCTTTCTCCACCGGTCGCCGGTGAACAGCCCATGGGTGACCATGATGTAGATTTCCTCCGCCTGGGCTTCACGCAGGCGCTCGCATGCCGATACCAGGGTCCCGCCGGTGTCGAGAATGTCGTCTATGATGACCACTCGACGGCTAACCGCGCCGATCCGGGCCACGTGAGTGATCCCCGTTGTGGTGCGGTGCTTTTCGAAATACGGAGTCTCTCCGCAGGGGATGCGCAAGGCTCCCTTGACGGCCTCACAGCGAGCGATCGCGCCTTCATCCGGGGCGACAATCGTTGACCCCATCAACCCGAATCGTTTGATCGCTTCTGCGAAGATTTCGGCGGGTGACAGCGAAACCACCGGAATCGGAAAAAGTTTCTTGGCTCGGGCGCTGTGCACATCGACGGTGATCACTTCGTCGATGCCGGAGGCTTGCGCCATCGAACCTATCCACGCCGTTCCCAGGCTCTCCGCGGGTTTCTCCTTATCGTGCCGCGCGTAGGCCAGATACGGGAGGATCGCGGTCACGTTGCGCGCGCCTTCTTTTTTCAGGGTATGGGCTAGCAGCAGGGCGCAAAGCATCTGTTCATCTGGAGGAGCAATCGACCCAAGAAGAAAGCAGCGCTCGCCCTTGACCGATGTGTTCACCTCGACATGCAACTCGCCGTTTTCGAAACGAGCCGCCTGGAAGGGGCTGGGTAGGAGCCCGGCGCATTCTGCGAGGGTCTCGGCCATCGGCCGGAATGCTTCAGACGCAAACAAGATCATTGCTGGTCTCTCCCTAAATCAGCATTCTGCGTGCCAAGGTGGCAACCAGAGTGCGAAAGATTCGGCTTCACAACGGTTTCCCGACTCCCCTGGAGCGTGCATCTGCTCATATTGCGGACGGTCGTGGCGATTGCTGGAATGTTATCGATCCTTCTGCGCTGCCGGCCACAATGGCGTGGAGGATCCGGATAGCTCTTGGGGGCATCCTGGCAACCAACGAACTCGCTTGGTACGGTTATTTGCTCCATCAGGAGGGTTTCCACCTTCCCGGAGATACTTCCTCTGCAACTTTGCGATCTCACGTTGTGGCTCACTGTTGCTGCGACCCTGACCCTCAAACCCGAGCATTTACGAGATCGCCTATTTCCTGGGCCTAGGAAGGCAGCGGCACGGCGCTCGTCACGCCCGACCTCTCCTGAAATCTGGCGCGGCCACGGCCAGGCAGCGTCTCGCGCGCATTCACGATTTTGAACTGTCGTTGCGGCCGGAGTGAGCACCTTCGACGCAATCTTCAAGACGAACTACATGTACCCTTGCCAAAAACCGTCGAGTGCGTCGCTTCTTGATTATTTTGGGCATTGGCCGGTCTATATTCTCGTCGCGGATGTATTCGCGTTGTCTGTTTTCTGGCTGCTGTGGCTGCCGGTTCGAGTTCCTCGACTGAAGGCGGAAGCACGCTATTGAAGGCCATCGTACGTTCAGGCATTTCACGCAGTGGCGTGAATTGACCCAGCTCTTGGAGAGAAGATCTGGAATCTACTCCCCTCAACTCGTCAATCCACAGTCCGGATTCGCGGGAATGGAATGATGCATGCACCCGGCTCAGTAGAAATCCAAGTCGAAGACAACTCTGCCAGCGTCCTGACTTGGATTTTCGTTGGCAGAGGAAGGGAATCCTATGTTCAAGACGGCAGTGGGATTATTTGGAGATGCTCATCGCGTGGACGACGTGATTCGTGAGATCGAAGCCCTCGGTTTTCCACGGAACGAGGTTAAGAGCTTGAAGGAACCAGCCACGTTCGAAGTGACCGGCGTAATGAGCTTCGCGCGACTCGACTTTGAAACTGATTTGAGACGGGAGCTGGCCAGAATAGGCGCTACCAAGACCGAGATCGAGGCGTACATTGACGGACTTCGCCACGGAGGCACCTTGGTCTTTGCGACAAGTTCGGATGGCGACGAGAGAGTGGACGCTGCTGCACGCGTCATGAACCAACACGGAGCCGTCGAAATCGAAGAGATGGCGACAACCGGTCCAGAACCACGTTTGCCGCGGGTGGTCCACGCGGGCATGACCCCATCGGACCAAGGGCCAGTCCTGGCCGGGCGCATTCGTCAACCGCGCGGCCGCGCTGGCATGTTTGTCTGGTAGGCGTGAACCAGACGCATAATCCAGTGACGTTGTTTTTCTGCGGCGACGTGATGACAGGCAGGGGAGTGGATCAGGTTCTCCCGCATCCTTCAGATCCGTCGCTTCATGAGCCCTACGTTGGATCCGCGCAAGAATACGTCGAGATGGCGGAGCACACGAACGGGCCCATCCCGAAGCCCGTCAGCTTCTCTTACATTTGGGGCGAGGCGCTTGAGGAATTGGATGGAGTTGCGCCAGCCGCGCGAATCATCAACCTGGAAACAAGCATCACCACAAGCGAAGACTACGAGCGCAAGGGCATCAACTATCGCATGCACCCGGCGAACACGCCGTGTTTGAGCGCTGCGAAAATCGATTGTTGTGTCCTGGCGAATAATCACGTCCTCGATTGGGGCCGCTCTGGCCTTTCGGAAACGATCCGCACGTTGCAGAAAGCCGGAATCAGGACCGCAGGGGCCGGATCCGATCTCGAAGACGCATGGAGGCACGCCGCGATTCAGACCGGGCCAGGATCGAGGGCGCTGGTTTTCGCCGCTGGAACTGTCGATAGCGGTATCGAACCCGATTGGGCAGCGACGAAGACAACTTCGGGGGTGGCTCGGCTTCGCGATCTTTCTGATCGAACGGCAGCCGAGATGGCTGAACGCGTTACACAACAGAAAGGACCCGGCGACATCGCCGTTTTATCGATTCATTGGGGCGAGAACTGGGGTTATGAGATTCCGCCCCAGCACCAGGATTTCGCGCACAAGTTAATCGATTCTGCAGCAATCGACGTGGTGCATGGTCATTCCTCGCACCATCCAAAGGGAATCGAGGTATACAAAGGTAAGCCGATCCTCTATGGCTGCGGCGATTTTCTCGACGACTATGAGGGCATCGTTGGATACGAGGAGTTTCGAAGCCACCTGGTGCTGGCGTATTTCGTCACGCTCAATGCGGGATCGGGTGTTCTCCAGGATTTGGAAATGGTGCCCTTTGAGATCAAGCGTTTCCAATTGCGGCGCCCCAGTGATCAGGACGCGGCTTGGCTGAAAAATATGATGGCCAGGGAGGGAAAACCTCTGGGTACGGCCGTAAACCTGGTCGGAAACCACCTTGCTCTCACCTGGCAATGATGCCAACCGCTCGGCGATTCAGCGCTTTCACTCTCTTGTGTGCGCGGAATTTGAGGCATATGCCCCACGAACCCAAGTGTGGTCTGGCGAATCAACATCAAGGATGGAAGATCGTTTGCAGCGCTGGAGATCAAGGCCTCCAGTAGACAACCTGCGTAAAGGAGAAATACGCATGAAAGCTGTAATCGAACACATTCCAGTCTCAGTTCCGATTGAATTAGGCGCACTTGATGGAGATCTAAACATACCGCCGGAGTTAAAGGGCCTAGTCCTATTCGCGCACGGCAGCGGTAGCAGTCGCCACAGCCCTCGCAATCGCTATGTAGCTGACGTTCTCAATGAAAGCTCGCTCGGAACGTTGCTGGTGGATCTGCTCACCGCCGATGAGGAGCGGGAAGATGAATACAACGCACGCCTGCGGTTCGATATCGACCTTCTGACCAAACGCGTAGTGACGATCACAAACTGGCTGGCGAAACAGCCGCAGGCAACTGGACACACGCTTGGCCTATTCGGGGCCAGCACGGGCGCGGCGGCAGCGCTGATGGCCGCCGCGCGCCTCCCGAAGCTTGTCAAGGCCGTGGTTTCCCGAGGCGGCCGTCCCGATCTGGCGGGCTTGGACGCGGCGCTGGTTGGAGCTCCAACGTTGTTAATCGTCGGCGGCGAGGACACCGAGGTGATTCAAATGAACCGCGACGCGATGGCGCTGATGAAATGCGAAACCAAACTGGCGATCGTCCCCGGAGCAACTCACCTGTTCGAGGAGCCGGGCACGCTTGCCAAGGTCGCGAAACTCGCCGCGGGCTGGTTCGCGGCCCATCTCAAATAAAGCGGGGTCGATATGGTCAAACTTCCGTTCACCGATCGCACTGAAGCCGGACGGCTTCTGGGCGCCGAACTGGCGAGGCGAAAACTGCCGGGCCACGTGATCGTGCTGGCCTTGCCGCGTGGAGGGGTGCCGGTGGGATTCGAAGTCGCGAAGATCTTACACGCGCCGCTCGATGTCGTGGTTGTGCGCAAGATCGGCGTTCCATTTGAGCCGGAGCTCGCGATGGGGGCGATCGCGGGTACGTCCGTCGAGGTGCTGGATCAGCGCCTGATCGACGAGTTCCGCATTTCACAGAAACAGATCGAGGCGGTTCTGGCGAAGGAGAGAGCCGAAGTGCAGCGCCGCGAAAAACTGTACCGCGGCGATCGTCCAGCTCTGGATCTGCATGACCAGACAGCCCTGCTCGTGGATGACGGCCTGGCAACGGGCTCAACCATGGTCGCGGCCGCCCGTTATGTGTGCGCTCTCAAACCGGTTAAGACAATAATCGCAGTTCCTGTGGGTTCGATTGGC
>Ga0335077_10000570_pt1 | contig 41611 bp, 34 predicted proteins | sample Lox_Sample_31_FD_207151 | JGI IMG/M metagenome (GOLD analysis project Ga0335077, IMG submission 207151) | Soil microbial communities from Loxahatchee National Wildlife Refuge, Florida, United States - Lox_Sample_3.1 | ecosystem: Environmental > Terrestrial > Soil > Wetlands | place: USA... | reverse complement strand
CATGCGCACGAATAAAGAGAGGGGTCGTAGCTGCGGTCGTGCTCTTCGGAACGATAATGCGCTCCTCGCCGGAAGTCACAGATTATTCAATCCGGCGCCAGCCGGTGGCAAAGCTGACTTCTGCGACCCGGTCAGGGTGAATCGCTTCATCCCCAGTCACGTTGTGTGACGTGCCGCAGATCTCCCGAGGTAAGTTCGACCACCTTCAACACGCAACCGCCGGATTTACCACCAGTGAGCTTGATGGATATGGGCTTCGCAGTCCTTTGCCCGCTCGCCCGCCACCGTAGGCCTCCTATCCGGTTCTTGTTCATCGGCTCGCGTCTTTGCTCCACGCTTCTTTCAGGCCTCGCCTCGCGACGAGTGTGATTTCACCTTTGCGCTTCGCTATCACTTCACGTCCATCACGTTGTGAAGAGGACTTGCACCTCCAAGCTGTCGAACATGCTCGGCACACAACGGAAAGCCCTCGCTCGCGCGAGGGCTTCCGGGGGGAGGGACATTCAGGCGAGGCGCCCTTGAGTCCCGAAATTCACGCTACACAGAACAATTACTTCGGCTGCTGCTGCTGATCGGCGGCCATCGGGGCTCCAGTGTTGGCCGAGAGCTGCTCCAGATCGTTCTTCATGAGGCTGACTTCGACACGGCCTCCGCTCATGCGCTTGCTCTTCGCATCATCGGAAGGAACCGGGGCGTTGCCCATGCCGACCAGGTAGATCCGGTAGACCGGGATGTCGTGGTTCAGAACCAGGTAACGCACAACCGACTCGGCCATCTTTTGTGAAGTCTGGATCGCGGACTGGCCATTCCCAGAAGAGAATCCCTGAACTTCGATGATGTAGCCGCGCTGACCCTTCAGATTGCCCGCCATCTGGTCAAGAGCGTCCTTGGCGTTCTTGCTGAGGACGGTCTGGCCAGGACGGAAGCGAATCTCGGTCTGATTCTGCGCCTTGTACTGGTCGATGTTGTTGACCACGGTCTCAACCGTCTGCACGCGGGAGGTCACCTGCTGCGCGCTCTGTTGCGCCGCGGTGGCCTTGTTGCCGGCGTCGATGGCGTGCTGGTCGGCTTCATTGGCTTTATCGGATGCGAGCTTGATACCGGCCTGCGCGCGCGAGTCGACATCCTTAATGTTTTTGCTGTTCTGCGAGGTCAGTTCGTCGAGCTCGTTCACGCGGTCGCGGATCGGCTCGGTCTGGCGCTGAACGTACTTTTTGCGGGCGAAAGGATTCATGCGTCCCCAGAAGCCTTCGCGCGACGGAGGCGCCAGTGGCGCCTTGCCGGTGGCGGTGCCCGCGCTGGCGTCGGTCGGCTGGGCCGACTGCGCAGCGGGCTGGGTCTGATCAGACGAGGTGGTCTGCGCCAGGGCCGGCATCGCGAGCACGGCAGCCAAGGGCAGGGCAATTACTAGGCGGTGATTCATAGTGACTTCCTCCAGGTTTTTGGGGCGCGTATCGATTGAACTTGCCGCTACCCCGCGCACGTCGCTGCGTGCGTAAAATTTGATTGCGTCCCCTTGAAATCGGTAAAAAGAAGCCAGCAGATTCGCTGAGCTGGCCGGCGCTGACGCAACGCCTGGCCTGGGATGTCTTCGGCGCCTGGCACTCCGGCGCCACCTGTTTCCTTACATGTGGGATGCCAAATCAAGCTCTAGGGTTGAGCAGCTAAGTGCTTGATATCTATGCTTATTGTACGTCCTTCTGCTGGCCCGGACGTGGCGGCAACTGCATTTGCAGGGTAATTTTGGGAAAGCTGATATAAAAAGTGCGTGGAAGACGGTCGCCGGCCGTGACTTGTTTGGCATTGCGCAAATCATTGATTTCTCGGACTAGAACCGTGGAGGCGCCTTTGGGAGCATTTCGCGCAGTAACGTGTCGGGCAGTGTCGGCAGTAACAGTTACGGTGATAGGTCTTACGCTTTCTTCGCTGATCCTCCCTTCTGTGATCTACGGCGAAGAATCGGGAATGCCCTCTTCGCGGATCTCCAACGAGCATCTCCGCCAATACTCCGATCTTGCCGAGAACTGGATGCAGCAGTATCTGCGGGTCGACACGACGAATCCTCCGGGTAACGAAATGCGCGCGGTGGAATTCTTCAAGAAGATCCTCGACGACGAAGGCATTGAGAACCGCGGCTTCGAGATTGAGCCCGGCCGCGGAGATTTGTGGGCGCGCCTTCCGCATACGACCGGCCAGGGAAAGCGACCGATCATTCTGCTCAACCACACGGACGTGGTAACGAGCGATGCTTCACACTGGAAAGTACCTCCCTTCAGCGGAGAACAACGGGATGGCTATCTCTGGGGACGTGGCGCGCAGGATATGAAAGATGAAGGACTTGCCCAACTCGTCGTCATGGTTATGTTGAAGCGGGAGAAAGTTGCCCTGGATCGTGACGTGATTTTTCTCGCAGTGGCCGACGAAGAAGCCGAGGGCAAAGGCACTGACTGGTTCCTCAAGAATCAGCACGATCTGCTTGGGAGCGCCGAGTTCCTGATCAATGAGGGCGGCGAGAACGTCCTCGAAAACGGCAAGGTGAAGTATGTCGGGGTCGATGTGGGTGAGAAAACATCCTATTGGCTGCACGTCGTGGCGCACGGTCGGCCGGGACACGGGTCGAGGCCAAATTCAGACTCGGCGCCAAATCGCCTGGTGCATGCGTTGAACAAGATCGTCGCCTATCAGACTCCTCTGAAAGTCTTGCCCGTGGTGGATGAGTTTCTCCGGGACATGGCTCCATACGAGCCGCCCGACCGCGGCGTCTACTATCGCGATGTGAAGAAGGCAGTCGAAGACAAGAAGTTTCAGCGTGAGGTCGAGCGCGACGAGTCGCTGAATTTCCTTCTGCGTGACACGATCTCCCTCACCATGCTGGGCGGCTCCGGACAGACGAATGTGATTCCTCCCGAGGCGTGGGCGAACCTCGACGTGCGCATTCTTCCTGGTGGCGACCCGACTGCTTTGCTCGAGACCCTGCGGCGGGTGGTGAACGATCCGGACGTGACGATCGAGCCGCTGGAGACAGAGTTTCGTGTGGCCAATTACTCGGGAACTGACAATGCCCTGTTCGCTGCCATCCGTGAGACGTCGGCGAAGTACTTTCCCGGAACTCCGGTTGTGCCGCACATCACCAGCGGATACACCGAGAATCAGCGCTACCGGCCGCTGGGGATCGTCGCTTATGGATTCTGTCCTTACGCGGCGACCGAAGAAGAGGGCAACACAGAGCACGGCAATGATGAGCGGATTCGGGTGGAGGAAGTTCGACGCGGGCCGCGGATTCTTTTTGATGTGGTGGCAAAACTGGCAGGCACGGAAAAAACCATGTAGGGACAGCCACCGCGGCTGTCCCCATATGAATTAGTTGCCGCAGTGTTTCTCGTATTGTTCGAAGATGAATGGGTCCGTCATCCCCGCGATGTAGTCGCAGATCACGCGCGGCAAGCCCTCATCCTTGGCTTTCTCTTGATACTGGTGGGGAAGGGCCTCAGGATGCGCCATCCAGAAGGTGAATAATTCGGAGACGACCTGCTCGGCGTCGTCTTTTTCATCGGCCAACGACGGACTGAAGTAAAGATTCTCGTAGAGGAAGTCTTTATTCTGCCTGCGCTCGGTTTCCACCTCGGCGCTGAACGCGGCCACCCGATGTGGACAGCGGCGCATGTCCTCGAGCGTCTGGATTTTCCCCTCGTTTACGCGCTTCTGGGTGTTGCGAATCAGATCGTCGACCAGCCGGTTAAGCATCCGCTTCAGAGTCTCATTGAATTTCAGCTTCTCGGAAGCTTCCGGGTACAGTTGCACGACCTCGCGATAGAAGCGTTCGAAAATCGTGACGCCTTCCCGGATCTCTTCCAGCGACAAGAGGTGCGATTCGTAGCCGTCGTCCAGATCGGCCGTGTTGTAGGCTATCTCGTCGGTTAGATCGATGAGCTGCGCTTCCACGGGCGGACGCTGATCAAGCAAATATTCCGCGAGTTCCGGATGATCCTTCGCATCGTAATCGCGCGAGTGCTTGATGATGCCTTCGCGCACCTCGAACGTGAGGTTCAGCCCGCGAAACGCTGCATACCGTTGCTCGAAATCTTCCACAATCCTCAGGGCGTGAAGGTTGTGGTCGAAGAACAGCCCATGCTGGCGCATGGCGGCGTCGAGAGCCTTCTCCCCGGCATGTCCGAAGGGCGGATGGCCGATGTCGTGAACCAGGGCGAGCGCCTCGGTCAGATCGGTATTGAGGCCGAGGGCTCCGGCAATGGTGCGCGAAATCTGTGTGACCTCGAGCGTATGCGTCAGCCGGTTGCGGAAATGATCAGAGTATCGGCGGGTAAAAACCTGCGTCTTGGCTTCGAGCCGGCGAAAGGCGCGCGCGTGAATGACGCGATCACGGTCGCGCTGAAAATCGTTGCGGTACGGATGGGGAGCTTCAGCGAAGCGGCGTCCGCGGGATTGCGTAACTTGCACCGCATAGGTCGCCAGCATGAAAACAGGATAGCAGTAGCCGGATCTTCCGGCGCGGTTGAAGCCGGGCCCCTTCAAACACCTCGAGTCGCAGCATGGAACGCAAATTACGGACTACCGCAGATTCAGCCGCATCTCATTGCTGTCTACGAAGCCAAGGGATTCATACAGATGTCGGCCGTGCTCGCTGGCGTGCAAACTCACGCGGGCGAAGCCTTGCTGCTTGCACCAGGCAAGGATCGTTTCCATGATCTGACGCGCTATGCCGCGTCGACGGTATTCCGGCTCGGTGTAAACGTTAAGGATGGTCGCGCGACGGCAGTCGAGATCATAAACATGTGACGGCCATGGGCTGATGATCACCGCGCCTCCGCCCACGACTCGGCCGTTGTCACACGCGAGCCACGAGCGGAAGGAGCCGTCGGGGATGGCTTTCTTCAGGTAATCGGCGCTCAGAGCCTCCATCGTCGACAGCGCATAGTCGTCGGTGTAGTTCATGTCCTCACACATGCGGCGCCTCTGTCGGGCGATCTCCGGAACGTCGGTGAGGGTAGCCTCGCGGATAGCAACGGCGATGGATGACGGCATTTCAGGAGTTTATCGCGAGCTTGGGCGCCGTTTGTCACGAGACCTTAGCCAGATTCACCCCGCAAAAGTAGAAAAGCCCCACTCAACCCAAATCGGGGTGAGTAGGGCACCTCTTGATTTGATCGGTGATTATTGTTTGTTGCCGGATTCTTCTTTCGCGAGCCTGACCTTGGCGGCATCGAGCTTCTGCTGCACCTTGGCGAAGGCTTCGCTGTCCTGCTCGGCGGGAACCGTCTTGTTCCACTCCTGGACCGCCCGATCCCAGTGTGCGGCCGCGAGTTTCAGCCGGCCCGTCTTCTGATAAAGATCGCCCAGATGCTCCTGCACGGTCGGGTCAGAGCCCATGTGCACAGCCGCGTTGTTCAGATTCTCTTCCGCCAGGTCGTACTTTCCCAGTTTGAAGTAGGCCCAGCCGAGCGAGTCGAGATACGCGCCATTGTTGGGCTCGAAGGTGAGCGCCTGCTTGATGTAGCTCAACGACTCGTCGAGCTTCACACCGCGATCGGCATTCATGTAGCCAAGATAGTTCAGCGTCGCGGCCGCCTGAGGATCGGTGGGCGGAGTCACAGCCAGTACCTTGCGGAACTCACTGTCTGCCTGGTCATACATCTTCTGGCGCTGGTAGAAGTCACCGCGCAGGAAGCTCACATAGGCCTTGTCTTCCGGCTTGGTCGAGAGCTGTTCGGCTTTGTCGAGCGACTCAGCCGCGTCGGCCCAGCGCTTGGCGCGCGTGTAAATGATCGCCAGTCGTATGTACACGTCGCGATCGTCCGGACCGCCCTTCAGCATGCCGTGGACATCGGCGACCGCCTGATCGAACTCGCCCATGTCGGCAAGCTGAGCGTCGAGCACCATGCGCAGGTCGCGGTCATTGGGTAACTTCTGCACGGCTTCTTTCGCGACCGCGGTAGCCTGCGGCCACTGCTTGGAGTCGCGGTAGGTGTCGATGATCTCCTGGTAGCCGCTGCGTGCATTCTCATCGCCCAGGGTCAGCATCTTGCGGAAGGTGTCGACCGCCGCCTGATAGTTCTCCTGCTCGCGGTAGATCATGCCCAGCCGCTCGATGAAGATGGCGCGATTGTTGCGGTCAGCCTGGCTGGTCCCGGCCTCGCTGCTCCGTTCGGTCTTCTTGATCAGGTCCTGCAGCAGCCTGGCGGCATCGTCGTAGCGGCCCTGCGCCTGGTACACCACCGCCATGTTGTACGGAACCCCGGCCGAATCCGGCGCCAGCGTGTCGGCCTTCTTCAGGCTCTCAAGGGCGAGGTCGAATTTACTCTGCCGGCGATAAATCTCCGCCATCTGCAGATAACTCTGCGCGTCCTCGGGATTGGAGTCGGCGATGATCTTGTACTGTTCGAGCGCGGCCTCGAGTTGCCCGTCATTCAGCAGGTTCTCAGCCAGGCCGCGGATGGCATCGAGATTATCGCGGTCCAGCACGATGGCGTGCTTGTAGGCGTCGATTGCGCTCTTGTAATCCTTGCGCTGCTCATAGGCTGCACCCAGCGCCGAATACAACTTCGCAGAACGCGCGGAGTCGGGAATCGAGCTCAAAACCTTCAGCGCGTGCGTCGTGTCTCCCTCATCGGTGTAGAGCATCGCCAATGTGGTGACGGCTTCTTCCGAGCTGGGATCGAGCTTGATGGCCGTATTCAGTTCGGCTTCCGCCTTCTGCATATCGTTGTTCAGGCGATAAAGACGGCCGAGAAGCAGGTGGTCATCGACGCTCTGCGGATTGAGCTTTACGATCTCCTGATACTGCTCGATCGCCAACTTCAGAATGTTGTCGGACCCGTTGCCGCCCGGCATGTCGCCCAGTGACCGCAAATAAATCCGGCCAAGAAGCTTGTGCGCTTCCAGATTGTTGGGATCGCGCTTGATGATGTCTTGCGCTTCCTTCACGGCGTCGGCGATTCGACCGGTCTTGACATAAAGCTCGGCAAGGCTCGAGGTCAAAAATTCCGAGGAGGGATCCGCTTCGATGGCGAGTCGGTATTCCTCAGTCGCCTTCATCGCCAGATCACTGCGGCCATAAGCAGTGACCATCTCTTCATACATGTGCGCGAGCGTGTAGTGATAGTACGCGGCGGCCTTGTCGACCTTGCGCGGCGCGGGCTGGCCAGAGTCCGAGGCGGTCGGAGTGAATGGGCTGGTTTGAGCGGCCGATAAAGTGGCCACTCCCAAAAGTAGGGAAACGCGGAAAATTCTAATCATTCTGGACCTGACTGCGCTCGCTGCGCTCTTCCGACAACCTCAGCTTGTTGGATGCAAAGCCGACGGGGGAAAGGTGCTTTTATTCTACCTTGAGCATGCGCAAAGGCGGGAAAAATCGCACGAAACCAGAAGGACAGGGACCAGCGGAAAAAGCGGCTTCGAAACTATAAAACTTTACAGTGTACAAGCCATCGCGCGATGTGCTTGGGTAATGCGACGGCAGCTTTCTGAAATACGACTCTTCATTTTAATTTTAGCTGACGCCGGCTTTTCAGTGGCGGAAATGCCGCACGCCAGTTAACACCATGGCCAGCCCGAGCCTGTCGGCCGCTTCAATCACCTCCGGATCGCGCTGCGAGCCTCCGGGCTGAATCACTGCCGTCGCCCCGGCTTTCGCGATCTCTTCGACACCGTCGGGGAACGGGAAGAACGCATCGGATGCGACGACCGTTCCCTTCAGAGGAAGCTGCGCCTTCATGGCACCGATCTTGGCAGAGTCCACGCGCGACATTTGCCCGGCACCCACACCCACGGTTTGGCCCTCGCGGGCGTAGACGATCGCGTTCGACTTCACGTGCTTGCACACTTTCCATGCAAAAAGCAGCGCGCGGAGTTCTTCCGGTGTCGGCGGGCGCTTGGTGACGACCTTTAAATCGGACTCTTGCAACCGGTGCACGTCGGCATCCTGCACCAGCATTCCGCCAGACACGTTCTTCAAAATCCATTTCTGATTGGCGGGCTTTACTTCGACGAGCCGAAGGTTTTTCTTGGATGCGAATTTAGCCTTCGCAGCCTCGTCAAATCCTGGCGCCGCAATCACCTCAAGGAATAGCTTGTGCATCTCGTCAGCCGCCTCACCATCGACGGTGCGGTTCACGCCAATCACTCCGCCGAATGCCGACACCGGATCGCACTCCAGCGCTTTCTTGTATGCCTCGGCGAGGGTCTTGCCCGTCGCGGTACCGCACGGATTCGTGTGCTTGATGATGGCGACCACGGGTTCGTCGAACTCCTGCGCCAGGTCCCACGCCGCTTGCAGGTCGACGATGTTGTTGTACGAGAGTTCCTTGCCCTGTATTTGGCACGCATTTGCGACGCCCACTCCGGAGCCGTCGGAATACATCGCGGCCTTCTGATGTGGATTCTCCCCGTAGCGCAGGTCCAGGGTTTTCTGGAATGAGAAGCGCAGCGTGTTGGGAAACTCGGATTTGTCCTGAAGATCCACTTTGTCTGGACTGATCCGCTCCAAGGTGTTGGCGATCGCTGAATCATAAGCCGCTGTTGTAGCGAAAGCCTTTTGTGCCAACTGCCATTTGGTTTCCTTCGAGAGCTGCCCCTTGTCACGCTCAAGCTCCGCCGCAATGGAGTCGTAATCCGCGGGCGAGGTCACGATCGCAACATCCTGAAAATTTTTCGCCGCTGAGCGGATCATCGACGGACCTCCGATGTCGATGTTCTCGATCAGTTCTTCAAAGGCGACTCCGGCCTTTGCCGCCGTCTTTTCGAATGCGTAAAGATTCACTACGGCTATATCGATGGGCTGGATGCCGTGTTCTTTCACGGCGGCCACGTGCTTGGGATCCTCGCGCCGGTGCAGGATTCCTCCGTGCACCTTGGGATGCAATGTCTTCACGCGCCCATCGAGCATCTCGGGGAAGCCGGTGAGTTCAGAAATATCTTTCACCGCGATACCCGAGTCGCGCAGCAGCTTGGCGGTGCCTCCGGTGGAGACGAGTTCGATGCCGAGGGCGGCGAGCCTGCGGGCAAACTCGACCAGTCCGGTTTTGTCGGTAACACTGAGAATGGCGCGCTGAATGCGGGACATGATGGCCTCTGAAAAATCTGGATGGCGACCGGAGATTTTATCAGTAACCGGCTTCAGGCGCGGGACTTCAGTTGGAGAAATTGCCTGGGGGGCGGTGAGATGATTCAGATGCAAGCTGTCTGGTTTAGCTTTTCGCTTTGGCCTTCAGCTTTACATGGCCTTCGGCGATTTCGACTGAATATTCCACGTTCTCGCACTTGTACTGCTTGCGAATCTGCTCAGTCTTTTTCTGTACGAAGGCAGTGAAGGAGTCGATCGTGCCCGTAACGTTTTCTCCCGCTTTCTTCTTGGCTGCGACCAGCGTGTTATATAGACGCTCGACCTGTTCGCGTTCGGTTTGATCGACACTGTGCAGCGTAAAGGGTTGGGAAGCCGCGCCTCCGGCAGCCGCCGCTGCGGCATGACTCACACCGTACACCGGATGATGATGCTGTTTGTGCTCGTCTTCGTCGACCCGCACGCCTTGCACCGACAACAGCGCATCCTGCGGACGCCGGTATCCTTCCTCGCGTATGCGGCACTTCTTCCTCCACAGGTCGCTGTAGATGGCATAACGCTGCGCCATTTCGTTGTAGCGGTAACGTTGCGAGAAATTCATGCGGCCGCCGTCGGAGAATTTCCGCAACAAGGCGAGGACCTTCCACTCGATGTCTGTGGGCGGACGTTTGGTCGGGTTACTGAAGAATATCTCGTACTCGATCTTCAGACGGCGCAATTGCGAGTCGAGAAGATTCAGTTCCTCGTCGGTGGTCACAGATGTCTCCAGCGCTAGTCTAGTGGAGCGACCACGCAGCGGCGACGTTCCCGTCGGACACGAAGGGGATGGTACGAAAGTAAGGCACAAGAGCGGCGTTAGTCGCTGGTCGTTCGTCGTTAGCCAAAAACCTCAGCGTTGCGGTGTTTAGAGCTACTGACGAACGACCAACGCTGAACGACGCCCTTCGCTGTTCTCACTCCACTGGATATCGCAGAATCGTGCGGAGCCGTTGCGCCGGCACGCGGTTTGGATCCGAAAGGTAGATCTCGTGATGCGGACCGCGCAGATGCACGCCGTTGTCCGCGGCCAGAGCCTGCATCTTTTCAATCGTGGCCCTCTCTTCGCCATAAGGGCCAACGTGCAGCATTTGCACGCATCGGCCTTCCGTGAGTTCCTCCAGTTTGACTTCGCTGACGAGGGTGGACTTGCCTTTTTCGAGCACGCTCTTGATGGCAGCATCCACTTCATTTCGTGCGATGAATTCCGGCACGCGAATCAGTAAACGCCATTGCCATGTTTTGGGCTGGTGCGTGTGAAAATCCGATCCATTTTCGGCCCACCACTGTCCCTCGAGGTGGCAGACCTTGTAGTCGTGCCCCGCGAATTTTTCCGACATCTTTAGCGCGTACGCCACCGCGTAGAGCGCCGAGATGTGGGAACGAAACTGTTCTCCGCCTGGCGCTCCTTGTCCGCTAACCGCCAGATATTTGGCCGGGCCGATCACCACAAACTCGGGCTGCTTCGGCGTAATGTATTCCGCTTTGAATTCCTTATACAGGTCGCGCTTGGATTTTTTCTTAGTCATGATCGATTTCCTCGCGGAGACGAAATGCGCGCGATCGGAAGAATCAGGAGGCGAGGAAAACGATAGCAGCGGAGCAGAAATTGTCAGTGATGAGAGTCACAAGAAAAGGCGCAAGCGACGAGGGTAGCTGGCAGCTTTATTTCGCGGAATTCGCCGCCATCTTCTTCACCATGGCCAGCACCAGCTTGCGATCGCTGTCATTCAGACTAGTGGAATACCGCCGGATTTGGCTCAGGAAGCGGACTTCGTCGTCAGAGAGCTGCGGCAGGCCCCTGGAGCCGTTACTGTGATTGGGATCGGAAAAGAATTGCGAAAGCGGCAACTCCATCGCCCCGGCGATCTTCGAGAGCGTATCGAGCGACGGAATCGTGTGCCCGTTTTCCACGCGCGACAGGTAGCAACGCAGCAGGCCGGTACGCTTTTCGATGTCGCCCTGAGACATTCCTTTTTGGAGCCGGTAGTTTCGGATCGTCTCGCCGATATTCATGGTAGGGAGCATTTCAGGATGGGCCATGGTAACCAGAGCGGCAACTTCTGGCAAGGGGAAATTTGTGCCAATGGGTGGGACATTCGTGCCATGTGGAAAAGAAATCGCGGAGCGCGACATCCGCAGCGAGATGCCGATTATTTATACGCCGTATAAGAAACCGTGCCGGCCCGGAAAGCGGCTGCCGGCGCTGGTTTCCAGTGCAGTTAATTGACGGTTATTTTTTGAGTGTCGTCGCCAGAAAATCTGCTGTGCGCTTCCATGCATCGGCAGCATCGGCTGCGCGATAACCATCTTTGTTGTTGGGATTCTCAAACGCGTGTCCGGCGTCGTCGTAAATTTTGATGTCGATTTTCTTGCCCATCTGATCCAGAGTCTCTCCGAACTTGCGGACGTCCGCCACGCGAATGCCACGGTCTTGCGCGCCAAAGATTCCGAGGATAGCAGCGTTGATTTTCTTCAGCGCGTCTGGATCGGTCGCCAGGTGCCCGTAGTTGATCACCGCGGCGGCAAGAGTCGACTCTTGCAGTGCAACGTCGAGCGAGTAGCCTCCGCCCATGCACCATCCGATGGACCCGATGCGGTCCTTTTTCACGCTGGATTGCGAGGCGAGAAATTCGAAAGCGGCGTGCAGGTCGCGCTTGGCGCGGTCTTCGGGGACACCGCGCATGATTTCATGCGCTTCATCCGGCGTTTTCGCAACTTTGCCACGATAGAGGTCGATCGCCAGAGCAACGTATCCCTCTCCGGCAAGCTTCGACGCCTGTTCCTTCACCCAATCATTCAGGCCCCACCACTCGTGAATGACAATGATCGCCGGGAACGGGCCATTGCCAGATGGTGTGTAGAGCAATCCCTGCACAGTCTCGTCGCCGCTTTTGTAGGAAACGCTTTTGCTGTCGGCGGCGAAGGTGATAGAGGCAAGCGCGGCAACGGCGAGGAATAGCCCGACGACTCTCTTCATGACCGATCCTTTCCTTGCAGTAGATCAGAGTGTGGCGGATATTGTGTCCGAGACCGTGTGGAATTACAACACGAGTTCCATGTACAGAGCACCGGCGATCGGATTGTTGCAATAAGGTGCGATTTCACAGAATCCGATGCGTCGGTACATCGCGACCGCATCTTTCATCACGGGCTCGACCGTATCGAGTCGCATGCGCTTGTAGCCGATAATCCGGGCCTCAGAAATGATGCGGTCCGCGAGGGCGCGGCCGTGTCCTTTGCCGCGAAAGTCCGGACGCAGGTAAAGCCGCTTCATCTCGCAAATTCCATCTTCCAGTTTGTGCAGGGCCACGCATCCGGCAAGTTGGCCGTCGTGTTCGGCGAGCAGCAAGCGTCCGTCGGGCGGCGAGTAATCCCCGGGGAGATTGGCGAGCTCCTTGTCGAAATTCTGAAAGCAGAGACTGAAGCCGAGCGATTCCGCGTACTCAAAGAAAAGTTGCCGGGCGTGCGCAATCTGTGCCGGAGATTCGGCTTGAGCGAAACAAAAATCTTTCACCACCGGGGGCACAGGGGAATTTCTGGAAACCTTGAAGCCTGATTTCATATCCCTCCGCGTACTCCGTGTCCTCTGCGTTGACATCTATCCCATCAGCATCCCGCCATTCACGCTCAGCACGTGCCCGCTGATATAGGACGCGTCGTCGGATGCAAGAAATGCCACCGCACCCGCGATGTCATCTGTCGTGCCGACACGCCCCAGCGGAATCTGCTTCACCGCGTTCCGCTTGAACTCGTCACCCAGAACGTCGGTCATGGCGGTTTCGATGAAGCCGGGCGCCACGGCGTTACAAGTAATGTTGCGCGACCCGACCTCGCGGGCGATTGCCATGGTCAGCCCGATCAGTCCGGCTTTCGAGGCAGCATAGTTCGCCTGCCCTGCCTGGCCCATTTGTCCGAAAACGCTGGTGATGTTGATGATCCGCCCCCAGCGCTGCTTCAGCATCGAGGAAATTACCTGCTGGATGCAGAGATACGCCGACGTGAGATTGGTCTGCAGGACAGCGTCCCAGTCGGCGCGTTTCATGCGCATCACGAGTTGGTCGCGCGTAATGCCAGCGTTATTGACAAGAATATCGATCTTCCCCAGCTGAGCGATGGCGCCCTTGATCATGGATTTGATTTGTTCCTCGTCGGCGACATCCAGAGGGAAGACCGCTGCCTGGCCGCCGGCGGCAGTGATCTGCTGGACCAGTTCGTTCAGTTTCTCCAGATTGCGCGCAGCGACCCCAACGGTCGCGCCTTCCTTTGCCAGGCGGAGAGCGCACGCGCGCCCGATGCCTTGCGAAGCTCCGGTGACGAAGGCCACGTGTCCTGAAAGCGACATGGAAGATCTCCCGATCTTTGTAGGAATGAATGCCGCAAACGCCGAATTATACGCGGGCATCGTGGTGCTCAGCCCGCGCGGTTGAGCGGACAGGGTGCAACCGGCGCGCACGAATCCAATTCAGCGGCTCCCAATCGTGAGATGATGCCTACGACTGCAGATGGAACGTCCGATCGACGAAATTCGAAAGTCTGAGGCTGCCCTGCAGGAATTGCTGGCAGCCGCAATAGAACTGCGGCGGCAGGTCGACTTGGCGTGTGCCCAGAATCCCGAGGAAACAGTCGAATTGCGCAAGGCTGCGGCTGCTCTCGAGCGCGAGGTACAACGCATCAAGGACTGCCTGCAGCGCTGCAGACAGAGCATCCAGTAAGCCTGCAGGAAACACATTGCGAATCCACAAGCGCGGCGGGTACCATTCCAGCACTCCCATGACTCGTACCGCAAAGAACCTTGTGACCATGCCCAAACCCTTCAATTCGGACTCCTCAGATGCCGCCGGGCACCGCTCGACCCAGCGCGGGTCTGCGTTGGAGAAGCCGGCAGTGAGTCAAACCCCCGCGGACGCGATTGTCGTGCGCGCTGCACAGGCCACTTCTGCCGAACCTTCGACTGAGGTGTTCGCCGTTTTCGGAGTGGAGCCCGAGATTCAGGCCTATGCCATGGCGAAGTACTCCCGCTCGGCGCTGTCGATGCGGGAGTCGCTGAAAGAGATCAGCACGCAGAAGGCGGAGAAGTTTCTCAACACTTTTTATTTCCAGTACGGACATCGCTCGATTGCGGATTTAGCGCACATCGCGCTGGCCATCGAGCGCCTGTCGATTCTCGCCGCCATCGAACTCGCCGATGAGCAGCGCTGGGACGGGCAGGAGCGCTCAACCCGCTATCAGGACTTTCGCAAAAGCGGATACTACACGCCCGATTTCGGATCCGACGACGAGGCGCGCAAGCTGTATCGCGAGACGATTGACTTCCTGTTCTCCGAGTACGACGCGCTCTCGGCGGTCATGACCGATTACCTGATCAGCATCACTCCCCGGCCCGCCGACATGAAGCAGGATAACTACGAGCGCACGCTGAAGGCGCGGGCCTTCGACATCACCCGCTACCTGCTGCCGCTCGCGACCAATACGTCGCTGGGCGAAATCGTCAACGCGCGCACGCTGGAGAACCAGGTAGCGCATCTCCTCTCGCACACGCATAAAGAGGTCCGCACGCTGGGCGAGTCGCTCAAGAAAGCTGCCACCGGTGCCGCCTACAACGTGAACGCCGATTCGTGCCGGGCGCTGGTGGAAGAGATTCGCGCAGTGAATCCGGATTTGGGCGCCCGCGCCGAGCAGGAGCTCTTGCGCGAAGTGCGAGTCGCGCCGACGCTGGTGAAATATGCCGATCCCAATCCCTACGAGATCGAGACGCGGAAGGAGTTGCGGCAAGCGGCCTCCGAGCTGATGGCGAACGAGCCAGTCGCTCCGTGCAAAGCAATCGTCGACCTGCTCGACGATGAACCGCTCGAAGTGGAGATCGCCACCACGCTGCTCTACGAGCATTGCCATCATTCCTACCGCCAGATTCGGCAGGCAGTGCAGGTTGCCGGCGAGCGCCACCGCCGGGAAATCATCGATCTGGGCCTGCGTCATCGCGGCAAGCACGACGAACTGCTGCGCCCCTTCCGCGCCGGACAGCAGTTCCGCTTCGACATCCTCATGGACACCGGCGGCTTCCGCGACATGCACCGCCATCGCCGCTGTATCCAGGTGATGCAGGGATTCACCACACAGCATGGCTATGAGATGCTGCTCGACATGGAAGATGCCGGAGTACGCGGGCGCTACGATACCTCGATGCGCCGCGTGCAAACGGCTGTACAGACCCTGGCCGCCTTGGGCGCCGGCAAGAGCGACGAGGCGCAAGAAAACTCGCAGTACGCCATCCCTCTCGCGTTCCGGAAACGGGCGCTGTTCAAAATGGACTTCGCGGAGGCAGTCTACATCTCCGAACTACGCACGACACCTGCGGGGCATATTTCGTATCGCAATGTGGCGTACGCGATGTACGAGGCTGTGGCACGGAAATATCCAGCGCTAGCGAAATATTTCCGGGTCCACGATGTAACCGCGCCCGTGGATCTGCTGCAGCGCTAGGTTTCCTCCTTGTCATCCCGGGGCGCGTTCTATGCGGCGGAGGACCTATGGACTGTGCCAGGATGGCAACGTCTACTGAATGAGGCAAACCGCTCCCATTTCGGAACGCTTTCCACAGTTATTCTGTTGATTCGCCTTTTCTTCGCTTTCATTTATCTGTATAATCCGACCAAACTTAGAGAGTACTAATATTTCGCAGTCTTCAAAGGAGCCACTTCCATGGCAGACGACAAGGCCAAGGCCATCGACCTCGCGGTATCTCAGATTGAAAAGCAGTTCGGCAAGGGATCAATCATGCGGTTGGGATCGAAAGACGCGATCCTGCCGATTTCCGTGATCTCGACCGGGTCGATTTCGTTTGATGCGGCACTGGGTGTGGGCGGATTTCCACGCGGTCGCGTCGTCGAAGTCTTTGGCCCGGAATCCTCGGGCAAAACGACTATTACGCTGCAAGTCATCGCCGAGGCGCAGAAGACCGGCGGTATGGCCGGTTTCGTCGATGCCGAGCATGCTTTGGATCCCGGATACGCGAAGAAGTTGGGCGTGGATGTCGACAATCTCCTGGTCTCGCAGCCGGACTATGGTGAGCAGGCGCTGGAAATCACCGAGGCCCTGGTGCGCTCCAATGCGATGGATGTGCTGGTGGTCGACTCGGTCGCGGCCCTGGTGCCCAAGGCCGAACTCGACGGCGAGATGGGCGACAGCCACATGGGACTGCAGGCCCGCCTGATGTCGCAGGCTCTCCGCAAGTTGACCGGGACCGTTGCCAAGTCGCGCACCTGCCTGATCTTCATCAACCAGATCCGAGAGAAGATCGGCGTGATGTTCGGGAATCCCGAGACCACGACGGGCGGCAAGGCGCTCAAGTTCTACTCATCGGTTCGCATCGATATCCGCCGCATCGCAGCCGTGAAAGAAGGGGACGTCGTCATCGGCTCGCGGACGAAAGTGAAGATTGTAAAGAACAAGGTCGCACCACCGTTCCGCGAAGCCGAGTTCGACATTCTGTACGGCGAAGGGATCTCGCGCGAAGGCGACCTGCTCGATCTCGCGGTGAACAACAACATCGTCGAAAAGTCAGGATCCTGGTTCAGCTACAAGAGCGAGCGCATCGGCCAGGGACGCGAGAACGCACGGCAGTTCCTGAAAGATAATAAGGACGTAATGACGAAGCTGGATACGGAAGTGCGGAAGGCCCTGGGACTGATCGCTACGCCGCCGGCCGCCGCACCGGGTGCAAACGGCTCGGGCCGTGTCACCACCATGCCGACAGGGACGGACACGCCGAAGGCCCCAATCGTGGCTGCCCGGCGATAGATCTCGTCGCCACCCAACCAGGTTTTGTGTAGGGGCGGACGCCTCGTCCGCCTCATGAGCCCGAGCGCAGCGAGGGCGAGCGTGCAAACGCTGGCCACCCCGCAGTTGCCTCCCCGACCAGACCCGCCATTGCAAACTGCGCGCGCCACCCCCGACGAGGCGTCCGGAGCTACACAATTGCCATTCCCACTCCCGCCCGCATAAAATCTCTACGTCACTGTGCGCCGCTCCTGTCGGCAAACGAGCGGTCTTCGACCGAGGATAATTGAATAAAGGTACGGCCATCTACCCGGGTTCCTTTGATCCGCCGACGAACGGGCACCTCGATCTGATTGAGCGAGGCAGCAAGATTTTTGAAGAGCTCGTTGTCGCCATCCTCCGGAACTCGGAGAAGGTCCCGATGTTCAGCGTGTCCGAGAGGCTGGACATGTTGCGCGAACTGACGGCCGATCTGGGCAACATTCGGATCGACACCTTCGACGGGCTAATGGTCGAGTACGCGAAATCGATTGACGCAATGTGTGTGCTGCGGGGCATTCGCGCCATCAGCGACTACGAATACGAGCTTCAAATGGCGCTCATGAATCGCAAGCTGGAACCGACGCTGGAAACGGTGTTTATGATGCCGGCCGATAAGTACTCCTACGTGAGTTCACGGCTGGTGCGGGAAGTGGCGCAGGCCGGCGGGCCCGTAAGAGGGCTTGTCCCGGAAATCGTAGAACAGAAGTTGCGCGAAAAACTGGACCCGGCCTACAAGCTGGGTGAGACGCAACTCATTGAAGTGCCCAGGAGAAGGAAGAAAAAGGCATGACCACGGCAACGCTGGAAGCAGTGAAACTCACGGAAAGGATCAACCGGATCGAACCTTCGGCCACCATGGCGGTGGTGGCGGAGGCGGACAAACTCCGCACGCAGGGCATTGACGTCGTTGATTTCGGCGCGGGCGAGCCGCATTTCTCCACGCCGCAGCACATCAAGGAAGCCGCGATTGCGGCCATCGAAGCCAATTTTAGCAAGTACACAGCCGTCGCCGGCACAGCCGAACTGCGCGACGCCATTGCGCATCGTCATAATGTCGATTTTGATTCCGATTATCGCCGCGAAGAGGTCATCGCCTCGGTCGGCGGCAAGCATGCACTTTTTAATGCCATTCAGGTTCTGGTCGATCACGGCGACGAAGTCATTCTGCCGGTTCCCTACTGGGTTTCGTTCAAAGACATCATCCGCTATGCCGGCGGCACTTGCGCTCTTCTGCAAGCCGACGAGTCGCAGGGATTCCGCGTCACCGCTGAGATGGTGGCCCGTCTCATCACACCACGGACGAAGGTCATCATTCTGAACTCTCCTTCCAATCCCTCGGGCGCCGTCATGAAGCCCGAGGACATGACCGAAGTGATTCGCCTGGCGCACCAGCGCGGCATCTGGGTGCTGTCAGACGAGTGTTACGTCTACCTCAACTACACGGGAAAGAATTTTTCCGTGGGTTCGCTGCGCGAATACAAAGAACGGTTCGTAGTTCTCGGTTCGCTCTCGAAAACCTACGCCATGACCGGATGGCGCCTGGGATACGCTATGGCTCCAACGGCAGTCACCAGCGCAATGGCCAAGCTGCAAAGCCAGTCGACCTCGAACCCGACGTCGATAGTGCAGAAAGCCGCCGTCGCCGCGCTCAAGGGACCGCAGGAGTGCGTCGAGCAGATGCGGAAGGAGTACATCCAGCTTCGCGATCACGTCGTGAAGGGGCTGCGCTCTATCCCCGGCGTTACTTGCACGCTGCCCGAGGGTGCCTTCTACGCCTATCCGAATATTTCATCTTTTCTCGGTCGCGGAAGCCTGAAATCTGCATCTGATGTGGCCGGACGGCTTCTGCGCGAAGCACACGTCGCCACCGTCCCCGGAGAAGGTTTTGGGACCAGCGATCACATCCGCGTTTCCTATGCCACCTCGAAGGCTGAACTCGACCGCGGCCTCGAGCGCATGCGCAAGTTCTTCGCGGCGTTGTAGCTCTACCCTTGCTTGATTTTGAACAGAGAAGGCCGTTCGGTTGGTGAGCGGCCTTTTTTGTGGACGCTAGTTTTCGAATGGAAAGTCTCTACCCACTCTTGATGCAGCCGGGATTTGATCCGCGACCCTGGGGGACAACGGATCTATCTCCGATCTATCCCAATCACAGGTTCGAGCAGAAGATTGGAGAATCCTGGCTGACAGGCGACGAGTGTAGAGTCGCAAATGGCCCGCTCCGCGGCCAGACACTCGCCCAACTCAGCGAGCAATATCAGCGCGAACTGGTCGGCGACGCGGCTCGCGATCCCAGCCGATTTCCCCTGCTCTGCAAGTTTCTATTCCCTCACGAGAAGCTCTCGGTACAGGTACATCCTGATGATGCGCAAGCACTCCGCGTGGGAGAGCCGTGGGGAAAAACCGAGTGCTGGTATGTGGCACACGCCAAGCCCGGCGCGCAAATTGCTCTCGGGCTGAAAGCGGGTGTGACTACCGCCCAGCTGGAAGAAGCCATTCATCAGAACCGTGCCGAAGAAGTCCTCAACTGGATCAATGTCTATGCCGGCGACATGATCTACGTGGCCGGCGGCACAGTGCATACACTGGGACCGGGATCCATCATCGTGGAAACCCAGCAACAATCTGACATGACGTATCGTCTATATGATTACGGGCGAGGGCGCGAACTCCATCTGAAAGATGGTATGGCCGCCGTAAAAGAGAAAGTGAACTCGGGAAAGGTTGTGCGCCCGGCACCTGACCAGGTCGGCAGGAAGAGCCGCAGGGCTCCACTCGCGGCTGCTCCCTATTTCGTGGTTGAAATGTTTGAGGTCAAAGATCCGCTGCAACTGGCATCAAAGGACGACTCTGGAAAGAGTTCCGCGCAGATTCTGGTCGCCGTGGAAGGATGCGGGGTCATCGAAGCACCCAGATTCGAACCGGTGACGCTGACGAAAGGGGATGCGGTCGTCATCCCGGCATCGATTGAAGACTTTGGCGTACGCCCGCAGTGGGCGGTTGAATTTCTTCGAGCTTACGTTCCTGGACAATCACTGCCGGAACCAGAGACGAGGATGTGAGGAAGTTGCGGATTGGAGATTTCAGATTGAAAACCTCGGGTAGACTCGTGAGCCTGAAGAAATCTGCAATCTGAAATCTACAATCTGAAATCGCACGAATGGCAAGGAACCCCAACTTCTATCCCGTGATCCTGGCTGGCGGACGCGGTACCCGCTTCTGGCCGCTCAGCCGGAAGAAGCGCGCCAAGCAGCTGCTCGCACTGAATGGCAAGCAGACAATGATTCAACAAACCGTGGTGCGCCTGACGGCGCTCGCTCCCACGACAAAGTTTTGGGTCATCACCAACGAAGACTTGCGTCCCGCCATTCTGCAGCAACTTCGCACACTGCCAAAAACGCAAGTCCTGGCAGAACCTGTGGGAAGAAACACAGCGCCTGCGATCGGTCTCTCTGCGTTCCTGCTATTGCGCGAAAATCCCCAAGCCGTGATCGGAATGTTTCCGTCCGATCACGTAATTGCCGACGAGAAGCGGTATCGCGAGACGCTCGAGCGCGGCATCGAGATCGCGGCGGCGGGACCGAACATCGTTGTGCTTGGCGTCCGTCCGACTCGCCCCGAAACTGGTTACGGATACATCGAGGCCGGCAGCTTGTATCAGGGCGAGGCCTTGCATGTTCGCCGTTTCACAGAAAAGCCAAACGCCAACACGGCAACCGAATTCATGGCTGCCGGAAATTACTTCTGGAATAGCGGCATGTTTCTGTGGAGCGCTCGCACGCTGGCCGACGCCCTGCGCGAGCATCTGCCAAAGACTGCTCCCATTCTTGAAGAAATTGCATCCAGGTTCGGCACCCTGAAATTCGCCGCCACGTTCCGCCGGCTCTACCCCAAGTGCGAGAACATCAGCGTGGACTACGCCGTCCTTGAACCGCGCTCGGCTAAGGGTGAACAGGACAGCAACATCTTCTGCCTGCCCGCCGATTTTGGCTGGAACGACTTGGGATCGTGGACGGCGCTCCACGAACATCACACCGCCAAGAGCACGACGCCGGAAGGTAACTTGATCAATGCCGCTGGCACATTTGTACTGAATGCCCGCGGCAACTATGTGCACGCCCCCGGAAAATTCGTTGCAGCCGTGGGCGTGAGTGATGTGGTAGTTGTGGAAACGGCCGATGCATTGCTGATCACCACGCGACAGCATGCTCAGGACGTAGGCAGGGTCGTAAAGTATCTGGACGAGAAAAAGTTGAGGAAACTGACGTAAGAAAAAGTGGCCAGCAGCCAGTGGTCAGGGCAGAGAGGTCCGTCTCAGTTGGTTTTCTCGCGACCTCTGCGGCAGTTCTCAGCGAACTCAGCGATGAAGGCTTTTGACCGCCAGGGTCGCAGAAAAACTCGCTGAGGCCGCGGAAAAACGCCAGCCATCAACAACTAACCACCGATTTAGCTACTGCCCATCAAATACATGGCGCAAGAGATCAAATTCGGCACGGATGGCTGGCGCGGCCTTATCGCCGACGACTTCACCTTCGAGAATGTTCGGCGGGTTGCCGGAGCAATTGCCGGTTACGTCCTCAATCATGAAGACCCGCGCCGCGGTGTCATCGTCGGATACGATTGCCGCTTCGCCTCGCCGGCAGCGGCCAAAGTTGTTGCCGAGGTGCTTGCTGATGCCGGAATTCCGGTGAAGCTCTGCGATGATTACACTCCCACTCCTGCCGTTTCCTACGCCGTCAAGTATCAGGGCGCGGCCGGTGGCGTGATGGTGACCTCCAGCCACAATCCCTGGAACTGGAACGGAGTGAAGTTTAAGGGCAATTTCGGGGGCTCGGCCACACCCGCCATTATGAAGAAGATCGAAGGTGAACTGGCCGCCGGTGCCGCGCCCAAAGGGACCAAGGCAACTATCGAAGAGGTTGATCTCAAGGCGGTGTATACGATGGCGGTCTGCGCCTTCGCCGACATGGACCTGATCGCGAAGACGAAGTTCAAGTTTGCGGTAGACGCCATGTATGGCTCCGGCCGCGGCGTGCTGCCGGGTATCTTCGCCGATCGCGGAGTCCACTGCGTAGCGATCCGTCAGGAAGTCAATCCGCTCTTTCCCGGGATCAACCCCGAGCCCATCGAGCCTCACGTGGCCTTATTGCAGGAGGTTGTCGTGCGGGAGACGTGCGACGCCGGGCTTGCCACCGATGGCGACGCCGACCGCATCGGAGCCGTGGCAGAAGACGGCAGCTTCGTGGACGCACACAAGATCTTTTGCGTGTTGCTGCGCTGGCTGCTCGAACGCAAGAAATGGCCCGGTGACGTGACCCGCGCCTTCAATACCACCCGCATGGTCGACCGCATCGCAGCGAAATACGGTCGCAAAGTTCACGAGACCCCGATTGGATTCAAGTATGCAGCCGACCTGATGATGGAGCGTGAGATCCTGATGGGCGGGGAGGAGTCCGGCGGTATCGGCTATTCCCGTTTCCTCCCCGAGCGCGACGGCGTACTGAACTCCCTTCTCCTAGCCAACGCAATGGCGGAGGAGGGGAAGCCGCTCGGACAACTCGTCTCCGATCTGCAGCGCGAGTTTGGTCCGCACTATTACGGCCGCCTCGACCTGCACATCCCTGACGAGATGAAGCAGAACGCGATTCAGCGCGCGCGCTCCGACAATACGCAAACCCTCGGCAGATATAAGATCCTCAAGAAGGAATACATGGACGGCGTTAAATTCTTCCTGGACGCTCCGGCGAACAGCAACGGCGCCGAGGCCTGGGTACTGTTCCGCGCCTCCGGGACCGAGCATTTAATGCGCCTTTACACCGAAGCGGCATCGAAAGAATTGGTGCAGGAGTTACTCATGACCGGCGAGCAATTTGTGAGAAGTTCTGCCTAGCATCGGCGATAATCAAGGAAGCATGGAAGACGCGCCCATCTCGGCCCAGAGCGATTCGCCTGAAGCGCAGCGCTATAACCGCATCCGGCGATGGCTCGGTATTGCCGATTTCGTCATCGGATTCGTCTTTCTAGTCGTTCTACTGGCCACGCGCTGGTCCGACTCCCTGCGCGACCTCGCCTATCGCATGGGATTTCAGAATTACATCCTGTCGCTCTTCATGTACATCGTGCTGTTGCTGGGCATCAGCAAGCTGCTCGGCCTCGGCCTCGACTATTACGGATTCCGCCTGGAACGTCGCTTCAAACTCTCGAACCAAAGGTTCAGCGGGTGGCTGTGGGATGAGGCGAAAGGGTTCATGGTCAGTCTGGTGTTGGGCACGATTGTGATTGAGTTGCTTTACTTCACTATTCGCCAATGGCCGCAAAACTGGTGGCTTCTGGCCTGGGCGATTTTTATGGGCCTGTTCATTTTGCTGGCGCAGTTGGCGCCCGTCATTCTCTTCCCGATTTTTTATAAGTTCGAGCCGCTCAATGACGAAGAACTCAAGCGGCGCCTCATCATGCTGGGCCAGCGCGCCGGAACGCAAGTCCGCGGCGTCTACCGTTGGAGGCTTTCAGAAAAGAGCAAGAAGGCTAATGCCGCCCTCACCGGTCTTGGCAACACCCGCCGCATTATTCTCGCCGACACCCTGCTCGACAACTACACGCCCGATGAGATCGAAGCCGTCCTGGCGCACGAACTCGGGCATCACGTGCACCGTCACATCCTGAAAAGCATCCTGGTGCAGGCCGCGATCACTTTCGTCGGATTCTGGGCAGCGAACCTCACCCTGCACTATGCCGTCGACCACCACATGTTCGAGGAACTGTCAGACTTCGCCAACCTGCCCCTGTTGGCGCTCGTTTCGGTAGTCCTGTCATTCCTGCTGATGCCCGCCCTCAACGCCTACTCGCGCTACAACGAACGCCAGGCCGACCGCTACGCATTTGAATCGATCGCGACCATCGATCCATTTGTCACCTCGATGAATAAGCTCGCCGAACAGAACCTGGCGGAACGCACTCCGTCCAGGTGGGTCGAATGGTTCTTCCACTCCCATCCATCCATCTCGCGCCGTCTGGCGGCTGCGGAAGCCTGGAGACAAACTCAAGCACATCCGTTGGCTTGATGGGCCGGACATGGATTTGGCTTGGAGTAGATGCACCTGGAATGGATGCACCTAACGATGGAAGATGTGGGGACGGCCGCCTCGGCCGTCCCGCTCGCGAAGCAAGCGCATGCCGCATGCCGAGTTATCTTGTCAGGATCTCAATCGCTCGTTGCAGATCTTCTTCCGTATCGACACCGACAGAATCGTAGGGCGTTTCGGCGCAATAAATCGAAGTCCCGTTTTCCAGAAATCGAAGCTGTTCCAGCCGTTCACTCTTCTCAAGGAACGATTCCGGCAGGCTGACGAATCGATCGAGCGCGGCCTTCCGGTAGGCATAAATACCAAGATGCTTGAAGTAGCGCGGTCTGGTGCCGTCGCGATCGAATGGGATCGTCGCGCGAGAAAAATAAAGAGCACGCCCCGAGAAATCAGTCACGACCTTCACCGCATTCGGATTGCGTATATCAACCTCTGCGGCACCCGTCATCAGCGTTCCCACCTGCGCCCCGGGATTCTCCATGACTTGCAGCAGAGAAGCGATCTGCTCGGCGCGCACCATGGGCTCATCGCCTTGTACGTTGACGTAGACATCCGCCAACTCGCGGCAGGAAATCTCGTGAACACGTTCAGTGCCGCTCTTGTGCGACGGCGCCGTCATCTGCGCCTTCCAGCCGTGCCTCCGACAAACATTCAGGATCTCGTCGGAATCCGTCGCAACGATCACGTCCGTCAACAGCGGCGACGATCGCACCGCCTGATACACGACCCCGATCAGCGGCTTGCCCGCAATTTCGCGCAACATCTTTCGCGGAAGCCGTGTCGAAGCCAGTCGCGCCGGAATTACAGCAATGGCCTGCATAGACTGTCCGATTATTCCAGATCTCAACTATTTGGTAGTCAAATTCAGCGCAGTCTCGTGCCTAGGCTGGTACAACCCGATCGCGCGCCCACTGGGCAGCGGGATGGTCGTGCTGATTCCCCACGGTGCCTGCTGGATCTCGGTGCATTGCACATTCTTCTGCTTCAGCAAGGCGATCTCCGCCTTCAAGTCATCGCACATCAGGTAAAGCACCGCGCCCATGAGCTTCTCCCCAGCGTGAGTCTGTGAGAACTCTCCCTCAGATGGGTGAATCGCCGCCTCCGACGGAGGCAGAGCAAAGATCAGCCAGCCATGTCCGACATCGACAGAACGAAGTCCGAGAGCGTTCGTGAAAAACCCGCGGTCGGCCTCTGGCTCTCGGCTGTAAAAGAGAATATGCGCCCCGAAAATCATTCCGCGCAGTATACGTCAGTCATTTCCGAAACGCGCGTCGTCCTGATACGCCTCGCGACGTCCTCGCAGATTCTCAGGTCGGATTTTGCCTTCCGAGCGTCCGGTTTGACCAATTTTCACACGATCTCTAAAATTAAAAATTGGGCGCAACGCCGGGACCGCGTTGCTTCGTGCCTCGGAAGCCGGTTCGTTGGCAACCGCAGTTTCCCTTCACGTCTTCCTGTGTCAGCCAAGCCTGTTTCAGGCAAGTGGCGGTGTAGCTCAGGTGGTTAGAGCGACGGTCTCATAATCCGTAGGTCGCTGGTTCGAGTCCAGCCGCCGCCACCAACAACTCACGGACGCTGAACTTGGTTTCTCTGCCGATTTTCTCCGCGTCCTCCGCGGTTAGAAAGGGAGTCAATCCCGCAGACGCCTTCTGTTTCGCAGAAAGATGCCTGCCCTCTCCTCCTCTTCCTCACAGTGGTATCTTTGGTTGAACCCAAACCCCTGAGCCCTCATGGACGTCCTCAACCAACTCTTCGAGCAGCACTTCCACACTCCTGTCGACTCGGTGCAGCCCGTCCAGGGAGAGCTCGGAGGCTCGGGCCGCAAGATCATCCGCCTGACCGGCGGAGGCGCCACTGCCATCGGAATTCTCTACGGCGTCCGGGAAGAGAACATCGCCTTTCTCGAATTCTCGCGCCACTTCCGCAAACATGGCCTTCCCGTCCCAGAGATCTATGGAGACGACCTCGAGCATGGCGCCTACCTCGAACAAGACCTGGGCGACACGTCGCTGTTCGAACTGCTCTCGAGAAATCGCAAGGGAGAACTCATTTCCCCGCAAGTGGCGAAGGCCTACCGCGAAGTCATCGCCCTTCTTCCTCGTTTTCAAATCGAGGCCGGACGCGATCTGAACTATAAGCTCTGCTACCCGCGGGGAAGCTTCGACCGGCAATCGATCGCATGGGATCTGAATTATTTCAAGTACTACTTCCTGCGCCTTGCCGGCATTCCCTTCAGCGAGCAGGCACTGGAAGACGATTTCAGCCGCCTGACCAAATTTCTCCTGAGTGCCCCACGCGATTACTTCCTTTATCGCGATTTCCAGTCCCGCAACATCATGCTGCCCGGCGGCAGGCCCTACTTCCTCGACTATCAGGGAGGCCGTAAGGGCGCGCTGCAATACGATGTCGCCTCGCTGCTCTACGACGCCAAGGCGGACCTGCCTCCCGACTTCCGCCAGCAGATGCTCGATCACTACCTCGCGACACTGCGCAACTACGTTGAGATCAAGCCCGAAGCCTTCATGCAGCATTATTACGCGTACGTGTACGTGCGCATCATGCAGGCGCTGGGAGCCTACGGGTTCCGCGGATTCTACGAGCGCAAAGTGCACTTCCTGCAGAGCGTGCCCCACGCCCTGAAAAATCTTCGCTGGCTGCTGCACAACGTCAAGCTGCCGGTCGCGCTGCCGACCTTGCTGGAAGCCTTCCACAGCATGCTCGCTTCGGAAAAGCTGCCAGGGCTTGCTACCGACGCCGAAAATCTGGTCGTGCGGATCGTCAGTTTCTCTTTCCACCGCGGTCTGCCCAAAGACGAAACTGGTAACGGTGGAGGCTTCATCTTTGACGGCCGCAGCTTGCCCAATCCAGGCCGTGAAGAGCGTTTCAAGCCGCTGACCGGCAAAGACGTTGCGGTGATCGAATATCTCAACCAGCAGGAAAGCGTCCATCAATTCTTTGCCAGCGTGATTTCACTGATCGACGCCAGCGTGAGCAACTACCAGCACCGCGGATTCAAGCACCTGATGGTTTCCTTCGGCTGCACCGGCGGTCAGCATCGCTCCGTCTACCTTGCGGAGCAACTCGCCAAGCGCCTCCGCGGACGCCCAGGCATCGAGGTGGTAGTCACGCATCGCGAACTCGAACGCATGAAGGCGGAAAACTCCGCGGCCGAGAAGGCCGCCACATGAAGGCGATGATCCTTGCCGCCGGGCTCGGTACGCGCCTGCGGCCCTCAACCAACGACCGCCCCAAAGCCCTGGTGGAAATCGCTGGTCACCCGCTGCTCGAGATCACCCTCCGCCGCCTCGCCTCGTTCGGAATCCGCGAAGTCATCATTAACGTGCATCACTTCGCCGACATGGTCATCGACTACCTGCAACGGAACCATAACTTCGGCCTGCGCGTGGAAATCTCGCGGGAAGACGATCTTCTCCTCGACACCGGCGGCGGTCTGAAAAAAGCAGCCTGGTTCTTTCTCGAGGGCCATGGGCAGGAACCGTTTCTTCTCCACAATGTTGATGTCATCAGCACCATCGACCTGGCGCGCATGCTGCGAACTCATCGCGAGAACAATGCGTTGGCCACCCTGGCCGTCCAGCAACGACAGACTTCCCGCCGCCTGCTCTTCGACGCCCACAATCAGCTGTGTGGAAGACAAACCGGAAACGACCCACCGGAAATGGTTCGCCACGCGTCCGACACCACTTCCCTGGCGTTTTCCGGTATCCATGTCATTTCGCCGGATTTTCTTGCGATGATGAGCGAACAGGGCGTCTTTTCGATTATCACTACGTACCTGCGACTGGCCGCCGAGAGCCGCAGAATTCTGGGTTTCCGTGCAGACGAGTACGATTGGCGCGATCTCGGTAAACCTGAGCACATCACTCAGGCCGCCGCCGACATAGCCAGTGGTGTTTTGACTCTCCCCTAATCTGTCGCAGGTTCAAATCGACCCTGAATCAAAACAAAAGTCTATTGTTTTGTACATGGTGTGCGATCGTTCCCTTATGGTGAGCGGAGTACGAGATCACAAAGCGAATTCGTTCGGAGTCGACCAACCCTGCCAAAGCAGTCGGCTGGATGTGTTTCATTCCTTTCCTGCCCTGCGAGTATTTGGCCTTTTCTGTAGCCAATCTGCCCTTTACACGAAAGTACATGTCCCTCGTTGTTGAAAAACCCCCCTGCAAGTTACGGAAGTTTGCGATAAATGCGCTAAACTGTTGTTTCTATAGCTGGTTAGCTGATATTTATGGATGCTTGGGGAGAGCTTTTGCCCCTCGCAGTGCGTTTATCGCATGACTGGCACAACCAGCACGGCTACAGCTCTGCCCGAGCCTTCCCGGTCGTGGAAAGCTCTCTCGATCCCAGCGAAGCTATTTATCACGCTGATCGTCCTGGCTGGCCTTGGTACGCTGGTCTATGGCGGCATCCACCAGAGCAGTAAGAATATCGCCGAATTCATCTGCTACCTCGGCATCGCCATTCTGGCTTCCCGCCTGAAAGTCAATCTGCCAGGGATCACGGGGACGCTTTCCGTCAACTTCCTGTTCATCCTGATCGGTGTTCTCGAACTCAGCTTCACCGAGACGCTGATTCTCGGCGCCATCTCCATGCTGGCCCAATCCGTCTATCCCGTGCGCCCACGGGCCATGCAGGTTACATTCAACGTCTGCGCCGGAAGCATCTCGACCGCGCTCGCTTACCTCGTCTTCCACCATCCCCTGATGAACCTGGTAATCGATAGCCGCCCGGTTCTGCTCGGCGTGTCAGCTACGGTCTACTTCATTGCCAATGCCGGATCAATCGCCACCGTCATCTCGCTCACCGAGCGCCGGCCTCTTCACCGGATTCTCGTCGATTGCTACTTCTGGTCGTTTCCCTACTACCTGGTCGGCGCTGGCATCGCCGGCGTAATTGCCTGGCTGAACCACACCTTCAACTGGGAAACCTCGCTGCTCGTCTTGCCCGTGGTCTACCTGATCTACCGCTCATACCGGCTCTATCTCGGCAAGCTTGAAGACGAAAAGCGCCACGTCGAGGAAATGGCCAACCTGCATCTTCGTACGATTGAAGCGCTCGCGCTGGCCATCGAAGCCAAGGATCACACCACGCACGAGCACCTGCAGCGCGTCCGGGTCTATGCCATCGAAGTTGGCAAGGAACTTGGCCTTACGGGCTCCGAGCTCGAAGCGCTGCATGCCGCCGCCCTGCTGCATGATATCGGCAAGCTCGCGGTGCCCGAGCACATCATCTCGAAGCCCGGCCGCCTGACCCCGGAAGAATTCGAGAAAATGAAGATTCATACTCTGGTCGGCGCCGAGATCCTGGAGCGTGTCCGCTTCCCGTATCCCGTCGTGCCCATCGTCCGCGCGCACCACGAGAAATGGGACGGCTCCGGCTACCCCCTGGGACTCAAGGGCGCCGAAATTCCGATGGGCGCGCGCATCCTCTCTGCCGTCGATTACCTCGACGCGCTCGCTTCCGACCGCCAATACCGGCGCGCCCTTCCGCTCAAAGACGTGATGCAGAAACTCGGGGCGGAGTCGGGCAAATCCTTTGATCCGAAAGTCGTCGAAGTGCTGAAGCGGCGCTACGAGCACCTGGAAGAGATGGCCATCGCCAAGTCAGTGGAAGACCCGAACGCGCCGCTTTCCACTGCCATCAAGATTGAGCGCGGCCTCGAACCTGCCGCCGGATTCGAAAATGCCAAGGCACAGGACTACACCGGCCGCGAGAATACGTTCCTGTCTTCGATTGCCGCCGCCCGGCAAGAGGCACAGGCCCTGTTCGAACTCAGCCAGGACCTCGGCGCCTCCCTCAGCCTGGGCGAAACGCTCTCCGTATTCTCGATCAAACTCAAGCCGATGGTGCCCTACGACGCCATTGCCATCTACGTGCTCCGCGAGGAAGAACTGGTTCCCGAGTACGTGAACGGTGACAACTACCGGCTCTTCTCCTCGTTGCGTATCCCTGTGGGGCAGGGGCTCTCCGGATGGGTCGCACAGAATCGCAAGCCGATCATCAATGGCAATCCCTCGGTGGAACCCGGATACCTGAACGATCCTACGAAATTCAGCACACTCCGCTCGGCCCTGGCCGTGCCCCTCGAGGGCGTCGCCGGAGTCATCGGGGTTCTCGCGCTCTATCGCGCCGAGCGCGACGCTTTCACCTCCGACCACCTCCGCATCTTGCTGGCCGTCAGCGGCAAGATGGCGTTGGCTATCGAGAACGCGCTCAAGTACCAGCAGGCGGAGAGCTCTGCGACCACCGACTATCTCACCGGTCTTCCCAACGCTCGATCGCTCTTCCTGCAACTCGATCGCGAACTGGCACGCTGCAAGCGCGACAACACTTCCCTCACCGTCATGGTCTCCGACATGGACGGCTTCAAGCAGATCAATGACCGCTTTGGCCACCTGGAGGGCAATCGCGTGCTGCGCCTTTTTGCCCAGGCGCTGAAAGACAGCTGCCGCGAATACGACTATGTCGCTCGCATGGGCGGCGACGAATTCGTCGTGATTGCTCCCGGTCTGGCCGCCGATGCGGCTGGCAAGAGAGCCGAGAACATGCGCACCCTGGCACGCGCCGCCGGCCAGGAAGTCTGCAATGAAGAAATCCTTTCCCTTAGCGTGGGACGCGCCGTGTTCCCCGACGATGGCAAAGACGCCGAGCAATTGCTCTCCGAAGCCGACCGCCGCATGTACATCGAGAAGCAGAAACAGCTCTCCTACAAAGACCGCCGCGCCCATCCGCGCCTGAAATGCCGCGTCACCATCGAACTGACCACTGAGGCCGGCGGAGTTCCCGTCTTCGCCAACCTCACCGACGTCAGCATGGGCGGATGCTATATCGAAACCAGCAGTATCCTTAGCCCCGGCAGCAAGATCAAACTCAGTTTCTCGATGGATGACCCCAGCCTGTCCGCGGAAGGTTTTGTCACCCGGCTCGAACCTGGCTCCGGCGCCGCCGTCCAGTTCCGCGAAATGAACCGCGAAGCCCGCGACCGTATGTTCCGGGTCCTGGAATTTGTCCAAAAGACCAACAGCTTCTACAACACCCGCTATCTCGACAGCCTGACTCGGAACTAGGGCAAATCTGCCGATCATCCTCAGCGTACTCTGCGTTGGTTTTTTCACCGCTCTTCTGCGGCTAATTCTTTTTTCGCACCGCCAAATCCGGCCCGAATGGCCCGATGCCGCGCTTGCTGCCCGCCGCGCCCGTCCGTAGACTTAATACAATGCATCTTCACGTCCATGGCCACGGCAGCCCGACTCGTGTTCTGAAAATTTCCCTCGCGGTGACCCTGGCCTACATCGTGCTGCTGGTTGTGGCCGGCATTCGGGCCCATTCCCTGGCTCTGCTGTCTGAGGCCGGACATAATCTCTCAGACCTTCTGGCCTTAGCCCTGTCGCTTGTCGCCGTTTACTTTCAGTCACGTCCGGCAAATTCCAGCAAGACCTACGGCTATCATCGTGCCGGAGTACTGGTCGCCTTGGTGAACGCCACCTCGCTGGTAGGCGTCTCCTTTTTCATTTTCTACGAGGCGTTCAAAAGGCTTCAGCATCCCCAAGAGGTTCATGCCGGCGTGATGATGTGGGTCGCGGCCGCAGGGGTCGTGATGAATGGCGTCATCGCCCTGCTGCTCTATCGTTCCGGCGGCGATGTGAACATCCGCAGCGCCCTGCTCCACGAAGTCGGCGACACTTTCTCCACCGCCGCCGTAATTGCCGGAGGCTGGGCTATCCTTGTCACCGGAAACTACTGGATCGACTCCGTCCTCTCCGTTGCCATCGGCGTGCTCATCCTCTGGTCAGGTTTCGGCATCGTCCGCGAAACGCTCAATATCTTGCTCGAAGGCACGCCCCGCGGCATGAAGCTGGAGAAGATAGAACTGGCGATCCGCTCGATTTCCGGCGTCAACGATGTTCACGATCTTCACGTCTGGAGCATCGGGTCGGAGACCCATGCGCTCTCCTGCCACATCTCGATCGCTGACATTCCACCTTCGGTCAGCGAGCGCATTCTGCGGGATGTTAAGGAACGCCTGCTGCGGGACTTCCGCATCGACCACACCACGATTCAGTTCGAACATGCCAACTGTCCGACGGCTCACGGATGCGTGATCCCCGTCGCCGAGAACGTGGAAGAGCACCAGCACCATAGCCACTAGACCTGCGATGGAAGGTATCTATCTGTTTTGAAAGGGCACGCCTTTCAGAGTAAGCGTGAGCACTGCGATATCGCGCGCCTGGTGGCATACCTCAGGCTGTTCCACAGGCGCAAACCACTGCAACGCGGGGTTCTGGCCCCAGAGGGGCCTTCCGACAGTAGCCCGGCGCCTTCAGCGCCGGGCCAACTGCAGATCGGATCGCGTCCGGAGGGACGCTTGAAGGTTCTCACGCACACACTAACAGCCCGTCCATTCTTGGCATCGCATCGGCTCGGATGAAACCACACCTCAAAACGTCCTGAGCCATAGGAAAGCTACAACGCCTGAGTAAGGCGGCTTCTCTTGCGATTACTTGGAAGGCCCACGGCCACGTGTAAGCCTCTGCACAATTGCGTCTGCATCATAAACGCAACCGCCCCAGACCCCGCCGCTCGCCTCGATCAACGCAGCCCAGATGCGGGTATCGTCCGGCAGAGAAGGATGAGGGGCCAGGTCAATGCGTGAGGCTCGATCCGCGAGGCGCATCTCGCCTTCCGCTGCAGAAAAGCTTTCGCTGTCTTCTCCGACGAAATTGATCGAGCCTTGAAGGTTCGCGCGGTCAATGACGATTTCGATCATGTCGCCGTCGCAAATCTTGCCGATGGGCCCCCCTGCCAGCGCCTCAGGAGAAATATGGCCGACGCAGGCTCCGGTTGAGACTCCGCTGAAACGCGCATCGGTCAGAACCGCGATGTTCTTGCAGTACTGCAAAGTCTTGAGAGCCGACGTCACCTGATAAATCTCCTGCATTCCCGCGCCCAGCGGCCCCCCGCAGACCAGCACAACCACGTCTCCGGCGCGAAGTTCGCCGCGCTTGATGGCCGCAATCGCGCCAGCTTCGGTGAGGAAGACGCGTGCTGGACCCGTGTGCCGGTAGACATTCCCCTCATCGATAAGCGACGGATCAATCGAAGTACTCTTGATGACCGAGCCCTGAGGAGCAAGGTTACCGGCAGGGAAGCAGACCGTAGGCGTCAATCCGCGGCTTCGCGCCTGCGCAGGAGCCATGATCACATCAGCGGCATCGATTCCGTCCTGCGCAAGAAGCTGGGCCTTCATCTCCCGACGCATATCTGAATCGGCCCACCAGTCGAGGTTGTTTCCGAGGGTTTCCCCGCTGGCAGTCAGCGCACTGCAATCCAGCAAGCCGGCCTCCCGGAGCTTGAGCATGACCTCTGGCACGCCACCGGCTAGAAATACCTGAACTGTCGCAAAGCCTTTCGGGCCATTCGGCAGAGCATCAACGAGCCTCGGAACTTGCCGGTTGACATGAGCCCAATCCTCTACCTTAGGTCGGCGAAGCCCTGCCGCATGCGCAATCGCCGGGACGTGCAGCAGCATATTGGTAGAACCACCAAAGGCAGCATGCAACACCATCGCATTGCGCAGCGCCGCATCGGTCAACACACGATTGACACCAATCCCCAGCTGATGAAGCCGCAGAAGCGCGCGCGCGGAGCGCACGGCGTTCTCTAGCCATGCCGCATGTCCGGAAGGCGCAAGTGCTGTGGCTGTCAGCGCGAGGCCAAGAGCTTCAGCCGTGACCTGCGAGGACGCCGCAGTCCCGAGAAACTGACAACCCCCGCCCGGAGTTGCGCACGCCCGGCAGCCAATCTCCGCGGCATATTCCAGCGAGATTTCCTTTTGCGCGAACCGGGCGCCAATCGTCTGGGCTCTTCCCGCGTCCTCGCCTTGCTCAGGCAGGAGCGTAACTCCGCCTGGGACAAGAACCGCGGGATACTCTCCCGAAGAAGCGAGTGCCATCATCATCGCGGGCAGGCCTTTATCGCATGTAGCGATACCCATCACCCCACGACGCGTGGGAAGCGAGCGCATCAGCCGCCGAAGAACCATTGCCGCATCGTTGCGGTAGGGCAAAGAGTCGAGCATGCCCTCGGTACCCTGCGATCGCCCGTCGCACGGGTCGGTGCAGGCTCCAGCGAAAGGGATCGCCCGCAGTCGGCGAAACTCCCGCGCAGCTTCCGCGACCAGCAGTCCGACCTCCCAGTGTCCCGTATGAAAGCCGAGAGCCACCGGCGTGCCGTCCTCTGCGCGCAACCCGCCATGCGTGCTCAAGATGAGAAATTCCGGATCGAGCAACTGCTCGGCCGGCCAGCCCATCCCGGCATTCTGGCTAAGCGCAAAGAGATTTCCCGACGGTTCCGTAAGGAGCATGCTCGAAGTGAGAGGGAGCTTTCCCTGCGGTCCGGCGGCGTGAGTCTTCAGGTCTTGAAGGACCCGCGGCTCGACTTGAAGCACTTCTGTGCTGGAGATAGTTTTCATTGCTGCTGACATTTGACGGCTTGACGCTTCTCACACCTGGCGCGCGAAGATCTCACGCGCTCGCTCCAGTGTATCCGCCTCTTCCGCCGACTTATCCGGCCGCAACCGCACAATTCGTGGAAAGCGCAGCGCATACCCGCTCTCGTGCCGTTCCGAGCGCATCATGTTATTGAACGCGACTTCCAGCACGACCTTCGGTTCAACTATGCGCAGAAACCCGCGATCCTCGATCGTGTGCTCGAGAAACCATTGGGTCATCTCGCCAATCTCGGCATCAGTCAGCCCGGAATAGGCTTTGCCGATGTTCAACAGTCGGTCCCCATCCCATACCGCAAACGTGTAGTCGCTCAGCACGCCAATTCGTTTTCCATGCCCATATTCAACCGCCGTGACAACTACGTCGAGCGTGGCCAGTTCGCGCTTCATTTTCAGCCACGCCTTGCCACGCTTCCGGGGTGTGTATGTCGATTGCAAATCTTTGATCATCAGCCCTTCATTCCCCCGAGCGCGTGCCGCCACGAAGAGCTGCTCAAGTTCCTCAACTGAGTTAGCGCGAAACACGGGAGCCCGAATGATCCCCGCGGCCTCTTCCGCCTCCGCCTCGAACCCAAGGTTCCCCTGTGCTTCCCTGCCTGCCCTGAGCCCGGTCGTAGCGTGTCCTCTGTGTTGAATGCTTTCGCGGGGCGCGCCAAGTAGAGCATCCAAAATGGACGCGCGTTCCCGCAAAGACCGCTCAATCATCAATTCCCCATTGGCATACAGAACATCAAAAACAAGATAAGCCACGCGAGTTTCCTGCAGCATCCTGTCGCTGACCTTCTTCCGCCCCAGCCGCTGCTGCAGCACGCTAAATGGCCGCGCCCGCCCGAGGTTATCCGCCTTCTGCTCGCTTTCCTCGGACACAGTTTCTTCAACGATGCCATCCGTCGGCTGTAGAGGATACTCCCATGCCACTATCTCCCCATCGAGAATGCAATCCTGCGGCAATCCCGCCAGCACCGGCGGCAGTTCGGGAAACGACTCGGTAATCTCGTCCCGCGTGCGCGAGAAAATCCGAACCTCGCCATCGGAAACATGCGCCTGTGCCCGTATCCCGTCGTACTTGTCCTCCACCGCCGCCTCACTGAAATAACTTAGCGCCTCCTCCGTCGATTCCGCCGGGCTCGCCAACATGAATCCCAGCGGATGAAACAATCGCATCCGCGCCTCGTCCAGCCGGCCTGCGGCCGCTAACCGCACCGTCTCCCCGATGTCCCCCACCAGCATGTTGGCCCGCTGCACCTCCGCCACCGTGCTGCCATAGGCCTTCGCGATCGCTTCCTCAACCAGGCTCTCTTTCAGCCCAATCCGCAGATCGCCGGTCATGATTTTCACAATGTACTTGGCCTCCAGCGGCGTCGCTCGCGCCAGCAGATCGCGGACCAGGGCCGTCCTCGCCGCGGCTCCACGTGCCGCCGCGATCTGCCGAAACATCGCCTCCACTTCCAACACAGTCACCCCCTGCACGGACCGATCAGGCAGTACATCCCTCGCAACAGCCCCCAGATCGCCCAGCCGCCGGTACGATGCCGTGAGTTCGGCTTCTCCTTTGCCCGCCAGTGCCGCCACAATCGCCCACAGCGAACGCCCACCCACCTGCAACCTGGCCTCTTCCCAGGCAGGAAACGGACGCCCCGACAAAAACACCGCCGACACTGCCGCCTCGTCCACGGAACGCGACTTCAGGTAGTCCGCCACGATCGCCGTCTTCTGCAGCTTTTTCGTGGTGGCTCCAATGGCTTCACACGTTGTCGTGAACGCTTGCACATCGACAGAATAGATGACTTGCCTTCTCGCAGGGAGTTTGTACTCCACTCGAATCCCGCAAAAAGTTTCCTGGTAGATGACTGCTCCACATCGTATCGGCAGCGAGAAGCTTTCTCATGCTGCCCCTTCCCCTTCGCTCTCCCATCCTCTAAGCTTTCCTGCGAGGAAGTATGCCTGCAACCCGCCCCTACCTCTTCTACGATGTCACCCTCTCCATCTGCTCCACGTGCTATCGCAAGGTGGAGGGCAAAACGGTGTTTCAGGACAACAACGTCTACCTCGTGAAGCGCTGCCCTCAACACGGCTCTGAAAAAGTCCTGATCGCCGACGACGTCGACTACTACCGCCGCTGCCGCGAAATCTTCATCAAGCCCTCCGAAATGCCCCTCGTCTACAACACCCCCGTCAAATGGGGATGTCCCTACGATTGCGGCCTCTGCACCGACCACGAGCAACACTCTTGCCTCACCCTCGTCGAGATCTGCGACTACTGCAACCTTCGTTGCCCCGTCTGCTATGCCGAGAGCGGCCCCGATCGCCCGCAATTCCGCAGCCTCGACCAGGTCGAAAAGATGCTGGACGCCGTAGTCCGCAACGAGGGCCATCCCGATGTGGTCCAACTCTCCGGCGGTGAACCCACAGTCCACCCGGATTTTTTTGAGATTGTGGAGCTGGCCAAGGCTCGTCCTATCAGGCACCTGATGGTCAACACCAACGGACTCCGCGTCGCGCAGGATGAAGATTTCGTGAAGCGCCTGGCGGACGTAAAAGAAGATTTCGAAGTCTACCTGCAGTTCGACTCCTTCGAACGTGAGCCCATGATGCAACTTCGCGGCGCTGACCTCCGCCGCGTCCGCGAAGAAGCCATCGAAAACCTGGACCGCTACAACATCTCCACAAACTTGGTCGTCACCCTGAAGAAGGGACTCAACGATCACGAAATAGGAGAAACGATCGACTATGCCTTGAAGCAACCGTGCGTAAGAGGCGTGACGTTCCAACCAATCCAGGATGCTGGAAGAATCAATTTCAGTATAGGGACGGACCCGGCTGGCTCCGAGCGCAGCCGAACGGTCCGTCCCGCCGAGCAAAGCGAGGCGTCCGATACTCCTGAATGCGGCTGTTCGTCAGATATCACGAAGGGGGGTTCCCTACTTCTTCCTGACTTTGGAGGAAGTGGACGTTTCGACGGCGGAAAGCACCCCGGCCGTCATGTCCGCAACTTCAATCCCGCCACTGACCGCCTGACCCTGACCGAAGTCCGCCGAAAAATCCTGGAGCAAACGACTGTCTTCAAACCCGAAGACATAATTCCCGTCCCCTGCCACCCCGACTCTCTGGCAATGGCGTACGCCCTCAAGTTAAACGGAAAAGTGACCCCGCTTACCAGCATGATTCCGCCCGAAGTCCTGATTAAGGGAGCCGCCAATACAATTTTGTACGAACAAGAACCTGCGGTCCGCGAAGGCCTCTTCAAACTCTTCGCCACAAACCATAGCCCCCAATCCCAGGCCGGCACCTTGCGCGAACTGCTCTGTTGCCTCCCCAAAGTCTGGATCCCGAATGCAATCACGGCAGATCGGGTGGAGACCGACGCGTCGCCCGTCCCCCAAAAGCGAAGCGACGTGGCGCTCTCGCATCCTGGTCTAACCTATGAGAACATCTTCCGCGTAATCATTATGCAGTTCATCGACGCCCACTCCTTCGATGTCCGCAGCGTCAAGAAAACCTGCGTCCACATCGTCCACCCCGACGGCCGCCTCATCCCCTTCGACACCTACAACCTTTTCTACCGGGATGACCTGGAACAGATACGCCTGGCGCCGCTAAGAAGAGCCGCAGAAGCCGCGCAAGCTGCTCTCGTTTGAATCAGGAAGCAAGTCGATGCCCGCTGACCGTCTTTCCCAGAGAGCCCGCCCTGAGCTTGTCGAAGGCTAGGCATTTTCGAAGGCCGAGGGCGCTTGCCTTCGTCGGTAGCAACGGGATAATCACCAAGGTGACCACTATAGCTGGTTGCTGCCGGGTATCGGAGACAACCTGATCTCGATTTGCCAGCAGCCTCCGCGTCAGGCTGCACCACGGTTCGGATTCAAGCTGTGAGTCCGAGACGCTAAATGTGCCCACGATTCCAATAAACTCATGATCGCCGGTAAACATAGGAGTGCCTTGCACATCAACCCAGATCGCCGAGCCATCTTCCCGCATGATTCGGAAGTGAAACGGCGCTGATTCGCCCCGCTCCCGAGCTTCAAACAAGCACCGCGCGCGGGCGACATCTTCCGGAAAAACGTGTTTGAAAGAAGGTTGTCCTATCAATTGAGACCCATCCGTGCCCAGAATCTCCGCCATGGCGGCATTCGCGTAGAGGGTAGTCGCATTCTTGTCGATGATCCAGATTCCGTCTTTTTCTTTGGACATTCGCTTGATCCAATCTGTGACTATCGTAACAAGCTGAGAGCTGCCTGCCTTCGGCGACAACGGTAAAGGAGCCGTACGATGAACGCCGATGCTCGTCCCCGAGAGCACGTGGGGGAGATCAGAATGAGCCCACCGCGGTTCTCGGTCGTTATGTTTTTGCGATCGACGCGCTTCCCGTGCTTGCTAGTTCGGCTTCGATGCGCCCCGCTCCCGTTTCGCGAAGCATTCCATATGTGATTCCTTGCCGGGCTGCATTCGTACAGCGGGGCGCTGGGCCTTGGTGATCGGCTCCTTGCAGATCACACAGATCGTTTTCTTACGGCGACTCTCCTGCCGCACAAAGGGATTCCGCTCTTTTTTTGATTGCTGGCAGCGAGCACCGTAGACCATCGAGGGTTGTGCTGTCAGTGATGCTGGGCACAGAGAATCCCGCGTGGCCAGGTCCCTTGCATGATCGGAAGGGCGTGGCTGACGTAATGCCAATAAGAACCCTAGCAGGCAGCCGCCTCAGTTCCAACTTTGTCCGCTCCCCCGTACAAGGAACTCTGCGTTGCAATTTCTTCAGATCAATTCATACCGCTTCAGACTGGCTCCATGGACGTCTTGTCTTTTCCGACGCATCATCGCAAGCACTTCCCCGTCAAGTAATTGCAAGCGGGCCATTTTCAGCAACAACTTCAGTTTTTTTAGGAAGCAGCAATAGGTAGAGGAGTAGGTGAGTTTCACCCAGCCCGTGGGAGGAGCGGCCATGGCAATACAGTTTCAGGATTTCGACAGTGACTATCTGGATCGGCTTGGTTCCGGTGATTTCCGTACCCAGCAGCACTTCGTTGCTTATTTCGGCGAACTGATTCGGCTGAAGGCGAGCAAGCGCCTGCGCTCGATCGCCGCCATTGAAGATATTCGCCAGGAGACCCTCACGCGTGTCCTGCGTCTCCTCGCCGAACAACGCATCCGTCAGCCGGAACGCCTCGGGCCGTTCGTCAACTCAGTGTGCAACAATGTTCTGCAGGAACATCACCGATCAGGGAGCCGGGAGATGTCGGTAGAAGCAGAAATCGTAGATGCCATTCCTGATCCAACTATTCCTGTCCCCGATGCCATCGCCCGGCGCCAAATGCAAGAAACGGTTCGCCAGATTCTCGCTGGACTCGGGGAAAAAGATCGCTGCTTGCTGAAGGCCCTGTTCCTTGACGAGCGCAGCAAAGATGATGTCTGCCGTGATTTCGGTGTGACCCGCGACTACCTCAGAGTTCTGGTTCATCGCGCCAAGCAATCCTTCAAATCTCACTATTTGCGAGCAACGCGAAATACGTCAGCACGGATGTCGGCGAGTGGTCGCCCCTACCGCGTTCTCGGCAAAACCGCGAAACTGGATGCTCCCTCCTTCGCACACTGAACCGGGCGTGCCCCACGTCTCGTCGATGTTGCGAGACGTGGGAGGTCAACACAGAGTGAGATTAACTTCTGGCCAACTTTGCCAGATGTGAGGGTTTCGAGAGACCTGCCCAAGCGGCGGCTACACGACTGCCACACCATGAGACTTGGCCCAGACGCCCCACGCTCCCGCACAACGATGCGCAAAAGCCCTTATTCGCTGTAACCCGACCTCGCAGGTTTCAGAATATGAGGTCGAATTCACTCCAGCCTAAGCTATCCCGCTCTACCACCGAATCCCGAAAGTCAGCGGAAGCAGATTGCTGTCCACTTTGTGATAGGAAGCATGGTGATACCGCACCTCCGCGTACAGCTTGGCATGGCTCTCGCCCAGGCGATAGGTAAAACCGGCACCAATATTGCCCCCGAACGCGTCGGAACTGGTCGATCCCGTGATCACATCTACTCCGCCGATCGTGCACCCGAACCACCACGACCAATAGGGATCACAGATGATCGCCGTTCCTGGCGTAGTGGTTTCACCCGAGCGGTGGTACCAACCGCCTCCCCCAATCACATAACCCCCTGCCTTGCTACCCAGCGGAAAGTGAAACATGGGATTGAAGGTCCAGGAATATTGCCGGGCGTGGGCACCCGGCGTATTCAGCGCCTGTTTTGTCGCCGAGTTTACGGGCAGATCATGCCACATGAATTCCGAGTCGACTCCTAGATATTTGCCGAAGTTAATGCCACCGCCAACCACGAAATTTCCGCCTGTATTAATAAACTTGCTCAGGTCTCCCTGTGGAAACCCTACCCCGCCGCCCACATTGAAAAGATATCTGCCATATTGCCCTTCGTCTTGCGCTTGGGACCATGGGGTCAAAGCAACAACGATCACTGCAACCTGGACCGACAGCCATAGAAATCGCATATCTCACACTGCCTCCATGCAAGTCAGTCTGCCAGCGGATGGAATGCGGACGTAACTGAGAGAATTGACAGCCGAAGTCGAAATGGGTCAACAATAACAGTTGCTTACAGTCGCAAGGCCCTGTCAGTGGAACTCAGCAGGGTGACCGGGCGCGAGTGCATTTACATTCAATCCCCAAACTCTAAAGAAGAGCGTCGCAAAAGGAGCCAATATGGAATTTGTGATGTTTGAAGATGTGGACGGAATGGAGGTGTTTGTAAACCCTGATCGTGTTATCTGGGTCAGGGAATATCCCAACCAGACCACAGTCATCAGCTGCGGACACGACGATAAGTTTGCGGTACGCCTCGCCCCGGCTCACGCCGTCGCCGCTTTGGGCAGGTCGGCTCGCTAAACCCGGGTCAAACATGATGTGAACAACCGAAACCGGCTCCTTTCCGCGCCTCCGCGCTGTAAGTATTGACAGTTCTTCTTACAGCTGATCGGCTGCGATTCTCCTCCCTGCCAGTCCCAGGAAACCGCGCCGGAGAAGAGGAACATCTCATGTTTGCTTCAGTATGGCGGTGGCTTTG
>Ga0335077_10000569_pt1 | contig 41636 bp, 41 predicted proteins | sample Lox_Sample_31_FD_207151 | JGI IMG/M metagenome (GOLD analysis project Ga0335077, IMG submission 207151) | Soil microbial communities from Loxahatchee National Wildlife Refuge, Florida, United States - Lox_Sample_3.1 | ecosystem: Environmental > Terrestrial > Soil > Wetlands | place: USA... | reverse complement strand
GCTGCAGAATCACTGGCTCTGACGCGGGTGTCTATCCGCCCGCTTCCACGCTCCTCGAGTCGCTCGACATTCCCTATGCCACGGCGTTCGACGCCAGGAATCTTACTCCAGCACCTGATCTCATCGTCGTCGGTAATGCTATCTCTCGCGGTAATGTCGAAGTCGAGGAAATGCTCGATCGCAAGTTGCCCCACCGGTCGCTGCCCGAAATTCTCGAAGAAGAATTCCTTCCCGGCAAGCATTCCATCGTCGTCAGCGGCACCCATGGCAAGACGACCACCACCGCGATGCTCGCTTGGATCTTCCATGTCGCCAACAAGCGCCCGAATTTTCTGATTGGCGGGATTGCTGAAAACTTTGGCAAAAGCTACGGTCTCGCCGGCGGCCCCGATTTTATTCTCGAAGGCGATGAATACGACTCCGCTTACTGGGACAAGGCCGCAAAGTTTTTCCACTATCAGCCTGACGACCTGGTGATCACCTCCGTCGAATTCGACCACGCCGATATCTACGCAAATTTCGACGTCTACCAGCTTGCCTTCAAGCGCCTTGTCAATCTTGTGCCGCGCCGGGGACGCGTCATCGCTTGGGGCGATTCCGGTGCCGGTGAAGCTCTCCGCCAGGTTACCGAGAAAGCTTTCTGTCCTGTCATCACCTATGGTTTCGAACCTGGCAACGACTGGGTCGCCTCCAACGTTTCCATCGAGTGCGACCAGATGCGCTTCAGCGTCGATTACAAGGGCGAGCCCTACGGTGAGGTGGTTCTCTCCGCTACCGGCCGCCACAACGTGCTCAACTCACTCGCCGCTCTTGTCGTCGCTCAGGGCCGCGGCATTCGCCGCGAGTCCATCACTCAAGCCCTCGCGACTTTTCAGAGCGTCAAGCGTCGAATGGACGTGAAGGGAGAAATCAACAACATTCTCGTTGTCGACGATTTTGCGCACCACCCCACCGCCATTCGCGCCACCATCGAAGCTGCGCGCCTGCGCTGGCCCGAGCGCCGACTCTGGGCCATCCTCGAGCCGCGCTCCAATTCCATGCGCCGCCGCGTTTTCCAGAACGCGTTGCCGCAATCGCTTGCCCTTGGGGATCGCGTCATTCTCGGCAGTGTACACCGTGCCACACAGCTTGCCGACGACCTGCGTCTCGACCCAGAGTCCATCGCAACCGCGGTTCAGCAATTAGGCCAGGACGCCCGCGTCCTCCCGAGCGCCGACGCCATCGCCGACTTCCTGGCCGCCGAAGCCCGGCCCGGCGATTTGCTCCTGGTTATGTCCAATGGTAGTTTCGATGGTCTATGCGAAAAACTTCTCGAGCGGCTAGCCGCCAGCCATCCGGGCTCTAAGGCCTCCGCTCAGTGATGCCACTCACTTGTAGGGACGGCCTTCTGGGGCCGCCCGCTCGTGCAGCGAGTTTCCTGCTCTTCGCGCTGCTTACGCTGTTTGCTTCTTCTCGCCTTGGCGCAGCCATCCGCTATGAGGTTTCCCTCTCCCATCCCGAACAGCATCTCTTCCACGTTAGCGTCGAAGTGCCCGACGTTCAGGGCGAGCTGAAACTCCAGATGGCCGCCTGGAATGCCCTTTATCAAATTCGCGATTTCAGCAGTCACGTCGAACGCGTCGAAGCTTCGATCAATGGCCAGCGTGCGGAAGTCGAGAAACTCGATAAACTGACCTGGTGTGTCAAAGGTTCGGGGACTCTTGCCGTCAGATACGACACGTTCTGGGACGACGCTGGCCCTTTCAACTCGCAACTCAACTCCGACCACGCCTTCATCAATCCCGCCATGATCCTTATGTACGTTCCCGATCGGCGCAACGAAGCGGCTTCCCTCATCCTGAAAGATGTGCCCCTCGATTGGCAGGTCGCCACAGCGGCAAGTGTGAAGGATGCTGGTATTCGAGATGCCTTCGGCAAGCGCATTCTGGTGTCCTCGGCCACCTTCGACTCACTGTCCGACTCCCCTATTGAGGTCTCCCGATTTGAGGAGTTTACTCTCCACGATGTCTCTCCCCCCGTCCGAGTTGTGATCCACGGCGATAATTACAAGAAGCACGACGTCGAGACCGCCCTCCGCAAGATTGTCCTGTACGAAACTAAACTCATGGACGACGCTCCCTACGACAACTACACCTTTATCTTTCACGTTGGCAAAGCCGCGGGTGGCGGAGGCGGCGGCATGGAACACGCCAATTCCACCGCGATCTTCGTGCCCTCCGGCGCGTACCTCGCCAACGTCTCCGCTCACGAATTCTTTCATCTCTGGAACGTCAAACGCATCCGCCCCGCCACACTCGAGCCCGTCGACTACACCCACGAAATGTATACGCGCGCCCTCTGGTTTGCCGAAGGCGTCACCAATACCTACGGCTCGTACACTCTGGTACGTTCCGGCATCTGGAATAAGCAGGATTTCTACCAGGACCTCAGCGCACAGATTACCGAACTCGAGTCGCGCCCCGCCGATCTGTGGCAAAGCGCCGAGGAATCCAGCCTGGATGCCTGGCTCGAAAAGTATGCTCTCTACAATCAGCCCGGCCACAGCGTCTCTTACTACACAAAGGGCCAGGTCCTCGGTGTGCTTCTCGACATCCTGATCCGCGACCGCACCGATAACCAGCGCAGCCTCGATGATGTCCTGCGCGCCATGAATGAGAGCTTCGCCAAACAGGGCAGGTTCTATCGCGACAGCCTGGACGTTCGCCTCACCGCCGAGAAAATCGCCGGCACTTCGTTTGCCGACTTCTTTCAACGCTACATCAGCGACGCGCAGCCATTGCCCTACCGCGAACTCTTCGCCAAGGCTGGCCTCGCCCTCCAGGAAAAGGAAGTTTCCCGCGCCGTGCTCGGTTTTTCCGTGCAGCGCGAACAAAGCGCCCCCTGGACCGTTGCCAGTGTCGATCCCGGTAGCTCCGCCGAGAAAAGTGGCCTGAAAGCCGGCGACGAGATTCTCCGTTGGAATAATGGCGATGTTCCACGCCGTCCCGAACGCTGGGCGGCGCAACAAAAACCTGGCGAAGATCTGCACCTGCGCATTCGCCGCGACGAAAAGGAAGAGAACCTCGACCTTCACCTCGGCGAGGTACGTGAAAGGTTCTTCATGGTAACCGAATCATCCGACGCCGACCCCCGCGCCAAGCGCATCCGCGAGGGCCTTCTCCACGGCTCTACCGATCCAGTCACCGCGCGCGCCAGCTAACTGCCGCTTTACTTAATGCCAAAAACTTATAACGTATTACTTGCATGCTTCGCACCGCCTTCATGTGCATTTTCCTGAGCCTGTACGTCCTCATCGTGGGCCCGCCCCTGCTCATCTACACCTTCCTCACCAGGCACGTCGACCCTCTCTACTGGGCTGGCGTCAAGGGCGTCATGTTTTTTGTGAACTGCGTTGGCGTGCGCGTGCGCGTCAAAGGGATCGAGCGCATCCCCGCGGGCACCTGCATCTTCGCCGCCAATCACACCAGTTCCGCTGATGCTCCCGCGGTAGTCGGCGCCATTCCTCGCCGCATAGCGATTCTGCTCAAGCGCTCACTCTTCGAATGGCCCATCGTCGGTCAGGCATTCCATTTAGCGCACTTCATTCCGGTCGACCGTTTCAACCGTGAATCCGCCATTGACAGCATCGAGAGAGCCACCGCCGCCTTGCGCAACGGCCAGTCCTTCGTCATCTATCCGGAGGGTACCCGCAGTCCCGACGGCCGCCTCCAGGAATTCAAGAAGGGAACGGCCGTCATGGCCATCAAGTCCGGCGTCCCGCTGGTTCCTGTGGCTTGCTCCAACGCGCACCGCATCATGGAAAAACGAAAATTGAAGATCCGCCCCGGTACGATTCTCGTCGAATTCCTCGATCCCATCGACCCCACTAAATATTTTCTCGAAGAAAGGGAAGTGCTGGTCAAGGAACTCCACGACCGACTGGCCGCCGGCCTTCCTCCCGACCAACGTCCTGTCGGCTTTCGCGGTGCCGACTGATTTCCGCCGCGGCACCCAATTGGCTGGACTTCGGCAAAAAGCCGCTGTCATCCTGAAGCTTGGCGCAGTCTGCGAAGCTGAAGGATCACAACCTCGTGCAACGGCCTCGCGGCTTCCTTCATTTCTTTGTTTTTGCTTCTTCCAGCGCTGCCTCTAATTGCTGAACCCTTTTCTGCAGCTCCGGCAATCGATTCAGCGCCGCCATCATCTTCAGCCATTGCCGGTTTTCCACCGCCGGATATCCTGAATACAGCGCCCGCGCGGGCACGTCATTCGGCACGCCGCTCTGCGCCGTGATGACTGTCCCGTCGCCCACCGCCAAATGTCCCGCGGTGCCGACCTGTCCCGCCAGAATGCAGTTCTCGCCAATCTTCGTCGATCCCGCTAATCCCACTTGCCCACACAACATGGTGTTCGCGCCGACGTTCGATGCATGTCCCACCAGCACCAGGTCATCGATCTTCGTCCCGTGGCCGATTCGCGTCTGGCCCACCGTCGCGCGGTCCACGCACGCATTCGCCTGCACCTCGACGTCATCCTCCAGCACCGCCGGGCCCGACTGCAGCATCTTGTGCCACGCGCCGTCCGCCCTCTTCGCGAACCCCAAACCGTCTCCACCGATGATCACTCCATTCTGCAGCACCACGCGGTCGCCAATCTGGCAGCCTTCCCGCACCACCGCGTGCGCATGCGCAAAGAAATCCTCGCCAATCTTCGCGTCCCGGTAAATCGTTACGAAACTGTGCAGCACCGCGCCATCCCCGATTTCTGCTCCCTCGTCTACGAAGCAGTAGGGCCCGATGTGCGCGCTCTTCCCAATCTTGGCCGTCTTCGCGATCACCGCTGTTGCATGTACGCCCGGCGGGTACGCGGGCGCGGAATAAAACAGTTCGATGGCTTGCGCAAATGCCAGGTAGGGGTTCGCGGTTCTCAGAGCCGCCAGCGGCGCAAGTCCGGCATCGCGCGTCAACGCAACGCCTTCCTCGATCAACACCGCCGCCGCCTTGGTCGTCTTCAACTGCGGCGAATACCGCCGGTTCGCCAGAAACGTTAGTTGTCCCGCTTCGGCGTGGTCAATCCCCGCCACGCCTGTAATCTCCGTCGAGGGTTCGCCCTCCAAACGGCATCCCAGCCTCTCCGCCACGTCCCGCAATTTCATGGAGTCCGCTCCTCTACCATCCAAAGACACGTCTGTTAACTCGTGAGTCTCGCACAATCCCAAAAGGGAAGTATACGAGAGCGGACCAAAGATGGCTGGCGGCCGCAAATTACCCTATTCGTTGAACAGCCGCGGCTGCGCCGCTTCGCCCCCGGCGGCCGGTTTCCGCCGCGCAATCCCCACCACCCCGAGCACCGTCAATTCCGTCAGCGCCGCCCTCGGCACGTAAATCCGGTCGGCATTCGAATTGAAATCCGGCGGCGTTATCTGCACCCCATGGTCGAGGAAGGCCAGCAGATCGTTCGGGATCACACCCTCCAGGCTATCCCCATCCTCAAATCGCAGTTTCACCCACAATCCATCCAACTTCGGCCGGCTCAGAAAGTTCTTCCGCTGCAGCTCAATGTCGTCTTCCAGGTCTCGCACGAAGTACACCGCTCGCACCTTCGCCATCAGTACCGCTTCATGCGCCCCGTCCTGGGTCAGTAAGTCGATCTCCAGCGGGGTTTGGGTCAACTGGGCCGGGTTCAGATACCCCCGCACCAGCTTCTTGTCCACAAGCTCGACGATCACTTTTTTGTGTGTTGAAGTCGCTGCTTTTGTTTTCAATCGGTTTTTTCCATGGAAATTAACAAAGCCGTTGAATGTTGTCGTTGAATTATGTTAAGTTAGTCAAGATTTTCCTGTCAACTCATTGTTTTTATTGGCTTTAGGTCCCTGAGGGGCCCTCTTTGACCGAGAAGAAGGAAATCCTCAAATCTGCCTCCATTATTTCCCTGGTGACCGTCGTCAGCCGGGTTCTCGGCTACGTTCGGGACCAGCGTATCTCCTTCCTCCTCGGCACTACACTCTCCGCCGACGCCTTCGTCCTCGCCTACCGCCTCCCCAACCTTGCCCGCCGTCTGATCGGCGAGGGCACCGTCGCCGCCGCGTTTATCCCCGTGTTTACGGGCTTCATGCGTGGTAACTCCTCTGAGCAGCTCTGGGCTTTCGCCAACCGCATCTTTTGGACCCTGGCGCTCGTCCTCGCCATTATCACCGTTTTGGGCGTGATCTTCTCCCCGGTTGTCATTCACACCTCCTCCTCCCCTCAGGATCGCGAGACCAGCTACGCCGAAGCCACCTCTCTCAACCGCATCATCTTCCCCTATCTCTTCTTCGTGGGTCTCGCCGCCCTCGGCATGGGCATCCTGAACTCTTTCCACAAGTTCGCCCTCCCCGCCTCCACCACCGTGCTTCTCAACCTCTCCATCATCATCTTTTCCACCGCTGCCGTCTGGCGCTACTTTGAGTCGCCCGCCATTTCTCTTGCCGTTGGGGTTCTGGTTGGCGGAGCCCTGCAATTCCTGATCCTTGTCCCCCAGCTCATTCGTAGTGGCATGCGCTTCGACTTCGCAATCTCTTTCTCCCATCCCGGAATACGCAGCTTCGCGCGCCTCATGTTCCCGCGGTTCTTTGGCATGGGCGTTGCTCAAATCAATTTTTTCGTGGACACGTTTTTTGTCACCGCTTCCCGCATGCCCCGCGGCAGTCTCGCGGCGCTCTACGTTTCGGATCGCGTCATGGAACTGGTCCTGGGTGGCTACGCCATTGCCGTCGCCACCGCCATTCTTCCCATGATGTCTCATCAGGCCGCCGCCAACGATTACGACGGGCTGAAGCGCACACTGACATTTGCCGTCCGCATCGTGGCCTATATCACCATTCCCGCCGCTGTCGGCCTCATGATTCTCCGCGAACCCATCATTCGCATGCTGTTCCAGCACGGCCAGTTCGTTGCTGAATCCACCCGCCTTACCGCCCGTCCACTTCTGTATTATGCCGCCGGCCTCCCCGCGCTGGCCTGCGTCAAGCTGATTGTTCCGGCGTTCTATTCTGCGCGCGACACCAAAACGCCGGTGCTCGTCGCTCTGATCTCCTTCACCCTGAACATTATTCTCAATATCGTCTTTCTCGAAAACGATTACCTCTACCGTCGCTTTCAAAACGGCGGCCCGGCGCTCGCCACCGTGCTCGCCACTCTCTTCGATTTCTTCACCCTGTTTTTCATCTTTCGCATCCGCTACGGCGCGCTGGGCACCATCGACATCGTCCGATCCATCAGCAAGATTTCGCTCTGCGCCGCGCTCATGGGCGTTGCCTGCGCGGTCGCCAATTATTACGTGAAGTTCACCTTGCAATACGCGTTTTTCAATCAACTATTGATCTTCATTGCCCTCATCGGCGGCGCCACGCTCCTCTACATCGGCCTCACCTGGCTGGTCCGCTGCCCTGAAATTGAAGAAGTCTACGGCATCGCTACCCGCCGCGAGTCCGCCGAAGAATTGGCGGGTGCCTGATGGAAATTAACGCCGTCATCAGCGGGTTCCTCACCCACGTGCGCGTCGAGAAAGGGCTTTCGAATAACACCGTCTCCGCCTACCGCCGCGATCTGGTGAAATTCGATGCGTTCGCCAAAAAGCGCAAGCTCACACTGGAATCCGTTCGCCGCGACGATCTCGTAGATTTTCTTGCCAGCCTGTTTCATCAGAAGCTCGAAAGTCGCACCGTCGCCCGCCATCTGGTCACGCTGCGCAACTTCTTCCGCTTCGCTCAGGTTCAGGACCTGATCGCGGAGGATCCCTCCCTGAATCTGGAATCGCCCAAAATTCGCCGCTCTCTCCCCGGTTATCTGCGCCTCGAAGAAGTCGAGAAGCTACTCGCTCAACCCGACGAGAAGACCGCCATCGGCCTTCGCGACCGCGCCATGCTGGAAGTTCTTTACTCCAGCGGACTCCGCGTCTCGGAATTGATTGGCCTGCGCGTGATGGATCTCGATCGCACCGTCGGCTGCGTCCGCTGTATTGGCAAAGGCGATAAGGAGCGCATCGTTCCCATCGGCAAGAAAGCCACCGCCCTGGTCGAAAAATACCTTCGCGAAGCTCGCCCCAAGCTCCTTGGCAAGGGCACGCTCGCGAATTCTCCCGCCCTTTTTCTGAATCGTCGTGGCGGAGGCTTCAGCCGCGTCGGGGTCTGGAAAATTCTTTCGGCCTATGGCCGGAAAGCCGGTTTGCGTGTGGCGCTCACGCCCCACATGCTGCGTCACAGCTTTGCAACACATCTTCTGGAACGCGGCGCCGATCTCCGCTCCGTCCAGTTGATGCTCGGTCACAGCGATATTTCCACGACGCAGATCTATACCCACGTCGTGGAGGAGCGCTTGAAGCAGATTTACAAGGCCCATCACCCGCGCGCCTAGCGCCCGGGTCGACAACGCAGAACTATCGCGGGTGTGATCCGATTCGCTCGGTCCACCCCAACGTGGAAGGAGTGCAATGCCTGACTACATGTTTTTGCTGGAAAGCCGCCTCTCCCCGGAGCAGCGCGCCGCTATGCTTCGCGTCCAGGAATTGGCTGCGGCTATGGGTTTCAATGTCTACCTCACAGGCGGCACGGTGCGCGACCTGATTACCGGAGCCACGCTGCGCGATCTCGATTTCACTATTGAGGGCAATCCCTCGAAGATGGCTCGCGAACTCGAAAAGGGCGGCGCCAAAGTGCTCGCCGAAGACGAGAAGACCCGCCACGCCGAAATTCTTTTTGCCGGCGACGTGGAAGGCAGTCTTGGCGCGGCCCGCGACGAATACTATGTCCGCCCCGGCACTCGGCCCGAACTGCGCTGGTCCACCATCATGGAGGACCTGCGCCGCCGCGATTTTTCCCTCAACGCCATCGCCATCTCCCTCAATCCGGCTTCCCGCGGCTTGCTCCTCGACCCCACCAACGGTCTTTCCGATATCGAGCACGGCGAAGTCCGCGCGCTCACCATTCACAGTTTTACGAATCAGCCCGTCCGTCTGCTCCGTGCTGTCCGGATTTCTGCGCGCATGGGTTTTAAACTCGAATCGCGCACTCAGGAATGGTTCAATCTCGCCGTGGAACGCGAACTTCATAAGACTATCACTCCCGAAGATGCCGGCGACGAACTGCGCGCGCTCGCCCGCGAAGAGCGCCCGCAGCTCATCCTGAAGGAATGGAATGAACTCGAACTCCTGGAACTCGTTCACCCCTTACTCGCCAAGAAACATCCCGATTACGAGGCGATCTCCCGCCTCATCAAAGTTCGCGACGAACTGTTCATGGCGGGCTTCCGTCCACGCCTCGCCACACCCATGATGCTCGCCATCCTCGGCCGCCTGAAGGATCGTGAACTGGGACATGTCCTTTCGAAGCTCGGCTTTCGCTCGGCTGAAATTCAGCTCATCGAGGGCTTCCCGGAGAAGGCCAAGGAAATCGAGAAAGATCTTGCCGGCAAAAAAGCCAAGACCCCTATCGACGCCTACCATCTCATCGAGAAGCTTCCCGTCGATGTGGTGGCCTACCTCTTGGCGGAGTCCAACAATTCCTCGGCCGTCTCAAAACTCAAGGCCTACCTCCATAAGTGGCGGCCAATTCGCCAGACTCTCCCCGTTGTCTCCAACGAACTCGAAGCGCTGGGCATGCCGCGTGGCCCGAAGTTCGACCATGTCGTCAACGAGGTCTTCGCCGCCCAGCTGAACGGCCGCGGCAAGACTCCCGAAGACCGCGAAAAAATGCTCCGCAAACTTTCCGGCATCAAGGAGCAGCCCAAGAAGAAGGAAAAAGAAAAGAAGCCGACCAAAGCCGAAAAGCACGCCCATGCGCACGCTGCGCTCTCGAAAGGCAAGCCCGCGCCGGAAAAAGCTCCTGCGCCCAAGGAGAAAGAGAAGCCAGCGCACAAGCCTGCGCCACACAAAAAAGGGAAGAAGTAGCGCCTTGGAGTGCGGCGATTTATTGCCGCTTTCCCGGCCGGCACGAACCGCCCAAACGATCCGAGCGTGCGATACCGCGCCCGCGTTGTCACCCTGAGCGCGTCTTGTGCGCCAAGGATCTCATCGCAAGATTGCATCTCAACTTGCGGCCCTCGTCGATCCCTATTGGCCCTGTGAAAAAGTCACAATCCCGTTCGCAATTCACTCCCCCGCGTTTTACAATTAAGCTCCATGGGCAATCCCCAGTTCGTTCACCTGCACGTCCACACGGATTTCAGCCTCCTGGACGGCGCATGCGAAACCTCCGAACTTCTCGATGAAGCGTCGCGTCAGAAGATGCCCGCCGTGGCCATCACCGACCACGGCAACCTCTTCGCCGCCGCCAACTTCTTCTACGAAGCCAGCAAGCGCGACGTAAAGCCCATCATCGGTTGCGAAGTCTACCTCGCCAAAGGCAGCCGCCACGACCGCGGCGAGAAAGCCGGCGGCTCCGATGACCGCGACGATTTCGAGCCCGGCACCCGCGGCAGCAACCACCTCGTCCTGCTCTGCGAAGACCTCGAAGGCTACCGCAATCTCATTAAACTCGTCTCCGCCGGCTTCCTCGAAGGCTTCTACTACAAACCGCGCATCGACTACGAACTTCTCAGCAAGCACAGCAAGGGTTTGATCGCTCTTTCCGCGTGTCTCCGGGGCCCGGTCACTGAATCTGTCGTCGAACAGAAATTCGATCGTGCCCGGGAGAATGCCTACCGGCTACGCGATATCTTTGGCAAGAACAATTTCTTTCTCGAAATTCAGGACCAGGGACTTCCCATCGAAAAGGGCGTCAACAAGGAACTGATTCGCCTCTCCAAAGAATCCGGCATTCCCCTTGTCGCCACCAACGACTGCCACTATCTCCATCACCAAGACGCGCACGCGCAGGAAGTCATGCTGTGCATCCAGACCGGCAAGACCATGAGCGATGCGCATCGCATGAAGTTCGCCACCGACCAGTTCTACTTCAAAACCGCTCAGGAGATGGCTGAGGTCTTCCGCGATCTGCCCGACGCGCTTTCCCGCACCGTCGATATCGGCGCGCGCTGCAACGTCAAAATCGAGCACCTGCCCAACGCGCTTCCCGAGTTTCAAGTTCCCGCCGGCCACACTCCCGGCAGCTATTTCGAAAACGTCGCCCGCGAGGGTTTCGCGCAGCGCCTCCCGCACCTCGAGCGCTTGGCTAAGCAGGGCACACTGCGCAACCCCATCTCCGAATACGAGAGCCGACTCTCTTCGGAAATCGAAATGATCAAGAAGATGCACTACGAGGGCTACTTCCTGATCGTTTGGGATTTCATCCAGTATGCCCGCGCTCAGGAAGTCCCTGTAGGCCCGGGCCGTGGCTCTGCCGCCGGCAGCCTGGTGAGCTACGCGCTTCGCATCACCGACGTGGACCCGCTTCAGTACAACTTGCTCTTCGAGCGCTTCCTCAACCCGGAGCGCGTTTCCATGCCCGATATCGACATCGATTTCTGCATGCGTCGCCGCGGCGAACTCATTGACTACGTCACGCAAAAGTATGGCCGCGAGAACGTCTCGCAAATCATTACGTTCGGCACCATGGCCGCCAAAGCCGCAGTCAAAGATGTCGGCCGCGCCATGGACATTCCCTACGGCGAAGTTGATCGTCTGGCCAAACTCATCCCCGCCACGCTCGGCATCGAGCTTAAGGTCGCTCTCGAACAATCGCCGCAACTCAAGGCCGCTGTCGACGGCGACGAAAAGTTCAAGGATCTGATGAAAGTGGCCATGCGCCTCGAGGGCCTTTCCCGTCACGCCTCGACTCATGCGGCCGGCGTTGTCATTTCTCCTCAGCCGCTTACCGACCTCGTCCCCGTTTACAAGACCAACCGCGACGAAATCACTACCCAGTACGACATGAGCGCGCTCGAGCGCATCGGCCTGCTCAAGATGGACTTCCTCGGCCTCACCACGCTGACCGTCCTCCACGACGCCGTCAAAATGGTCGAACAGAACCGTGCCGTCAAACTCGATATCGAAAGCCTGCCCCTCGACGATGAGGCCACCTATAAACTCTTTTCGCGCGGCGAAACTACTGCCATTTTCCAGTTCGAGTCCCACGGCATGCGCGATATCCTTCGCCGTTACCAGCCCACGCGCATTGAAGACCTTACCGCTCTCAACGCCCTGTACCGCCCCGGCCCCATTCAGGGCGGCATGATCGACGATTTCATCAATCGCAAGCACGGCAAAACCAAAGTCAGCTACGAACTCCCGCAGCTCAGAGACATTCTGGAAGAAACCTACGGCGTCATCCTCTATCAGGAACAGGTAATGCAGATCGCCAACCGTCTGGCGAGCTTCTCCCTTGGCGAAGCCGACATTCTCCGCCGTGCCATGGGCAAGAAGAAAAAAGAAGAGATGGCTGCCCAGCGAGCCAAGTTCCTTGCGGGCTGCGACAGGAACAAGATTCCGGAAAAGAGAGCCGTCCACATTTTCGACCTCATGGAAGAATTCGCCGGCTACGGCTTTAATAAGTCGCACTCCTGCGCCTACGCTCTTCTTGCCTATCAGACGGCCTATCTCAAGACCCATTATCCCGTCGAATTCATGGCCGCGCTCCTCACCTCGGAGACCGGCAACGCCGAAAAACAGGTCAAGTACATCAACGAATCCCGCGGCATGAGCATTCCCATCCTTCCCCCGGATGTGAATGAGAGCGATCTCTACTTCACTCCGGTCGGCGAGTCCATCCGCTTTGGAATGGCCGCCATCAAGAATGTGGGCGAAAACACCGCCAAGGCCATTCGCGAGGCGCGGCTCGGCCAGGGTCAATTCAATTCCCTCTACGAGTTCTGCGAGCGCATCGAATCCCGCTTCCTCAATAAGCGCGTCTTCGAAAGCCTCATCAAGTCCGGCGCCATGGATTCCTTCGGCCCACGGGAAGCGATGCTCGCCTCTGTCGACGACGCCATCAACGCCATCCAGCGCGCCGCTCGCGCCAAGGAATCCGGCCAGCACGGCCTCTTCTTCGGCGGGGGCGCTAGCGAACCCAAAGTTCACTTTGAACTCCGCGATGCCGCGCCGTGGTCCGAAGAAGAACGCCTGGCCAGCGAGTACGCCATGCTCGGCTTCTATATCTCTGGCCACCCGCTGGAAAAATATTCCTCCCGCCTGAAAGATCTCGGCGTCATTCCTCTCGAGCAGATCGATGGGCAACGCAACGGCAAGGAGATTACCGTCGCCGGCCTGATTGTGGGCGCGCGTCCTATGCGTTCCAAAAAAGGCGCCCGTTGGGCCATTTTCACTCTTCAGGACATGACCGGAGTTCAGGAACTGCTCGCCTTTGCGGAGGCCTTCGCGCGTCTCGAGAATATTCTGAAGCCCGGTGCGCCGCTGCTTCTCAAAGCCCGCGTTCAGATCGAGGAAGCCGGCACTCGCCTATCCCTCCAAGAAGCGCGGGCGCTGGAAGCTATCGCCGAACGCTCTTCGGCCTCCGAACTTCGCCTGCGTGTCGACCTTCAGCGCGTCAACGAAGAGGCGCTCCAGTTACTCGAAGATCTTTTTTCCAAGACCGCTGGCACCAGCCCGGTTATCTTTGAGCTCGAAGCCAAAGATGGCACTACTGCCGTGGTTCAGTCTCAGCGTAAGATACGGATGACCTCCGACCTGATCACCGCGCTGGAACGCATTTGCGGTGACGAGGGCATTCAGAGGATTTCTTAATGGCCGCTGCCCATAAAGACAAAAAAGGCTCTCCGACCATCGATCGGGAGAGGGAAATTGAGCGTCTCGAGAAGGATGTCGAGGAACTTCGCCGCCTCGCCGCCACTAGCGAAGATGGCGAACTCGAGCTCGAACGCATCAAGCGCGAAGTCCTCGAGCTGCGCCGAGAGTTCTACGCGCATCTCGGCCCCTGGCAGCGTGCCCAGATTGCCCGCCACCCGCAACGGCCTTACACTCTCGACTGGGTAAACTTGATGTTTACGGACTTCATCGAGCTGCACGGCGACCGCGGCTTTGCCGACGACAAGGCTCTCGTGGCGGGTCTCGCAAAATTCCGTGGACGCCCCGCCGCCGTAATTGGCCAGCAGAAGGGAAGAGATACCAAGCAGCGCGTTATTCGCAATTTTGGACAGCCCAAGCCTGAGGGCTATCGCAAGGCTCTCCGCGTCATGCAACTCGCCGCAAAATTTGCTCTCCCCATCTTCACTTTCATCGATACTCCCGGCGCCTATCCCGGCATCGACGCCGAAGAACGTGGCCAGGGGGAAGCCATCGCCCGCAATCTCCGCGAAATGGCGCGCCTTCCCGTTCCCGTGATTGTCACCGTCACCGGCGAAGGTGGCTCCGGCGGTGCTCTGGCTATCGCCATCGGCGATAAGGTCAACATCCTCGAGAACGGTTTTTATTCCGTGATCTCGCCCGAGGGTTGCGCCTCCATCATCTGGCGTGACTCCGCCAAGGCGGAAACCGCGGCCATCGCCATGAAGATCATGGCCAACGACCTCAAGGAACTCGGCATCATCGACGAGATCATCCCGGAACCCGACGGCGGCGCGCACAGCGATCATGAAGGCGCCGCAAAACTTCTGGGCGACGTTCTGGAGCGCCAACTCCTTTCTCTTTCAGCGCAATCTCCGCGGGAACTCATCAACGGCCGCTACGAGAAATTCCGCCGCATGTGCCAGTTCTTCGATTTCGTCTCCTGAAACACCCCGTAGCACTTACGCCACTTTCCTTGCATCCTTTCGTTGTCGCTCCCTCCTCCCCGCTCTACTCTGTTTCTGCAGCGCGTGACCCACTGCTCCGGGGAAGCTCTCCGCACCGCTCGCAAAGGATCAGCCTTTCATGTCCGAACCATTTCGTCCGTATGAAAAACTCGTCGACATTTACATCATGGGAAAAAAATTCCACGTTCCCGAGCGCAACTCGCTGCTTCGCTGCTTCCAGTTCATCAGTCCGGAGACAATTCCTTACGGGCGCTTCTGCTGGAATCAGGATTGCCAATATTGCCGCGTCACCTGCCAACTCCCAGACGACGACGAGCCGCGCGAGATGCTCTCCTGCAAATTTATCGTCATGCCCGGTATGGAAGTCACGGAATTGAGCCAGGAACTGAAATGGTGCCTCCGCGCTAAACTGCCCACTGGGGCCGTGGCGGCCAAGTAGCTCTGTAACTCCTACATCGTCAGTAGCTTAAGCACCGTTATCACCCTGTACTTCGACTGTACCTCGGGCGGTTTGCCCGGCGCCGATCTTTGCTTTACCATTTCTTTTCATGCCCCTCGCTCCACAGCTGCTGCCCTGCGATGGCTGCGGCCAGCTGGCCGATTCGCAACACATCTCGTCGCGGCTCCAGAGGCTCGAATGGGCCACGCGTTTTCGCCCCATCCATATTCAGGCATTGCTCTTGAGCGGAATCACTCCTCGCCATAACGATGAATTTCTCTACAATCCCGGAGGTCGTTTTGAAGGTGAAGCCCGCGATCTCCTGAACGCACTCCAAATCACAACAGAAGGGAAGAGTCCCGAATCGGTACTCGCCGAATTCCAGAAACTCGGCTTAATGCTCGTTCACGTCCTGGAGTGTCCCCTCTCCGGCGACACGCTGCCCTTCGAAGCTCGACCTCTGCTGGAAAACCAGCTCTCCGCGACAGTGATCCGCATTCGCCGCTCCCTGAAACCAAAGCGCGTTCTTCTTCTGTCTACAGAAATACAGCAGGTGGCCGATAAATTGCGTCAAACTGATTTGGGATGCCCGGTCTATCCCGCAGCTGGCGGTGTTTTCCTTCCGAACGCGACGCCCAGCGAGGGGGAACTTCAGGCTCTACGCGCCGCATTGGGAGCTTGGTATGCGCAAACGGCATAGTCTTCAGCAAGTTGAAGGTGTGACGAGAGTCACTGTTTCCGGTGACGCAGTAACTCACACTATATCCCGTACTTCCATGCTTCGCCCTATGCTAAACTTTTCTTTGCTTGGGCCTCTCGAGGTGCTTTGTGCAAAATCGCGCTAAGTTCGGTGTTGGCATCGGGGTGATCGTCATTTCTTTGGCTTTCCTCGCCTGGCTCGGCTACGGCGAGAGCAAGACTTACTATCACACCATCGCCGAATACCAAGCCCTCACTGCTTCCGCCCGCAACCATCGTATGCGCCTCGCGGGTACGGTGACTCCTGGCAGCATCCGCCATGTCACCGGCGGTACCGAGTTTGTTCTGGAAGAGCAGGGCAAGTCGCTGTCCGTTCGTTACGTTGGAAGCGATCCGCTTCCTGACACGTTTGTCGACAAGTCTCAGGCTCTTGTCGAGGGTCGCCCGTCTTCCGACGGCAAGTTCGTAGCGGAGCACGTTCAGGCCAAGTGTGCTTCCAAGTATGAAGCGGCTCCCGGCGGCGACAAGCCCGCGGCTCCGGCGGCTGCAACGCAAACCAGCAGCATGTAACACGCCCGGCAGATCGGTCCGAAGGGGAGGGGCGAAAAATCTATGGATGTATTTGGCAGTTTTTCTCTTCTGCTCGCGTTCGTGTGCGCGGTCTACGCGTTCGTCGGCGGCATCTTTGCCATCAAGACGCGTCATCCGCTGCTCGTCAAGAGCACTCGCCAGGCAGGCATGGCCACCTGCGTTCTGATCTTCATCGCCACCTTTTGCGTCGAATACCTTTTCTTCACCGACAATTTCTCGATGGCCTACGTCGTTTCCCATTCCAACCGCGACCTCTCCTCCTTCTACAAAATCGCCGCGCTCTGGTCCGGTCAGGAAGGTTCGCTCCTGTTCTGGAGCACTCTCCTCTCCGTATATGTTATTTCCGTCCTCATCGCGTATCGCAACAAGAACGGCGAATTGATGCCCTACGTCGGTGTGGTCATGGCCGGCGTCCAGATCTTCTTTCTCACTCTGAACAACTTCGTCGAGAATCCGTTCAAGACCCTCGCCGCCGTAAACGCCGGCGGCGTCCTCGAGCCTTTCACCCGCATGGATGGCAACGGCCTCAATCCTCTCCTGCAATACCCCGAAATGGTGATTCATCCCCCCAATCTCTATTCCGGCTACACCGGCTTCACCATTCCGTTCGCCTTTGCGCTCGCAGCTTTGCTCGCGCGTTATCCCGGCGAGAAGTGGATTCACCTCACCCGCAAGTGGACCATGATCGCCTGGTGTTTCCAGTCCGTCGGCATTCTTCTCGGCGCGCATTGGGCCTACGCCGTTCTCGGCTGGGGCGGCTACTGGGGTTGGGATCCGGTCGAAAATGCCTCGCTGCTTCCCTGGCTCACCGGCACCGCGTTCCTTCACTCCGTGATGATGCAGGAAAAGCGTGGCATGATGAAGGTCTGGAACGTCTGGCTCGTCTTCTGCACCTTTCTGCTGTGCATCCTGGGCACGTTTCTCACTCGCAGCGGGGTCGTCAGCTCTGTTCACGCCTTTGCCAATTCGCAAATCGGTCCGTGGTTCGTTGGCTTCATCATTCTCACCATTGCGGTTTGTCTCGTCGCCTACATCAAGAATCGCGATTACCTCAAGAGCGAGAATCAGCTCGACTCCATGGTTTCCCGTGAGTCCAGCTTCCTGTTCAATAATCTCCTGTTCCTTGTCGCCTGCATCGCCGTTCTCTCCGGCACCCTGTTCCCCGTGTTCTCTGAATGGTTTACCAATAATCGCATCAGCGTCGGCGCGCCGTTCTTCAACAAGGTGATGATCCCGATCGGACTGGCCCTGTTGTTCCTCACCGGTGTCGGTCCACTACTGGCCTGGCGTCGAACCTCTTCCGACAGCATGAAGCGCAACTTTGGTTGGCCGCTGGTTGTAGGACTCGTCTCCGCGATTGTTCTCGGCCTCCTGGGCTACCGCGATGTCTACTCGCTGATCTGTTTCTTCCTGTGCTTCTTCGTGTTCTGGACCATCGTCATGGAATTCTACCGCGGCGCGAAAGTCATCTCCGCGCGCGCCGGCATGAGCATGATGATGGCCGCTCACGAACTTTCCATGCGGAATACCCGCCGTTATGGCGGCTATGTGGTCCACTTCGGCATGGTTCTCGTTTTCATCGGCCTTGCCGGCGCGGCCTTCAATAAAGACGTGCAAAAGGCCATGAGTCTTGGCGATTCCATGAAACTCGGTCCCTACACGCTTGTTCTACAAAGCGCCGACACCAAAGTCGAAAAAAACTACACCGCGCAGCGCATGATCGTCGAAGTTCTGGAAAACAATAAACAGCTCATGATGCTTTATCCCGAAAAGCGCCAGTTCCAAGGCAATGAGCAGCAGGCCGGCACCATGGTGGCCATCTACTCCACCCTTCGCGAGGACCTGTACGTCGTCTACGCCGGCATGGATCCCGACGCCAACGTCCCGGTCATCCATGCCTTTCTCAATCCGCTGGTGAAATGGATTTGGCTCGGTGGCGTGTGGGTCGTCATGGGTACCTTGCTCGCTCTGATGCCGAACCGGCGCCCGGCTCTTGGCGTTGCCACGGTTTCTGATGTCGCCGTTGCCCCGGCGTCGCCGACGCTAACACCAAGCGCCACTTTGCGAGAGGGTCATGACTAAATCCAAACGCGTCGCCGCTCTCGCTCTCGTTACGGCTCTCTCCGCTGTGCCGTTGCTCATGGCCCAGGCTCCCTATTCTGTCCGCGCCAAAGAAGTCGGCATGCACCTCAAGTGCATGTGCAAAGGCTGCGATATGACCGCCGGCGGCTGTGCGCATCCAGGCGGCGCCTTCTCTGGCCCCTGCGACACCGCGAAATCCCAACTCCAGGAAGTAGATGGCATGCTCGCCAAGGGTATGTCGGAGCAGCAGATCATCGACGCCTTCGTCGCGAAGTACGGCACCATCGTGTACGTAGAGCCACCCAAGCACGGCTTCGGCCTGGTGGCCTGGCTGATGCCCATCGTCTACGCCGTCGTCGGCTTGGCGCTGGTGCTCTTCATCGTCCGCAAGTGGTATTTCAATCGGCCCGTGGCGCACACTGCAGTGCCCGCCGGCACCACCAATGAAGCTATGGAACGTGCTCGCGCGCAAGCCCATCGCGAGACGGAGGACTAATCGTTGATGCTCGCCCTCGCCCCACTTGTTCTGCTCGCCGCGGTGCCTGACTTGGCTGTGCTGGGTGCCTGCCTTGGTCTCGCCACCGCCGTTTTCCTCTTCATCTTCTACATTCAGCCTGACGCTTCGGACCTCGCGCCCCATCGCACCAAGCTCGATCAACTCTTCGAGCGCCGCGACATGATCTACGAAAATCTCCGCGACCTCAAGTTCGAATATCGGGCAGGGAAGTACTCCGAAGGCGACTACGAGCTCATGAAGAACTCTCTGGAAGGCGAAGCCGCGGTGGTCCTTACCGAGATCGAACAGGTTACCGACTTCGATGTTCGCCGTCCTCGCGTCGTGCGCCCAGCTGCGCCCGAGCGGAGCGCTCGATGAAGGCGTTTTCCGCGCGCATCCTCTCCACCACCGCTTTCATACTTGCACTGGCCGCCGCGGCCCAAGCGGGCACGATCGCCGGCATCGTCATCAATCGCACCACCGGCAAACCCGAACCCAACGTCGTCCTCGATCTCCTCAGCCCCACTCAGGGCATGACCGAGCTCGCCACGGCCACCAGCGATGCCAACGGCCACTTCACCGTCACTAAGGATTCCATCGGTATGGCGCCGATCCTCGTTCGCGCCACCTTCCACGATGTCAGTTTCAACACCTTTGCGCCTCCGGGCCGCCCCAACGTGGAAGTCGAGGTCTTCGACATTTCCAAGGATCCAAAGACCATCACCATCCCCTCGCACATCGTCATCTTCCAGCCTCAAGGCGATAAACTCATCGGCGCCGAGGAATACGAAGTTACCAACGCCTCGCAGCCCGCCGTCGCTTTCTTCCGCACCGAAGGCAACTTCGATTTCGCGATTCCGGAGAACGCCACGTTGGGTCAGGTCTCCGCCACCACTTCCATGGGCATGGCTGTCGCACAAGCATCCATCGACAAGGGCAAGGGCCGCTACGCGATCGCCTACGCTTTTCGCCCGGGACAGACCAATGTCCGCCTCTCCTACGAACTCCCCTATCCCAATAACGCCGCAACCGTGAAGCTGCCTGCAACTTTTGCGGGCGCAAAGCTGCTCGTCGTTGCTCCTCCCGGCGTCACCCTCACTGCCGATGGACTCACGGCATCGGGTCAGGAACAGGGCATGATGGTCTACACTCACGATCCGCTGCCCGCCAAAGGCGTGCTCTCCGTGAGTCTCTCCGGTGCAGGCTCCGCCGTCGCTGCGGATTCCGGTGGCCCGGGCGCGGCTCAGGAAGGGAATTCCCGCACCGGCGGCCAAGATGTGATCGCCGCTCCCAGCCGGCTTGACGACTACAAGTGGTTCATCTTCGCCGGCCTTGCTGCGCTGTTCGCCATGGGTGCGATTCTTCTTTCTCGCAAGCAAGTTGTTGCCGTCGAGTCTGCGGATGCCGGCGATGCTCCTCCGGCCAAAACCGCGAGGGTTCCCAAGCCGTCGAAGAAGCAAACGGCCGCGCCTGCTGCTGCGCTACCTACCAATCCCGCAGCCCCGGCGCCTGTTGCTGCTAAGGTCGCCGCCGCCGTTGATCACCATGTCAGCGTCAGCATGGACGCGCTCAAAGATCAGATTTTCCGCCTGGAATTACGTAAGCAGGCTGGCACGATTTCCGAGGAAGACTACGCTCGCGAAAGAGCCAAAGTTGAGAAGCTTCTTCGCGATTTAGTGCAGGGCTGATGCCTCTGGCATAGCTTTTAGGCTGTGCGGATCTTCTTCGGGTGCCCGAATTTGGAATTGCCAGGTTTGTAAAAGAGAACACGTCATTCCGAGCGCCGTCTGCGGAGTGAGGTATCTCTCTTCGGTGGGCGCTTTCCCCATCTCTGACTCACGAGCATCGCAGGACGAATTGTGACCACTCTCGCCCTTCCACCAACGGGACTGCGTTTCGAGAACATCGACAAGCGCTATGGCGGCCTGTTTGCCCTGCGCCGCGTCTCGCTCGAAATCTCTCCCGGCGAATGTGTCGTTCTGGCTGGGCGCAATGGCTCCGGCAAGACCACGCTCCTCCGCATCGCTTCTCGCATTGTCAGTCCCACGGCAGGAAAGCTCTCTTTCCCCGGCGCTGTCGGCGATTCCGCGGCCGGACGTCCCGGCTACGTCGCCCACACCACCATGGTCTACGACGAGCTGACCGCCGAAGAAAATCTCGTCCTCTTCGCCAAGCTTCAGGATGTTTCAGGGCCCGCCGCCCGCGCCGAAGAGCTTCTCCGCGAAGTTGACCTGTTCGAGCGGCGCGACTCCGCCGTCCGCACCTTCTCCCGAGGCATGCGCCAGCGTATCGCCATCGCCCGCGCGCTCATCCATCGCCCCAGCGTTCTCCTGTTCGACGAGCCTGCCACGGGCCTCGACCCGCTCGGCATTTCCTGGCTCGCCAAAACACTCGGCGAAGTCAATCGCGCGGGCTGCACCGTGGTCATGAGCCTCCACGGTGAATCCGAAATCTCCGCGCTCGCCACCCGCGCGGTTCAGCTCGACGCCGGCTCCATCATTGCCGATACCAAAACCGGTGCGTCCCTCCATTCCATCCTCTCTTTCGGAGGCGCCTGACCCCTCGCCATGGCCCTCCTCTCCAACACCGCCACGCTGCTTGGTAAGGAACTTCGCACCGAGTTCCGCTCTCGCGAACTGCTCACCACCACCAGTGTCTTCATCCTCATCGTTCTCGTGCTCTTCAGCTTCGCCACCAATCCCGGCACCGAAGAAGCTCGCGAATTCGCCCCCGGCCTCCTTTGGCTGGCCATTCTTTTCGCTTCATCCCTCATGTTCCAGTCGTGCTTCCTCCGCGAGCAGACCAACGACACGCTCAGCTCCCTGCGTCTCGCCGTCAGCGATCCCTTCGCTATCTTTCTGGCCAAGCTCATCGCCAACACGCTGTTCCTTCTCCTCACGGAAGCGCTGATGCTGCCGTTCTTCGCCGTCTTCTACAACATTACGCTTTGGTCTCAGCTGCCCATCCTGTCTCTCGTTCTTCTCCTCGGCAGCTTTGGCATCGCCATCGCCGGCACAGCCATCTCGGCCATCTCTGCGCAGGCTCGCATGCGCGAGCTTCTCCTTCCCCTTTTGCTTCTCCCGCTGCTAACCCCCGTACTCGTTGTGAGCGCCACCGTCACCGGCAGCCTGCTCGACCGCGACCCGGTCGTACAATGGAAGGGAATTGCGTTCCTTGGCGTTTTCGACATGATTTTTTTGACCGCGCTCTGGATTTTCGGTCAGTATTTCCTGGAGGAATGATCCAAGATGACCAAACGCATTCTTCTCGGCGGAGTGGCCATAGCACTGGTAATCGTCGCCGCTTACGCCAACTTCTTCATCGCGCCCACTGAGCGCACCATGGGCGTCATTCAGCGCATCTTCTATTTTCACGCTGCCACTGCCTGGGCCGGCGAAATGGTTTTCTTCGTCTGCTTCGTTGCCAACCTGCTGTACGTCTGGAAGCGCGAGCAAAAGTATGACTGGCTCGGCGTCACTTGCGCGGAAGTCGGCGTGGCTTGTATCACCGTGGTTCTCATTACCGGCCCCATCTGGGCGCACCCCGTGTGGGGCATCTGGTGGACTTGGGACGCGCGTCTCACCTCCACTTTCGTTCTCTGGCTCCTCTACGTCTCCTACCTGCTCCTGCGCACCCTCATCGAGGAGCCCGGCCGCCGCGCGCTCCTAAGCGCACTGTTTGGCATCTTCGCCTTCCTCGATGTACCACTCGTCTTCTTTTCCATCCGCTGGTGGCGCACGCAGCATCCCGCGCCGGTCATCATGGGCGGTCAGGGTTCCGGGCTCGACCCCACCATGAGCAAGGTTTTCTTCTTCAACGTTCTGGTGATGCACATTTTCTGTTTGTTCTTGATCGTGGAGCGCTATCTCCTCGAGAAGCTGCGCCACGACGTCGATCTTTTGCAACGGGAGGCGGAGGTCCAATGAAAAATCTCGATAGTGTCTTTGCGGCATACGTCGTAGGTTGGGGCATCTTCTTCGTTTTCTTTCTCTCGCTGGTCAAGCGCACGTCCGCCCTGCGCGCCGAGGTTGACCGCCTCAAGACTTCCCTGTCCCGCAAGTAGCGCCGTGCCTTTAGGCCGGCGTCCTGGGGTTCGACTAGCCTGTCGGGTCCGTGAGGCGGACCGCTCCCAGGTACTCGACGGGCTGCCGCACTCTTTGGTTTTCAAGGGTGCGGGTTTAGAGTCAGATAAGGCTCAAGTCACAACGACAAACGATTTGCTTTCGATTCCGCGCCCGAACGAAAGGGAACACCGTGACCACCACCAAAAAACGTGTCGGCATCGTCCTCTTCCAGCTCGGCGGGCCAGACTCTCTCTCCACCGTCGAGCCATTCCTCAATAATCTCTTCAACGATCCCGACATCATCCCCCTCGGCCCGCTCAACTTCTTGCGTGGCCCCCTCGCCCGCTACATCGCCAAAAAACGCTCGCCCGCCGTCGCCGGACGCTATGCCATGATCGGCCGCCGCTCTCCCATCGCCCTGCTCACCGAGCGCCAGCGCAGCAAGCTTGTCGCCGCGCTGCAGCCTTACATCGATCCTGTCGCCGTCACCGCCATGCGCTATTGGAAGCCGTCCACAGCAGACGCCGTCAGCGCGCTCAAATCCTCCAGCCGTCTCGATGAACTCGTCCTCCTCCCCCTCTATCCCCACTATTCCTTCGCCACCACCCTCAGCAGCCTCAAAGAATGGCGCCGCGTCTACGGCGAGCCGGTCGACACACTCCCCGAACGCAGCATCGAAGATTTCTACGATCATCCGCTCTACATCGAAGCGCTCGTCAACAACATCGGCAAGTGCCTGCGGCAGTTTCCCGACGCCTCGCGCATTCACCTCATCTTCAGTGCCCACGGCATCCCGCTGAGCCTCGTCGAAAAGGGCGATCCCTACCCGAAGCACATCAACGAAACTTTCCGCCTCGTCAACGATCTCGGCGCCAGGCGCTATCCCAATTGGCCCCGCACGCGCATCCTCTGCTTCCAGAGCAAAGTCGGCCCCGCCAAGTGGCTCGAGCCCTCTTTCGTCGCGACGCTCCACAAACTCGGCCACGACGGCGTCAAGGAAGCCATGGTCGTGCCCATCTCCTTCGTCACCGAGCACATCGAAACGCTCCACGAAATCAACATCGACGGCCGCCTCGACGCCAAGAAAGCCGGCATCGAGCGCTTCCGCATGATGCCCGCCGTCGGCGATTCCCCCGCCTTCATCGGCGCCCTCACCGACCTGGTCCTTCGCGCCGTGGAGATCCATCCCGAATCCCGCACCTCCGCCGCCTGATTAACACGCTTGGCCAAAATCGGAATCTTTGCGAGACTCTTTTTCGCGATGGATGTTGACAAAATCACCTAAAGGGGAGACTCACTCATGAAACGCGTGACAGGTATTGGCGGAATCTTTTTCCAGTCTGAGAGCCCGGAGCATTTGTATGAATGGTATGAGAAACATCTTGGCATTAAGCGCGAGCCGCACGGACAGGGCGCTACATTTGAGTGGCGCGAGCTGCGGTCGCCCGACGGAAGTGAGCCGGGTGCGCAGGGGGCGACGGCTTGGTCGATCTTTCCGCGAAGCACGAAGTACTTTGGGGCCAGCAAAGCCAGCTTCATGGTGAACTACCGTGTGGATGACCTGGACGGGTTGCTGGAGGAGTTGAAGAAGGCGGGAGTTGAGATTGATCCGAAGCGCGAGGACGCCGAATACGGACGGTTTGCGTGGATCATGGATCCCGATGGAAACCGAATTGAATTGTGGGAACCGCCGAAGGAGAAGTAAAAGGGAAAGCAGCAGTGAGGTCTTCACAGATGCTCTCTCAAGTATGGCAATGATTGCTTGCGCATCGTGCGCTTCTGCTGCCTTGGATACAACGAATTGACTGGTCAGGGCGGGCCTTAGTCACATCAGGGCGTAGAAAACTCCCTGTAGGTGCTGGAACCCATTAAGGAGTCATTCTCACAAAGACCGCGCTATTTGTGACCGCCATCACTGAAATTTCCATTCCCGTATGGCAAAGGGAAGGTGTCGCGCACATGTCTCTCGCATGGAGACAGCACAACTTGACCAGACTTGCTCTGACAAGGCGTGATTCGCAACGATAAAGCGCGACCGCAGACAAGGCCCGGCGCATTGGCACCGGGCCTTTTTATTGCCGCTGGTTTATCCGCCTTAGCCGACGGCGCTCAAAGACTGGCAACAGCGTCGGCTTCACTCGCGCAGGTTTCGAAGATTGCCAGTAGCCCGGCGATCTCCAACGCTCGCCTCAACTTCGGGCCCAGGTTTGCCAGAACCAGGCGCCCGCCTTTGGCTTTTGTCTTTCGATGTGTCTCGATGAGTGCGCCCAGCCCTGCGCTGTCAACATAATCAACGTGCTCAAGGCCAACGACGATTTTCGTGGCGCCCGATGACAGCAGATCGTCAATCACGGTTCGCAGTCCGTTGCTCTCCACTCCGAGCACAAGACGACCCGCGAGCGTCAGAATATAGATTCCATTCGTTTCCCGCTGCGTGATTTCTAAAGGCACGAGGTCCCCCTCCTCTTGCACTAATACGTCAACCGACGAGTCTCTACTAATGATACCTTCTCACCTTGGCTTTAGCGGCCCTCTTCGTCCAGGGCTCGGTCCGCAGGCTCGTTGACTTTCCTTCCCTCCCTGCCTACAATCCTCTGCGGTTCAGGGCAGCGCACCCTCTGCGCTATACTATGCGTTTCGGGAATTGGGGCCCGAAATTCATGAAAGCTACGTATCACCCGGGCGTTCACAAATATGCGCTGTTTGTGGTCTGCTGGACGGCGGGCCTTCTCACCGCTGGCGCTCTCGTCACCTCCAATGACGCGGCCCTCGCCGTTTCCGACTGGCCCACCTCCTTCGGATCGTTCTTTCCGCCGCTCCGCTTCCTGACCGGCGGCGCGCTCATCGAACATACCCATCGCGTCATCGCCGCCATCCTCGGTATCTGGATCATCGTTCTCGCCGCTCTTCTCGCTCGCTACGACGAGCGCCCGTGGCTCAAAAAACTCGGCTACGCCGCCGTCGCCGGCGTGATCTTCCAGGGCGTTCTCGGCGGCCTCACCGTTCTCCAGCTTCTCCACTACTGGCTGCCGGTCATGCACGCCTGTCTTGGGGAAATTATGTTCGCCATCCTGGTCAGCATCGCCTTCTTCACCAGCCGCTGGTACATGCAGGACCTCCCGCAATACCCCGATAGCAACACACCCACAATCCATTCCCTCGTCACCTTCAATGCCATCGTGATCTTTGTTCAAGTTCTTCTCGGCGCCGGTTTCCGTCATCACTACATGTCCTATTCGCCGCACGTCATCTGGTCCCTTATCGTTCTTCTCTCCGTCATTTGGACCGCCTCCACGCTGCGCCGCCGTTTCCCGGAAGTCACAGTTCTCGCACGCGTGCGCGTTCTCCTTCACATCCTGGTCGGCTTGCAGATCCTTCTCGGCCTTGGCTCGCTGTGGTCGCGGATCACCACCGCCGACGCGCCCCAGCCCATGCCCGTGATGATCGCCTTCACTGTGGCCCACACCGTCGCCGGCGCAATTCTCTTCGCCACCTCCATCGTCGCCGTCCTGGTGTGCTATCGTCTTGTGCCACGGAAAAGGGAAGTGCTCTTCGCCACAACCAAAGGGGAGGTGCCCGCTTAATGTCGAACGCTCGCACTCGCTCCGCGGCGCTCCCGCAGCCTACCAAACTGAGCGCCTACATCGCGCTCACCAAGCCCGACGTGTCTTTCCTCGTTCTCATGACCACCGGCGCGGGCTTCTATATGGGCGCGCGCGGACCCATGCCCTGGCTGCACATGCTCCACGTCGTTTTCGGCACCATGATGATCGCCGCCGGCACCGCCGCCCTGAATCACTACATCGAGCGCGAATCCGACCGCTATATGCGCCGCACCGCCTCGCGCCCGCTCCCCGCCGGAATTCTCACTCCCGCCGAAGCCCTCGCTTTCGGCGTCACGCTCTCCGTCGCCGGCGCCGTCGATCTTTACCTTGCCGCGGGCTATCTCCCCTGCGTTCTCGGACTCTTCACCTGCCTCAGCTATCTACTGGCCTACACGCCGCTGAAGAAGCGCACCACCTGGGCCACCTTCATCGGCGCCATTCCCGGCGCGATTCCGCCCATGATCGGTTGGACCGCCGCTGCCGGTAAACTCGATTCCGGCGCCTGGCTGCTTTTCCTGATCCTGTTCGTCTGGCAATTCCCGCACTTCCACGCCATCTCCTGGATGTACCGCGAAGATTATGCCCGCGCCGGCATTCTCATGCTCCCGGTCGTCGACGACAAGCAGGGCACGCGCACCTTCCGGCAGATCATTCTCTACGCCGCCGGGCTCGTCGCTGTCAGCCTGCTCCCCTCCATCATGGGCTTCACCGGCGTACTCTACTTCTTCGGCGCTCTCGTCACCTGCACCGGCCTCGTTCAGGTCTGCCTCTGGGCTTCCAGTTCCCGCACCAACACTCGCACCAAGTGGCTCATGCACGCCACCGTCCTGCACATCCCCATCCTCCTCGGCCTGATGATGTACGACAAACTCCCCCGCTGATTTGCGGTGAGCCGTGAGCACTACGTCATTCCGAACGGAGTCTGCGCAGTGAGGAATCTCTCTTCTCTTGCTGATAACCGATTACTGATTGCTGACTACCGATTTCTTCCTCATTTTTCTCTGGGAATCCCTTGAATTAGAGCAAATCGCTTTAACTTAAAACATACAACTGATAACTTAAAACTCTCGATGACCCACGCCGCCCTCAACGCCACCCTCAACGGCACCAGCGCCGTCCTGCTCGCCGCCGGCTACGCCGCCATCCGCTCCGGCAAAATCCAGCTCCACAAGAAACTTATGCTCACGGCGTTTTTCGTCTCCTGCTCCTTTCTGGTTTCCTACCTCGTCTACCACTACCGAGTAGGCCACGTCGCCTTCCAGGGCCGAGGCTGGATCCGCCCCGTCTACTTCGCCCTTCTGCTCTCCCATACCGTCCTCGCTATCGTCATCGTCCCGCTCATCCTCATCACGCTCCGCCGAGCCTTCCTCGAACGCTTCGACAAGCACCGTCTCATCGCCCGTTACACCCTCCCTCTTTGGTTCTACGTCTCCGTCACCGGCGTAATCGTCTACTTCCTGCTCTACCAAATCTACGCCCCCTACTAATCACTAAACCATCCACCGCCATTCCGAGCGGAGTCTGCGCGAGCCACGAATCCCTCTTATTGTTTTGGGTGCATCTTCAGTTCGGTATAATCGCTTCGCCTGACGATAAAGGATCGAGACTGGCAATGCTTGAGTCCGTGAGCCTCACCCTCATCGAAACCATGATCGACGCCCGCACGCCGAACTAAGGCATAATTCTCCATTATGAAAATCCTTCTCTTCGGCGCTACTGGTTCCGTTGGCAACTCCGCTCTCGAAGCCTGCTCCGCCGCCGCCATCGTCGACGAAATCCGCGCCATCGTCCGCCGCCCGCTCATGAGCACCGGCTCCAAGCTGCGCACCTACGTTCACAAGGATTTTCTCGATTACGCCACAGTCGAAGAAGCCTTCCGCAATATCGACGCCTGCCTTTTCTGCATGGGCATCTCGATCACGAGAGTCTCCAAAGAGGAATACCGCACCATCACTTATTCCTACACGCTGGCCGCCGCGAATATGCTAAAACGCTACAGCCCCGGCGCAGCTTTCCATTACGTAAGCGGGAAGGGAACCAGCCCCAATTCCCGCATGTTTTGGTCTCGCGTCAAAGCGCAAACCGAACACGACCTGATCGAGCTGATCGACGCCGACTGCTGGCGCCCCGCCTTCGTCGATACGCCGCCCTCGCCTGCGCTGCCGAAAATCTTCGCCGCGACATATCCAATCTGGCGCCTACTTAAGCCGTTCCCCAGCCTTTACGTCCACGGCCACGACCTGGCTCGCGCCATGCTCCAGGCCACTCGCGAAAATCTCCGCCGCCGCATTTTCGAAAATCCTGAAATCCGCCAACTCGCCGCCCGCGCCACTTGGTAGCCACTGACGGTGAGGTCGTCATCCTGAGCCTGCCTGCGGCAAGCAGGCGCGAAGGGCATCAACCGCCGATGGCTCGCCAAGATAAACCGTCAGGTAATCCGTTCCAACTTTCCATTTTGTATTTTCGAATTTCAGCCTTCTACACCCATCCACGCTCTTTATAATTCTTCGCACTCGCATCCAACGCCGTCTCAATGTCCTTCTTCAGCTCTTTATCCAGCGCCTTCAGATGAAAGCACGATTTCCCCTTGAGGGTCTTCAAGAATGCCGGCGAAAGCTTCTTCTTCAGCTCCGCATTCGTGTACACGCCCATCAAATAAAATCCCACGTACCCCTTCTGCAGGATCACCGCCGCAAAATGCCAGTTCGTCGGCTTCCCCCCATACGCACCCGGTATCACGATCGCTTTCGGCGTCACGAGTTGTAGGGACTCTTTTCCCCTTACGGTAAAATCCCCCACTTTGAACGGTGGCACATACCTCCGCAGTAGTGTCTCGACTCCTTCGTACACCTCCGGGAGCTCTTGGGTGTTGGGGTTTTGGTTTTTGCTTTCGCTGGTTTAGCCATGACCCGGCATCCCAACGCATCACGAGGGTTGCCAGCAACAGCAGTAGCCCGCCATCTGATATCCGGTATCCGATATCTAATGTCCAACTCACAAGCGCCAACGCTTGTCGCACGGCAGTGTTCCGGGCCTCTGGCTGACTACTGATATGGAATTACTGATTACTGTCTCCGAATCACACATGCGGCAACGCCGCAATCACTGCGTCCGTAAACTCCGCGGTGCTCGCCTTCCCGCCCAAATCCCGCGTCGTATGCTTTCCCTCGCGATACACCTGCCACAACGCCTGCTCAACGCGATCCGCCGTAAACGCCTCGCCGATGTGATTCAGCATCAGGATCGCGCTCATCAGCAGCGCCGTCGGATTAGCCACGCCTTTCCCCGCGATGTCCGGAGCCGTCCCGTGCACCGCCTCGAAAATCGCGCCTTCCTCGCCAATATTCCCGCTCGGCACCACGCCCAGTCCGCCCACCAATCCCGCCGCCAGGTCGCTCATCACGTCGCCATACAAATTCGGCAGCAGCAATATATCGAACTGCAGCGGGTCGATCACGATCTGCATGCACGCGTTGTCGACAATCAATTCCTTGTACGCAATCTCCGGATACTTCTCGGCCACCGCGCGTACGGACTTCAGGAACAAGCCGTCACTCAACTTCATGATGTTCGCTTTGTGAATCGCGTGAATCTTCTTCCGTCCCACGCGCCTCGCATATTCAAACGCGAACTTCGCAATCCGCGTCGACGCTTTCTCCGTAATGATCTTCAAGCTCTCCACCACGCCCGGCACCACTTCGTGCTCCAGTCCCGAGTACAAATCCTCGGTATTTTCCCGGACGATCACCACATCCACATTCTCGAAGTGCGATTTCACTCCCGGCAGGTTCTTCACCGGGCGCAGATTCGCGTACAGTTCCAGGCTCTTCCGCAGCGCCACGTTTACGCTTCGCGCGCCGCCCGCGATCGCCGTGGCCATCGGCCCTTTCAGCGCCACCTTGTTCCGCTTCACCGACTCGATCGCCGCGGTATTCAAGACCTCCGCGCCGGTCGTGCTCTTGTCCGTATTCTCCGCGCGCGCTTCCAGCACTTCCCATTCAATTCGCACGCCCGATGCATCCAGAATCTTTCGCACCGCCGCGGAGACTTCCGGGCCGATTCCCTCGCCCGGCAACAAGGTAACTTTGTGTTTAATCATGGCATCTATCTTAAATGAAGCGCCCAAGGTTGTCTCGCGCACGGCAGAAAGGCGATTTCCTGGAGAAGGGAATTGCGGTTTGCGCACCGTTCACTGGCGTGCAGGGCGAGCTGTGCTATACTGAAAAAGAGTTCAGACTTACGATCGGAAATCGTGAGCGGAGGCCTTGAAAAATGATTAATTTGACGCCCGTAGCGGCCACTAAAGTTAAGGAAATCATGAATATGCAGAACCCCGTGCCCACGGCGCTGCGCGTCGCGGTTGTCGGTGGCGGCTGTTCTGGTTTTCAGTACCACATGGCTTTCGAAGTTCAGACCAACGAGACGGATGAAATTTTGGACTTCGACGGCCTCAAGGTCGCTGTCGATCAGATGAGTTCCATGTATCTCGATGGCGTTGAGATCGACTACATCGAAACCCTCGAAGGCGCCGGTTTCAAGTTCAACAACCCCAACGTCAAGAGCACCTGCGGCTGCGGCAGCTCCTTCAGCGTCTAATCGAGCGAATCATCACTCCCCGGTTTTCGGGCTCCTGAGTTTTTCAGGAGCCCTTTTCTTTTGCTCCCGCGATTCCTAAATCGCGGCCGTGGAAGGTTTTTCTTAGGGCGGCAAGTTTTCTCTGGCAATTTCTTACACTCGTTCCAACTCCATGTTGTCTCGCCATTTATTGCCGGCTCTTGTGGCCAGCCAGATGCTCTTCTTCCCTTGTCCAGCTACAACTTCACCTTGAGGTGCATCATGAATCGGACACGTATTTCTTTCTTTGCTTCGCTTCTCGTGGCTTCGGCTCTTCCCTTGTCAGGCCTGGTCCTTGCCCAGGAGCCCCGCCCCGCCTATCCTCCACCGCAATCCGCGCAACAAACGCAGAATAACAATCAGACGGAGGTCAAGACGTTTGCGGGCAAAATCTCGAAATCCGGCGGAAAGTACGTTTTGCAAGACCCTTCTTCCAACTCGGCTTTCTCCCTCGACGACCAGAAGACCGCCAAGAAGTTTGACGGAAAGTCTGTCGTGGTAACCGGCAGCCTCGATACAGCCAGCAACACTATTCACGTTCAGAAGATCGAATCAGCCGCCTGAAATTTCTGTCCTGCTGTGGGAGGCAGGCGCGACCTGCCTCCTCTCCCTTCTTGATTCTCTCGCGTCGTGTTTCGTAAATGTTTGCTCGTATTTCTGCCCTGGCATTCGTGTATTCGCCATTCCTCTCGCGCCTCACTGTAGCCACGCCTCCGAGATGGCTTCGGTAAGAATTACAGTGCGGCAACCCTTCATTGGCTACTTCTTCCGTACTGTTACCCGCGTCTTCGGCCACCTTTTATCCGCCCAACTAAGCTCTGGCCAAGCACTTACTGCGATTGGAACTTTGGGTGCTCCTAAGTGTTCGTACGGATCGGTAAACACGAGAAGGGAGAGCACGGTCATGAAGAGCACGAGCACCATGAACGAAGAACTTTCCTTCACCTACGCATTTTGTTCTGACTACGAAAAACTGCTCGACCAATGCCAGCGCGCCCTGTCGGCTTGGAGCGACCGCAGCGAATGGGCCCGAGACGCTCATCTCACCGGCGAAGCTGTCGGCAGGGAATTACTCCGTCTTCAGGCGCATTTTGCCAAGTCCTACGACACCCTCCAGAAACACGTGCGCACCTGTGAGCGTTGCTTCGCTGCTTCCCAGGTCAGCGAGTTTCGTTCCGAGCATGGCGCTCAATACCTTGTTCCCATTTGCTAGGAGCCCTTATGAGATCTTTCCTGCACTTCGTCGCGTTCTTTCTCGGCAGCCCGCTGCTCGCCAGCCCTGCCTTTGCCCAGGAGCATCCATCGCAACACCCCGAGGAACACGGCTCCCACCAAAACGTTCCTCGTGCGAACCAGGGCCACATCCCACCGGCTCCTCCGAAAACTCCGTCGCAACAATATAAACGCGAGGAAGAGCACCACAGCAACGGTGCAGTCGACCGCAGACCCCATGTCAACAATGACCACTGGTACGGTCACGATGATCCTTCCGACAAGCGCTACCACCAGGATCGTCCCTTCGAACACGGTCACTTCGCGCACATCGGTCCCACTTACCGCTACAACGTCCTTCGCATTGACCGCGAACATCATCGTTTCTGGTTCCCCGGGGGCTTCGACTTCGAAGTTGCTTCCTGGGGTTGGCCTCTGTGCGCCGATTGGTGCTGGGATTGTGGCGATGACTTCGTTGTCTACGACGACCCGGATCACGCCGGCTGGTACCTGCTCTACAACATCCAGACCGGCGTCTACGTCCACATTCTCTACATGGGCTCCTGACACACGCTCCGAGGTATCCCTACCACCGGCTCCTGCACCCTCCAGGAGCCCCTTCCTTTTGTTCCGCCAAAACGGGGCCGCCGTTTTCCCCTTTTCGGCCTCACCTGAATTTGCTTTACCCCCGCTTCCGCCTTTATGCTAATTCTTCATCCAAATGAAGATCGCCCTCGCTCAATTCAATCCCACGGTTGGTGATTTCGAAGGTAATTCCGCTCAAATTCTCAAGCTGGCCGGCGAAGCCAAACGCCGCGGCGCCGATCTCGCCGTCTTCTCCGAACTCTGTATCTGTGGTTACCTTCCGTTGGATCTTCTCGAGCGGCCCGCCTTCATTCGCCGTAACCATGAAACTCTGAAATTCGTCGCCGAGCAGATGCCTCTCCCCGCCATCGTCGGCTATGCCGGCCGCGTGAACCCCGATCACCACAGGGCAGGGAAGTCCATCGCCAATAAAGCCGCTCTCATTTCTGAGGGTCGCGTGGTCTTCGAACAGGCCAAGATGCTCCTGCCCACCTACGACGTTTTCGACGAGTCCCGCTATTTTCAGCCCGGCGACAAACAGTATGTCTACGGCCTCGGCCAGGAGCAGCTCGGCATCACCATCTGCGAAGATGTGTGGAACGACAAAATGTTCTGGGCCTCGCCCCTCTACCTGCGTGACCCCGTCTCCGAACTCATCTCTCAGGGCACCAGCGTCCTCATCAATATCTCGGCGTCTCCCTTCACCATCGACAAGCCCTTTTTGCGTCTTGGCATGCTTCGTTCTATCGCCCTCCACCACAAACGCCCCGTCATCTATGTCAACCAGGTTGGCGGCAACGATTCCCTCATCTTCGACGGCGCCAGCATTGCCCTCACCGCCAATGGCCGAATCGCGGCCCAAGCCAAGGCCTTCGAAGACGACCTGGTGCTCTTTGACACCGTCACCGGCGAAGGCGACCTCCACGATCAGCCCACCAATGAACTCACTTCTGCCTTTCAGGCCCTCGTTCTCGGCACTCGCGACTACGTCCGCAAATGTAGTTTTTCCAAAACCATCGTCGGCCTTAGTGGCGGCATCGATTCCGCGGTAGTCGCCTGCATTGCCGTCGAAGCTCTCGGCCCCGCCAATGTTCTCGGCGTCTCCATGCCAGGCCCCTATTCTTCCCAAGGCAGCAAGACCGATGCTCAGGCGCTCACCCGCAACCTTGGCATCGAACTCCTTACCATTCCGATTGGGACCGTCTTCGATGCCTACAAGCAGGCCCTCGCCCCGGCTTTTCACGATCGCCCTCCCGACGCCACCGAAGAGAACATCCAGGCGCGCATTCGTGGCAACTATCTGATGGCGCTCTCCAATAAATTTGCAGCCATGGTCTTGAGCACCGGAAATAAATCTGAAAACGCCGTCGGCTACTGCACTCTGTATGGCGATATGGCTGGTGGTCTCGCCGTCATCTCCGATGTTCCCAAAATGCTGGTCTATGAACTCGCGCGCTATATTAACCGCGATAGGGAAGTTATCCCCTGTTCGACCGTCGAAAAAGCGCCTTCCGCCGAACTCCGGCCCGACCAGAAGGATACGGACTCGCTTCCTCCCTACGAGGTTCTCGACCGTATCCTCAAGGCCTACATTGAAGAAGTGAAGTGTCCGGAGGAAATCGCCATTGAAACCGGCTTCGACCTGAAGCTCGTCCGCGCCATTGCCACCCGTGTCGATCGCAATGAATACAAGCGCAAGCAAGCTGCGCCTGGCCTGAAAATCACTTCGCGTGCCTTCGGCTTCGGCCGGCCATTTCCCATCGCGCAGCGCTTCGATCCATGAGATCCCAATCTACAATTCAACCGAGGACCCTTGTGAACAACTCCCGATGCATCTCACGACGTATAGCTTTCGCCGCCGCAGGCGTGATCCTTGCCGCAGCCGCCTCCGTCAGGCCAGTGGCCGCACAGGCCCCCAACGCCACAGACTCCGAGAAGAAGATTGAGGCCTTCCTCCGCAACTATTTTGCCCTTGGTCCAGACTACAAGATCACCGTCAGCGCCCCCAAAGAGATAGGGAACTCCGGCCTCTACGAAGTTCCCATCGACGTGAAATCCGAGAGTGGCGGCGACAACATCAAGATGTACCTTACTAAGGATGGCCGCTATCTCCTCCGCGGCGAACTCAATGACCTTACCGTCGATCCCCTGGCCGCAAACATCGCCAAGATGAAGTTGCAGGGCGCCCCGGTGCTCGGTGACCCCAATGCTCCCATCACCATTGTCGAGTATTCCGACTTCGAATGCCCCGTCTGCCGCGGGCTCCACGATGCTCTTCGGGGCCTGCTCCCCAAGTATCCTCAGGTGAAAGTCATTTTTAAGGATTATCCCATCGAGCAGATTCATCCTTGGGCCCGTACCGCCGCCCTCGCTGGACGCTGTGCTTACCAGCAAGACCCCAAGGCCTTCTGGAAGCTTTACGACCTCGTCTACGACAATCAGGAGCTCATCTCCGCCGCAAACGCCTACGATAAAATGATCGAATACGCCACCCGCTCCGGCCTGAACGCCGACACCTTCAAAGCCTGCATGGCCAGCTCTCAAGCGGCTGCCGACGTCGACGCCAGTATCGCCAACGCCAACCTCCTCGAAGTTCGCAGCACGCCTACACTCTTTATCAACGGACGCCGTCTCGTCGGCTCGGATCCACACGCGCTCCAGCAGTACATCGACTACGAAGTGCAGCAGCTCAAATCCAAATCAAAATAAGGGATCGACGGCGAGAGAAGTGGCACGCGCAAAGAGGGAATACGGCCTGCGTGACCTTACCTATAGGGCTAGGTCTATTCCCCAGTTCTTAGTTGACATAATATAGCTTATCGGACGCCGTGTCAAGCCCTTTTCTCTCTTTCCCCTTATTTTCTGTGGATTTCCCTGCCTCTTCCCCTTGTGGGGCCAAACGCGCTTCCCGGCTGGCGCGGGGGGTGCGCCAGCCGGCGTCGTGCTCAGTTGGCGGGGATTCCGTTTCGGAACTGCCTGAGGCTTTTGGGTGAGCTATTTTAAGTGGCAAACTCAGTGCGCCAACTTTACTGCCACAGCTCCGGCGGCGGCGCCAATGGCGAACCACTTCGCCGCGCGCACGATTCTCTTCATCACGCTTCCGCCGCGCGCCGCCTGCAGGGCACTATCCCGTTCCCTGCTCAGGGCGGCCGTTTTGACCTGCTCGTCTTTCAGGTCATTCTGGACCGTCGACAGCCTCGCCTGGCAGGCCTTGCAGCCCACCGCAAAGTCGTACAACGGCTTCAGGTCGTCTATCGGCAGTGCCACGCTAGGCTGAGGAGAGTCTGGCTTGGCAGGCTCCGCCGCGCCGGGTTGCTCGGTGTTCTCTGGCTCGACGGACGTCGCCGCCGATACGCTCGGTAGCTGGATCGTTTTCGGCAGCGGCAGCACCTCGGGCAATGCCTCAACCACCTGCTTGGGTGTTTGTACCTTCCGCTTCTGCGCCTCCAACTGCGCGAGTGTCTTGTCCAACTCCGTCTTCCGGATTTCCTGACGCGCGTTTGCATCGCGCACTTGTTGTTCTGCTAGGTTGAGCTTCTGCTGAAGTTCCGCTTGCTCTCGCCGCACAGTTCTCCACGCCACAAACGTGACGCAACCCAGCACAATCATCACGGTACTCGCCGCCACTCCGATTTTTATTCCGAGGTCCATCTGAATAATTAGCGATTCCTGATTGCCGATACGGTGAGCGCTGCCGTCCTACCGGTACTTCGTCATCCGCGCCAATACCTCATCCGCATAATCCGGATTGCCACCGCCGTTCCACGCCAGCAGCGCCTTGTGCAGGTCTCCGCCGCAGGCATCCAGCTTCTTCTTCAGAATCTTGCAGCCTACCGCCAGGCCCACCGCGGGATCGCACAACGTCGCCAGGTGCAGGGAATTCACGCCCGTCTCGCGCGCCGTCTGTCCCATCACCTGCATCAATCCCCACGACATTCCCCGCGCATACGCTTCCGTCGCTCCTACCTTATTGTTGGTGTAGAGCGGTGCCGCATACTTGGCGAAGAACAACGGCTCATACCGAATCGCCCAGGGATTCCATCCCGACTCCTGCTCCACGACTGCACACACCACGGCCCCGTCCAATCCTTCAGCGTCCGCGGTCCGCCGCGCGATTGCCAACAATTTGGAGTCGAATACCATCTGGATTCCCTGGCTCAGCTTCTGCGGTGCCCGCCCCGCAGGTCCACAAAGTTCACCAGCGGCGTTTCATCCAGCATAATTCCCTGCTGCTCGGCGATCCTGTGCAACGCATGATAAATCCCGGGCAAATGCCGCATCGCCAGATCCCGTATGAACGCTCTCTGGATTTCGTCGTAGCCCATTCGCCTGTGCATCCACCGCAGAAACACAATCAATTGCGCTGAAAACGACAGCGCGGCAAACAATACCGTCAACGGTGTCGAAAACATAGCGATTCACCTGTCTCGAGGATGTTTTGGATAGATCACAACCGCACGCCGGCCAGTCCTGGCACGCCGGCTTCATGAGGCAGGGAGCGCTGCCCTGGATTTTCGATTCTGCTAAGGCTGTCATCCTGAGCGGCGCGCAGTTTGCGTCGCGAAGGATCTCAAGCGATCCGCATTGCGGGAACGTTGCCCGTCGGCGGCGGTCCTTAAAGAAACAGCGCCGGTATTCCGCCCAGCGTTCCTCCCAGGCTCGATCCCATCGAACTGAAGAATCCGCTGGGCCTCGAAGCAGCCGAGCGCGTATTCAACAAATCCCCTGGGATTCCCAGTGTTTTCCCCAGCAGGCCGGTATGATATTGCGCGCCCACCTGGTTTCCCAGCGCCTGCTGCTGCGCCAGCAATTGTTGATTCAGCGCATTCGTCTGCGCCAACTGCTGATCTGTCATCTGCCGTGTTTGATCCTGCGCTCCCCGTCCCATGCTCCCCTCCTGCCCACCACAGTAAAACTTGTCATCCTGACTGAAGCGATCCGACGAGGATCGCTGAACGCGAATTCAACCCCTGCGTCTTGCCCCAGACTCAATTCCTTTTCGCGATTCGCTACCCGAATCGCTTGCAATACGGCGTCCGCCGGTCATCCCGCACCCAGCCCAGCTTCGTCAAGCGCTTCCCAAACTTCGCCGCGATCTCCGGTGGCAACCATGCATGCACATCTTCCAATCCACGTGCCGCCGCATCTGTTTCCGTCGCCGCGTGCAATCCCAACAGCCATTCCCATCGTTCTCGCGGTGTCCCGGCCTTCGGATCGAGCAGCAAATACGCTTCCGCCGTCACCCGCAAAAGGGCAGCACCCACAATTCCCTTCTCCGTCCGCCCCTCTTCCGCGAGGGCGCCCCGCTCTCCCCGGAGCGCCCCTTCTTGGCACGGCTCTTCCCTTCCTGCCGTTTCCCCGACTAAAACCAATTTCGTCAGAAACAGTGGGTTGCTCAAATCGGGAAACGCGTAGCCAAATCCCTGCGCGGCGTGAATCCGCTGCAACTGCTTCAGATCGCGCTCTTCGTATCCCCTGACGCGCATCTCTTTCTTCCTGATCGCCGATTACCGATCGCCGATCGCATTTGTCTCTTTCCGATTACGGATTACCTCGCCACCGTATCGTCGTCTCTCGATGCGTCACGTGCCGGACAGCTTCACGACCCGCGCGCCAGTTGGCACTCCAAATCCATTTCCCCCGCGCAACTTCCCATTCGCCGGCGTCCCGCTCCCGCTCGACGTCGGCGGTGTCGGCCCCGATGCTCCTCCACCCACCACCGCCGTTGGTGGCGTTCCAAAGGTCACCGGCGTTGACGCTAGCGATCCCACGTATTGCGAGTACGCTCGCCAGTACAACGTCTGATTTCCTAATTGCAAATACAGATTCCTCGATGCCCCCAGGAAATATACGCGCGGAGAATTGAAGCCCGATGTCACGTCCGACTCCGCAAAGTAGAACAGTCCCGGCCGCGATGGCGCGGGATCAGTGATCGCCAGGTCGAACCAGCCATTCGCCGCCTGCACCTGCAACGATGCGATCGGCGCTGGCGCCGGCGATGGTGTCGCGGGATCGACTCCCGCGTTCTGGCTCGTCGCATTCACAGCCGACACGATCTTCACCAGCGTCTCGTATAAATACGGGTCCCGCTCCTTCATGGGCGCCAGTTGTGCCACCGTCAACATTCCATTCACCTCTCGCGCTGGGCCTGTCCGCGAGCCCTGCGGCTTTTCCATAGCCTGTGGGGACCGCCGCTTGCCCTGAGCTCGGTCGAAGCGTTTGAGGCGGTCCGCCTGGATCAACGGGTCCTGGACCGCAAACAATTGCTGGATCACGCCCCGCTGCTGCGACTTCAACCGCGGGAACGTCTCGTCCGCCTCCGGATGTACGCAAATGTTCCCCTTCAAGTCCGCCACGCGAATCATCCGCGCATCCAACGCCCCGTCCGGCCCGAGCAGCGGCACCTCCACCGCCTCCGGCCGATTCTTCCGGAAGCAGTCCACGCCCAGCAGCATCACGTCCGCATAAAACTGTTTCACTCGACGCCATACCAATCCCAAACGGCCCATCGCCTGATCCCGTGCCAGCGCGTACCCGCTTGCGGTCTTCACGTCCTCCATATTCCCGCCAAACACCGCTGGAAACAGTCCCGTCAAAAATTGCGCCACCGGCCCAATCAAATCCTGTTGATGACGGATCATGTCCGGAGGCACCTGCGCCGGCGCCGGCTGAAAAAATCCCGCCGCCAACGGCTGTCCCGGCCGTGCGCGCGCCGGAAAATGCGCCGCCGGCTCTGAAACTTGGTTTCCGATCGAATCGAAATCTAGAACTTGCGGGTCCGCATAAATCGGCGGAATCCCATACTCATACGTCTCGGCCTGTATATTCGACAGCGTGTTGTACCGCTCCTGCACCTGCACCAGCGAATCCCCCACGCTTGGACGATTCTGTCCGTCCCCTGGCAACGCGTGCAGCACTCGCCAGTGATCATCCATCCCTTCATTCCGCGCTTCGCAATACACGTCGCCCGCAAATGCCACGTAGCATCCGTCCGGAAACAGGGTCAGCAAATCGCGCCGCACCGCTTCGTCTTCCACCGAATAAAACGCCCACGGCCGCAGCCATGTCCGGTCAAACGTAATCAGGTTCATCAGCGCATCGCCCGGGTGCAGCACCGGCAATCCCTGTTCCACGCTCAACCGCGACACGCGCGCATATACATCGTCCGCATCCTGCGATGGCGCGCTCTCGATCTTCTCCGCCGCCAACGGATACGCCGCCTTCAACTTTGCTCGATGCACTTCCGCCTGCCACTGCAGGTACGGATATTCGTGCATCTCATTCGCCCACACCGGCGTGTTCAATTCCAATCCGCCCGCAAGCGAAATCACTTCCTGCCCGTTCGCCACACGCCGCACTCCCGCCACCCGCGGCACCATCACCCGCTCCGCCCTTCTCAAATCCTTTTCGCCCAACTCCGCCCCGCACCCGGGACAAATCGCAGCGCCGGCTTCCAGCCGGCTGGTGCCCCACTTCGCTGCTCTTCTTTCATCTGTCATCCCGAGCGGAGTCTGCGCAGCGAGGGATCTCTCTTCCCTCCCCGCGTCTTGGTTCACACTGGAGTCGTTGTCATCCTGAGGATCGTTTTCTGCGACGAAGGCTTGCCCTGAGGGCTTTTGACGAAGGGATCTCAACCGATCCGCACTCAGCATTTCCTGATCGCCGTTCGCCGATCGCTGGTCGCCATCTGGCTGATTACCTTCCCCCACTCCTCGCTCGTCGCCGGCAGCAACTTCCTTCCCGCATCCCGGACAAACCCAAACATCCGCCCCCAGCGGCACCTCGATCGCCTCTAAAACTTCCTCATCCCGAAACCCGAACCGCTGGCCATCCTCCACGTACCGCACGTACGCGCCCAGCTTCCCATCCGTCCACAAAAAATACCCAATCGACGTCAGCAACTGCTCCACCTGATTGTTCCGCTCAATCAGCTCCGCCACGTCACTCGCCGCCCGCGCTGCCCCAATATCCACCAGCGATTGCGTGCTCTGCGGATAAAAACGCACGCTCGGCACGTCCTGGCTCAACAGCGCCACAAACGACAACCCGAATCCCTGATAAAAATTCGTCACGAACTGGTACCGCGGCATCTCCTCCAGTTCGCGGTCATCCTTCGCCCTACGCTCGTACGGCAAATGCCAGTTCATGTCCGCGGGGTTCCACCACGCATACTGCATCCCCTGCCAGAACATCCGCGCCTGCCGGATCCGCCGAATCTCGTGCCGCCGCGCCGCCACTCCCTCCATGCGGTACCCGCGCACCAGCTCCCGCAGCGCATTCACCAGCTCCGGCCGCTCCTCCTCTAACCTCTCCAAATTCAGCCCCATCTCCGCCCCCGGTGCAGTAGCGCCGGCCTTCATGCCGGCGTAGTTTCCACCTGCCGGCGCCACCACGCTGCTCTCAAACTCATTCATCTCGTTTGCCATGTCTTCTCTCGATTGCGCTTTCATCGTTATGCTTGAGGATGCCCCATCCGTGCCCTCTTGAGCGTCATCGGTTGAGTTTGTCGGTACGGGCTCGAACACTTTCCGCAGCGCCAGGTTATGTAGCGCTGACCTTCATGTCAGCGCTCTTTGCCGCCGCACCGACTCTTGCAGCGTCTCCGCACCG
>Ga0335077_10000568_pt1 | contig 41677 bp, 34 predicted proteins | sample Lox_Sample_31_FD_207151 | JGI IMG/M metagenome (GOLD analysis project Ga0335077, IMG submission 207151) | Soil microbial communities from Loxahatchee National Wildlife Refuge, Florida, United States - Lox_Sample_3.1 | ecosystem: Environmental > Terrestrial > Soil > Wetlands | place: USA... | reverse complement strand
GGCCGGGAAGCGCGAATACGCTTCCCGGCCTCATTTTGCAGCACGAACCGTAGGACCCACGAGAGAGCCACGAGTGCCCACCCCCAACGATACTAAAGTTGTGCGCGGTGTCACGCTGCACCGCGATCCCGCAAGGGAAGCTTGTTTCACGGTTGTCGAGCTGCACAAGGACCTCCACGACTACGACGACATGTCGGAGGTCTCTCGACGTCAGCGGCTGCACCGCCACATGCACAACGAGATGCAGACACTTGAGATCGTGGCGCAGGGACTCGCGGACTTTCCGAACGTTTCCTGGGACCTCCGGATGCAGATGGCCCGGCAATGTTGGGACGAGTCGCGGCACAGTGCCATCCTGTATCGCCGGCTTCGCGAGATGGGTGGTCGCAAGGGTGAGTTCCCTGTGATGAACTACGAGTGGGGCGTCACGCAGTTGCTCGACTCTCTGCCGGCCCGGCTCGCGGTCCAGAATCGCACCTTCGAGGGCGGGGAAATGGACCTGCTGCGGCAGCAGAACAGCATGTGGAGCCAGGCGCAAGACCCGCAGACGGCTGCGCTGATGGACGCGCTCCTCGCAGACGAAGTGCATCACGTCCGATACGCCAACCGATGGCTCAAGCAGATGGCGCAGGAGAATCCCCGCACCTTGCTTCAGGTCGCGGCCGGAGTACAGCTTCTCCAGAAGATCACAGTCGGCTTGGCCCCAAAACCGGGTGAGGTGAATGCCGTCGGGGTGAATCTGACGGAGTTCACGCACGTTGAGGTGATGACCAACGTGGACGATCGCCGGTTGGCCGAGTTCACCGACGGGGAAATCGCCGATCTGTTGCGCAAGGAGGGATTCGGGTCGCTCGTCGAGTCATCGACCTCGGGGACCTGAGGGCGACTGAGGCGCGGTAGAGTGCGTCCGGCAGGAGCCTGTGAAGCTCACGCGGAGGTTGATTGGTTCGCCGGGTCTTGGTGGCTTTCCGCTCGTGAGCTTCTCCGAGACGTTGAGAGCCGGCCGTTCCTTCCGGTAGCCTCGGCGTCGTACCAACTTGGGGATGCCACCTTCCACGCCGTTGTAGACCATCCCCTACCACTCGAGGCTTTTTCGAAGCTCTACGGGGACTGCGCCGTGACGGACGAGGATGCCTCTCCGGCGCCGGCGATCCGCTGTACCATTCGACGAAGCTTCGAGCCGCAGCTAGTCGTGTTGACGTTCCAGGAGGGCGCTCCCCCGGATCCGGCGGGTGCCGCGTACAACTTGCTTCGGCCTACCCTGGCGGTGCCGCCGTTCCGCGTATACGACTCGCCGCTCAAGGGATGGCGATTGGCCGGAGGCGCGACCGGCGCAGTTCTGGCCGCCGGTGATGGGCACGTCCTCATGCACCCCAAGCTGATTCCGCCAGAATTCCTGGTGGAGTACCTCGTGGGCATCACCCTCGGGGCTCAGCCCTGGACGCTGCCGATCCATGGGGCGTCTCTCAGGATGGGCGATGCCGGTGTGGTGCTGGTAGGCGCGTCCCGCGCAGGGAAAACGACGACATCACTCCACCTGGCGGCGCGTGGCCATACGCTGCTTGGCGACGAGATCGCCCTGATCCGGCTCTCCACCAACGAACTCGTCCCCTTCCGACGCGCCGTGAACGTGCGTCCAGGGCCTCACAGGGAGGAACTGGCGGGACTTCTGGGGCTGCGCGATCAGGTGGACGAGTCGCCCTTCGACCTGATGTGGGGCCGGCGCGATCGAATTTCCCAGCTGTTCCCAGGGCAGCCTGCTCGTCCGACGCCGCTGCGGGCGGTCTTCTTTCTCGGCGGGTTTGCCGATCGTCCGTCCGCCGAGCCATATCGGCTCACCCTCGATCAGGAGGACGTCTTCGACTGGATCACCACTCCCGAGATCGCATACTGCTCGTGGGGTTTGTCGCCGTCGCGCCGCGCTTTCCGTCTGCTGGTGCTTCGGCAAGCGCTTGCCCGGGTCCCGTGCTGGATCTTGCGTTTGGGCCCGCCCCGCGAGACAGTCGAGCTCATCGAGCTAACCATGGAGGGACTCTCATGCTGACGGTGAAGGAGAGGGGGCAGTTCGTGGCCACCTTGCGATGGATAAATGTGTCGGTGATGGAGACCCTGGCCGCGTGGGTGCCGACGACTCCCGAGATGGAGGTCAAGCTCCTCTTGGGCGAGCATATCTGGGATGCCGCGCAGCAAGCGGATGCCCTCGGCAAGCGCACGTTCGAGTTACGCTTGCCCCTGCAGCACAGCGTCCGTCCCGCCGATGCGTACGTGGCGTTCCTCGACAGCGTCGCGGCTCTCGGTCCGAGCCCGCAGCGTCTGGCCGCGATGTACGACGTCGTGTTGCCCGGCCTCGCGGATCGCCAGCGTCGCTACGTCGAGCGTACGGACCATCTCGTGGACGCGCCTACCGTACGGATCCTCGAGCGCGCCCTCACGGATCTCGCCCGCATGATCGAAGCCGGACGAGCCCTGCGTCAGGAGTTGCCGGCTTTGCAGCTCGCCGATGGACAATGGATCGCCGCGCTGAAGGCGCGCGAAGCTGCCATGGAACCGGTCACACCGCTGCCCGCGGCTGTGACAGTGGGGGCGTAGATGGGTGCCACCGTTGCCCGCGAGACGAAAGTCGTCCGAGGTATGGAGCTCCGCAACGACCCCGCCCGCGAGAAGTGCTTCGAGATCGTCCACCTGCACCAGGACGTGCCCGATTCTGGCGCGCTGACGGAAGAGGCGCGGCGGCAGCGGCTCCACCGGGAATACAACCAGGAGGTCCAGACGATCGAGATCGCTGCTCTCTGTCTGGTCGACTTCCCGCATGCGCCGTGGGGATTGCGGATGGAACTCGCGCGCCAGTGCTGGGACGAAGCGCGCCACGCCGAGATTTGCTTCCGTCGCCTCAAGGCCCTCGGGGGCTGGAAGGGCATGTACCCGATCGCCAATCTCGACTGGTCCGTCGTGGGAATGCTGAAGTCCCTCGCCGCCCGTCTCGCGGTCCAGAACCGGACGTTCGAGGGCGGTTCGCTCGATATCGAGAAATTCGAGATCGCGTCCCACATCGAGAGGGGCGATCACGCGACGGCTGAGATCGTCGACGCCGTTGGCGCCGACGAGATCCAGCACGTGCGATTCGCCAACCAGTGGCTGAAGCGAATGACCGATACGCAGCCGCGCACGGTGCTCGAGGTAGCGCAGGCCATGGCCTGGTTGCGGCAGGTCGTGCAGGCGACGGGCGGCGAGTCGCCGCACGAGATCGCGACGAACGTCCACGATCGGGAGCTGGCCGGCTTTTCGTCTCCGGAGATCTCCGAAGTGACGCGTCTGGCCGAATCCATTCCGCGTCCCACCGGTGAAGGGGCGGCCCCGGCGCACCAATGAGCGACGGACGAGCTCCATCGACGGAGGCCGCGCTGTTCGCGGTCGGGCCCGCCCGCGACGCGCGCTTCACGGTGGCGGACCGATGGGTAGACTGTGCCAACTTCCCGGAGGGGCATCCCCTGAGGGAAATCGAGTTCTTCCATCGGCAGATGAACGAGGAGGTCGACAGCCTTGAGTGCTGCGCGGTAACCCTGAGCGACTTCCCGGACGCGGAGTGGAATCAGAGGCTCGGGCTCGCGCGCCAGTGTGCGGACGAAGCGCGGCATGCGGCCATGTTCCGTCGGATCTTCGAATCACGGGGCGGGAAGATCGGACAGTATCCCGTGCTCAACTTCCAGTACCGCATCATCGCCCACATCAAGTCCCTGGTCGGCCGGCTGGCCATCCAGAACCGAAGCTTCGAGGCCGGCGGCCTCGACGCCATCGCGGCCGGGATCCAGCAGGCCCGTCAGAAGAGCGACGACGAGCTGGCGGAGCTGTTCGAGGCGCAGCGGGCTGACGAGATCGTGCACGTCCGATTCGCCAACGAGTGGATCAATATGTTGACCCGCCGGGATCCGCGCACCGTGCTGCAGATCGGCGTGGCGCTCGCCGGGGCTTCGAAGGCTTTCTTCCAGGTCATGGGCTCGGAAGGCACTCAGGGAGTCAACTACGCGGCGGACGCCGAGGCGCGCCGTGAGGCTGGCTTCACCGACGGTGAGGTTGGTCTCGCCGTGCAGCTTCAGAACCCGGCCGCGGCTCGCGCGACCCCGGAGCCCCGGCACGGATGACGGAAGCGCCCCGGGACGGCACTGTCCGGGCGGTTAGCACGCTTCTGATGGACCGAGCGCACCTCTTGCTGCCGCTCGCGTCACACCTTCGCCAGGAGCAACCCGAGTTCGAGAGCACGATCCGCGGGAGCAGTATGTGGCCAGCGATTCCACCCGGTGCGCGCCTCCGGGTGCGGGTCGGCCCGCAGGAGTCGTGCCGGATCGGGGACGTCGTGCTGTTCCTGACCGATGACGGCTACACGGTCCATCGCGTCGTCTCCCGCGCGCGGCACATCTCGGGTGAGGCGTACCTTCTCACCGAGGGCGACGCGCGCCTCGCCCCCGACCCTCCGCTGCCGAGCGCCAGAGTCCTCGGGACGGTGATTGCCGTCGAACATGCGGGCCGGTGGCGGTCCACGGGGCCTCCGAGCGCTCACCGCTGGTACAGACGAGCGACGCGCGCCGCGACGAGAGCCGCCATGATGGCCGTGATGTCGTTGAATGTGAGCGCGGCCACCCGGCTGGCTGCGCTCTTTCTGGCTCTGGAGTCCACTGCCCGGGGTGGGGTGCGCGCCGCGAAGCGCGAGGCAAGGCTGGCCGCCATTCGCCTGAGCTTTGTCCTCGACCGGATCCGTCATCCCGGCGTGAAGTATCGGAAGCCGGATGCGCGGAGGGTCAACGCGCTGTTTCCAGCGACACGACGCGAGGAAGTGGCGCGGACGATCCGCGACAGTCTGGCTGAGGCGGACAACGAGTACTTCCGAAATCCGACCGCCTACAACAGTCGCCATCTGTTCATGCCGCGTGGGATCCCGGCTCTCGATGACCTCTACCCCCCGAACGTGGCCGTCCTCGACTTCCTGGCCCATCGCATCGCTCGGCCCGAGCAAGAGGTGCTGCTCGACTTCCCGTGTGGCATCGGCGCGCTGCTCGTTTATGCCCGCGATCTCGGCCTGATGAGGATCCATGGCTACGACAACTGGAACTACCTGGGCCGATCCACCGCGGAGCGGTTCCTCCAGCGCTTCGGGATCCCGCCATCTGTCCTGCTGACCGAGAGCGATTTGCCGGGCCTTCCGCTGACGATCCTCACGTGCGTGGGGTATCCGCTGACCTTGCTCGCCAAGAATTCCTCGGTGTGGGCGAAGCCATCCGTGAGGTACGTTCTGGCGGATCGGATGGACAGACCGCTGACACTGCCGGGATTCCGGAGAGCCATCGAGTACGGCGGACTCCTCACCGTTTTCGAGCGAGTCGCTTGACGGCGAACTCGTTCCGCACGTGAACGAGGCGTCGACCTCCGACCGGCGCGGCCTCCGGGCTTGGCTGGCCTCGTTCGGTCGCCAGGGATCCGCGCCGCCGGGCCCGAGCGGGCGAGCCCTCGAACTGCTGGAGGCGTCCTCTGACTCCCCGGAGGTGGGCGAGAACTCACGCGTCCGGGTCATCTTCGACGGTGCCCTCTACAACCGGGACGAACTGCGGGCGCAGCTCGCCGATGCTCCCTGCCCGGAACTGACCGATGCCGATCTGGTGAGTCGCGCCTACCAGCGTTGGGGCGAGGACGTGGTCGCGCGCCTGAAAGGCATCTTCGCGCTCGTCATCGAAGATCGTCCCCGCGACCTGTTGTTGTGCGCCCGCGACCCACTGGGCATCCGCCCGCTGTTCCACGCCGACCTTGGCGGGACCGTGCTGCTGTCCCCCTCGGTAGACGCGCTCCGCGGCCATGCGGGAGTATCACCCGAGATCAACCGCGCCTCCCTCGTCGATCGCCTGACCAGGCACTGGCCGGCCGGCGAGGAGACGTGCTTGACCCATGTGCGACGCATACCACCAGGTCATGTTCTGCGCGTCGGTACGCACGATCGCCGTGTATACCGCTACTGGGATCCGCTGCCCGCCGACGGCTCGATCCAGTGGATCGCGGACGACGAAGTTCAGGAACGATTCGTGGACCTGCTAGGGCGAGCCGTGATGCGCTGCGTGGCCCCCGGACCTGCCGGGGTCTACGTGAGCGGCGGTCTGGACTCGAGCATGCTCGCAATGGTCGTCGCCGATCTGAGTCGGAAACAGGGCTGGGCACCGCCGTGTGCGCTCTCCCTGGCGTTCTCGGAGGCGGATCGTGAAGAGCCGACGCGCCAGCGAGGTCTGGCCGCCGCGCTCGGTCTCTTCCAGGTGCAGCTGCCGTTCGAGGAGGCGGTCAGCCCGGAAGGGACCCTGAGCGCGGCCCTCGCGATGACGCGGAGCATGCCCGCTCCGCTGACCGTGATCTGGCGGCCCGCGCTCGAGCGCCTGGCGCTCCTCGGCCGCGAGCAGGGGTGCCGCGTCGTCCTGGCCGGTGACGGTGCCGACGAGTGGCTGTGGGAGAATCCGATCGTCGCCGCCGATCTGCTGACGTCGCTCCATCTCGTGGGCCTGTATCGCCTGTGGCGCATCTATGCTCGTTCCTATCACTTCTCGAGTCGGGAAGCGTTCCGCCTCGTGCTGTGGCGCAGCGGTGCGAAGCAGCTACTGCGGGATGCCCGCGACGCTGCCGTTGCCGGACTAGGCGCTCCCCGGCCCCCGGCTGCTGCCATGAGGGCCGCGACGCCTCCGCCCTGGGTGGCCCCTGATCCAGCCTTGCGCTCCCAGCTCCGCGAGCGTCTCGAGGCCGCCTGCATCCGTGATGCGATGGGGCCGCGCCCGGGCCACTACTACCTCCGCGATACGCGATCGCGGCTCGAGTCAGCCGACAAGTGGTTCAGGGAGGAGGAGACGTTTCTCGTCGGGCAACGAACGGGCGTGCCTGTCCGGGAGCCTTTCTGGGATCCCGACCTCATCGAGTTCCTGGTCCGGGTGCCTCCTCGCGCTCGCTCGATCGACGGTCTTGCCAAGGCACTCGTCCGGCGCCCCCTCACGGAACGGTTCCCGGGGCTGGGCTTCGAGGCTCAGCGGAAGAGCAACTTGGGCCTGGCGTTCATGTCCGTACTCGAGGCTCAGGCGGGCGCGGCCCGTCAGGCGATGGGAGGACTGCCGACCCTGGTCGACCTCGGCGTGGTCGATCGCGATGGAGTGCGCGTCCTTCTCGACGACGTGCTCGGCGGGAAGAGCCATCGGGATCGCCTGGGGTGGGCGTGGGAGCTCCTCAACCTGGAGGCGTGGGCACGTGCCCACCGCTGACACTGATCGGCGCGTTAGAACGTGTCGCCGACGAAGTCTTCGCGAAGGTAGTGGAAGAACAGTGACGTGGACTGGTGACCGTCGGGGAGCGGATCACGATAGTGGGCGAGCTCTCGCCCGCGATACAGCAAGGCGTCGCCCACGCCAAGATCGGCGGCGACGAGGCCGCCAGGGAGATTCTGATGTTCCAGGAACAGCGGCCAACTGCACGGTCCAGCGGGGTCCGGGTCATAGTCCACCAGGAGCGAGATGCTGAACTCGCACTGCACGCGGTCCACGTGACGGGGAAGGGCGGACCCAGAAGGATAGGACGCGAAGTAGAGATAGGACGGCTTCACGGGCTCCCCGGCGATTCGGCTCACCAGGTCCCCCAGCTGCGAATGGAAGAACATCGCCACCGGCTCGCTGTGCAAACGGTAGCGATCCTCCACCTGGTCGTCGCCCCTGGGGAGTTGCCCGCCGGCCACGAGGCCCCGGTAGTAGCGTCTCAGCGCACCGATGAGGACAGGATGGATGAGATCGCGCACGATCGCGTAGCCGTGCGTCTGGAACAGTGGCGCGCCATCCCGGCAGATCTGCTCCCACGCCACGGCGCGTTCCCGTTCGCCACCCGGAGGCACGAGCACACGCGCCAGGACCAGCGCCTGGCGTATGTGCGGCGGCATGACGGCAGGAGCGGGCTCGCCCGGCCGGAGAGATCTCAGCACCTCGATCCACTCACCACGGGCCCAGAAAGGCGTCCACATGCGCGTACCCGCGTCCTTGATCCATGCCAGCGGCGCGCCGCGCAGCAGGCCGTCCATGGGCGCAACCCGCGGGCTCAGGTCCGGCGGATGTTCACCCTTGGGCGCGAATCGGAAACTCGAGGCGACGACCAGCCGGCCGTCGAGGACGGATCCTGCGCCGCCATGGCCGGCGCCGCGAGGAGTGAGCTCCGAGGGCAACTCGTCGAGGAAACAGCTAAGCGCGTGTCCACGGCAACGCGCCTTGGCCAGCATGAAGAGCAACGCGTGGTTGAGGTCGTTGCGTCTCTCCTGGCTGATGGGCGCCCGGCCAGGTCCAGTGTGATCGTCTAGTAGTACCACGTCACGATGCTATACCGGCGGCCGCTCGTGACTGGCTTGACCTCGTGGATCCAGTCGGCGCGAAACGCCACGAAGGTGCCCTCCTCGCTCTCCAGGGGGACGCCGAATCCCGCTCCCTCTCGGTCCCCTTGGCGGCCATAGAAGACGAGCGATCCACCCCCATGCGGTTCGGCGTCGAGGCCGCCTCGCACGTCGTTCAGGAAAATCGAGACAGAGACCTGCCGTGACTTGATCCAGCCAGGGGCGGGATCGTCGGCGTCGCGGTCGCGATGGGGGAGGAAGAAGTCCCCCTTCTCGTAGATGTAGAACCGTGGTGGCTGCCACCCCGTCAGTGGCACCTGGAAGTGCGTGGCCAGAGCGGACTGCGTTCCGCGAAGTCGGTCTTCCACCAGGGCGGTGGTCGACGCGGACATGCTAGCCACCCCCGTGCGGCGGGTGGTCTGATCCAGCACGCCGTCAGCCTCACCAACGAGCCGGACCATTGCCGGGGCCCTGGCGGCCGACGCCATCTCGGAGCGTATCTGCCGGCAGCATTCGGCGCTCAGGAAGCCTCGGCGCACGAACAGTCCAAGGTGGCCGAGAATAGTGGCATTCAGCATGACTGGGCTGTCGACTCGGGTTCCGGCCTCGCGCCTAGCGCATGATAGCAAAGGGGCCCGGGAGCGTCCAGTTCAGCGGCCGCTCTTCGCCGGGTACGGACTCGGTTGTCCAGGCCATCACGAGGGGCTCCACGAGATGGGAGCCCTTGACCGTTGCGGACTCGGTCACATAATGCTGGCCATGGACCAGCGGTTCTCCACGCACCGCTTCGCGCGGGTAGGCGGTACTCAGGATGGCCGTGGCCCCCGCCGCCCTTCGCGCGCGACGTCTCGACCTGATGATCGCGAGGAAGGCATCCGATCCTGGGACCCGGGCACACGTCGGTGGGATGACGAGGTTCGAGCCTTGACCGCCGGAGGTCCGATCGAGCCTCGCCGAGTGAGCATGGCATGCCTCGGACGCACCGGTCAGTGGGGCAACGCGCTCATGGCCTATTTCTTCCTGAAGGCGTTCGCCGCCGCGCACCACATGACCCCCGAGGTGCCGCGGTGGATCGGCCAGGATCTCTTCGGTCGCCGGGACGATCCCATGACGCACGCTCACCCGGTGATCCTGTACGACATGGTCAGCGAGATCTGCCGGGACGTTTACCATCCGATGGTGACTGCCAGTCTGGCCGTGAGTCGCGCGCGCGCGGTGGGGGAAGGTGGGCGGCGGCTGACCCTGCTGCGTGACCCGCTCCTCGACCGGCCCGATCTGGCATCGCCGACCACTAGCGTGGATCTCGAGGGGCCCTATCTTCTGCACACGCGGTACCTGGCGCGACACCGAGACTTCCTGCGTCGCGCGGTCGAGCCCGTGCCGGCGCTCCGCGAAGGACTGGAAGCTGGATGGTCGAATCTGCGAGGCCGGGGTGACATCGTGATCGGTCTGCACGTCCGCCGGGGTGACTTCGACTCGAAGTTCGTCCACCAGGGCTTCGAATTCGTCACGCCCATTGGTTGGTACCGCTCCTGGCTCGACCGGCTCTGGGCACGTTACGAGCGTCCCGTATTGTTCGTGGCGGGCGACTCCCCGGCGCAGACGCTGCGCGCGCTCGACCGGTATCACCCCGTAACGATCCGAGATCTGGGAGTCAAGCTTCCGGCGGAATTGCGGACACTGGACCTGCCGCCTGCCCACCTTCAGAGGGACGCCGAGTTCTTTCCGGATTGGTTCATGCTGACGCGATGCCACGCGCTCGCGATCTCGAACAGCACCTTTTCCTTCACCGCATCGATGGCGAACACTACCGCCTCGGTGTTCGCCCGGCCGGACCTGCCGGCCAAGGCCCTGCTGCCCTTCGAGCCCTGGAACAGCGAGCCTCTGCTGTTCCTGCCTCCGAGCCGGAACCTGTTGCTCGAAGTCCTGAGCCGACTATCCCTGAGTCAGCAGGGGATGGGCCGGCGAAGCATGGTGCCGAACTTAGGGCGGGCCCTTCGATGGTACGGACAAGTCCTTCGGTCGCGAATGATCGCATCGCGCCACTATTCCGGAACGCCCGGCCTCTTTCGTGAGTTGCTCCGGCCGGGATTTTACCTGGCGGCGTGCCGTCGGTACGACGAGCGCGTGCCGGGAGACGCTCGGCCGGGACTCCCCGCGATCCCCCCGTGATGCCGCGGTCCCGTCGCGGCGATCCCGGCGATCCGCGAACTTGTGCCCGGCCGATGTCGTGTGGTAACGTTTTGCGCGCAGGGGTGGCCGTAGCCCTCCCCGAACGACGACGATGGATAGTCTCGCCTCACGGAACCGGGAGCAGGCAGTCAGTTCGGCCAACTGGCTCGTCCGAGCTTGGGTGCTGGCCGCACGGTACAAGTTCAGCTGCTTCCTTTCCGAGAAGCCCACGGAGCTGGTTCCGCGCGGGGCGCTTGCGTGGAGCCGGTGCGACGCGGACACCGACCTATTCGTCAATTCTCGGTTCCGGTATCAGCCGGGAGGGGAGTTGCCTCCCGAGATCCGACAGAGTGCACTTCCCCTGAACGCCTTTTTGCGTGGCTACCCGATTGCCTGGGTCGAGGATCGCCGCGCCGGCGTGTGGGTCCCATACTGGGCCAAGGACGAATACGCGGAGGCGCTCCCAATGCTCCGCCCTGGCGAGCCCTCACCCTCCGGGTTACCGGCCCGGATACGGGAAGGTCTCGCGATGGCCGAGATCCTCGTGCCGGGTGACTATGAGTCCAAGTGGCGCGCTCGACACGAGCAGACCGTTCGATCTGCGCGGCCGGCCCTGCAGACCGCTGGATATGCGATCGTCCGCGATCTGATCCACCCCCTCCAGATGGGTGCGCTGCGAAAGCACTACCGTGCTCTCCTCGCCGGGGGAGAGGTCCCGAAGGGTGACTGGCTCGAAGATCGCTACGGTCTCCATAGCGAGGTGATGGCGAGCTTCCTGCACCAGCAGCTGCGAGGCCTGGTCGGCGAGATCGCGGGCGAGCCGGTGAAGCCATCGTTCGTCTACTTCGGATCGTATCGACCAGGCGCCGTGCTCCCGCGACATCTCGACCGGCCGCAGTGCCAGTTCACGATTTCGCTGCTGGTCGACTACGATCCGGACCCCGACGGTCCTTGCGGGTGGCCGCTGTACCTGGAGAACCCCCGGACACCCGACGCGGTCGCGGCGGCCGACCTTGCGATAGGCGACGGCGCGTTCTATCGCGGCCAGGAAGTGTTCCACTACCGGCACGCTCTTCCGGCCGATCATCGAGCGACGCTCATCTTCCTGAACTACGTGCGCGAGGGCTTCACCGGACGTCTCTGGTAGCCGCCGTCCCCCTCGAGAGCTTCAGGAGTCGATTGCCAGCGCGTGTCCCAGGTATTGCCCCATCTGTCCGCAGATAGCGAAGGGGGCCGCCGGTGAGCCCGGCGATCATTCGTCCTTACGTCCGTACGCTCGCCGCGGCCATGCCCGGGCGGCTCGGGCTGGCCATGGTTCTCACCGCGCTCGGAGCCCTCACCGAGGGTATCGCTCTGCTCGTCCGGGTGCCTCAGCTCCACCTGATCGGCATGGATGTCCAGCGAGGGAGCGTTGGCAGGATGGCGCGTTCGATCGCGACGGTCTTCGGCTACCTCTGCTTTCCCCTCAACCTGATCTCCGTGCTTGTGCTCTGTGTCGGGCTGATCGCAGGCGACGGCTGGCTCCGCCGCCGGCAGACGGTGACGTACTGTGCCATTCAAGTCGGCTTCACCGCGTATCCACGAAAGCGGCTGTGCCGGGCTGTGACGCGTGCGAGCTGGATCCAGCTCACGCGTAGTCGAGCGTCGGATCTGACTCACGCTATGTTGGGGCAGGTCGAACGTATCGAGCCGCGTCGGCGGTGAGGCCTACCGGGCGGTGATGGAACATCTGGGCCGCATCACGATGGCTAAGAGCCATGGCGCCGAGAGCAATCGATTCAGCAGCTCATGCAGGAGGCCATCGAGTGACTCCACGGTCACCTCACGATCGTGGTGATCACGCATCGCCTCACGACTGTCCGCTTCGCGGACTCGGTCCACGTTCTGGAGGCGGGCCGCCTGGTCGAATCGGGCGACTGGCATGGTCTCCTGAATGGCTCCCCCCGGCGCTTCCGAGCGATGGGCGAGGCGCAGGGTCTGCCCGTCTGCGCCCGATCTCTGACGACCGGAGTGCCCGATGGCGACGATTGATCGTACGCAGGGGAAAGTCATGAAGATACTCGCTCTCAAGGCGGACAACTTTGGCAGTGGCTATGTGCGGATCGAACTGCCCTATACGATGCTACGGACGGCGCGGGCGCATACCGTAAAAATCGTGAGTCAGTTTCATCCGGCAGAAATCCCTCAGTACGATGTGGTCGTTGTCCAGCGGCCAGGCAATGAATGGTCGCTCCCGATGGCGAGATGGTGCCAGATGTGGACACGGACATACCTCGGCGCTTCCGGGCAATGCGCGAGGCGCAGGGCCCCGGTCTGAGCCCGACGAGGGGAGCCGCCCTCCGCATCGACCCGGCCGCTTTGCCCTCGCCGTGCGACCTCGCGGGGGAGCCGCGAGCGAGTCGCTGGCGACGCCACAGGCGCGGAAGGGGGCCCCGCCCATCTGCGGGAGCGTTCCCTCGAATCAAGCGATCAGTCGGAAGCGCGCGCCATCAGGGCGGCGACGATACGCTCGGCGGCGCGCCCGTCCCACAAGTCCGGCACCCGCGAGGCCCGGTCGAATTCATCGCGCAGGATCGAGGCGACGGCTTGCCTGATGCGGTCGGGATCGGAGCCGACGATTTGATTCGTCCCCTCCGAGACGGTGATCGGGCGCTCGGTGCTCTCTCGCAGCGTGAGACACGGGATGCCGAGCGCGGTCGTCTCCTCCTGCAGACCGCCGGAGTCAGTCAGTACCAGCCGCGCGTTGCTCCACAAGCGTAGGAAGTCTCGGTAGCCCATAGGCGCCAGCACGCGGACGCCGGGCGGCGCAGCGATACCGAATTCCCGCATGCGGGCTTGCGTGCGTGGATGAGCCGGGAAGACGATGGGCAGCTCGCGCGCCACGTCTCCGAGGACGGCGAAGATGCGGCGGAGCGCCCCCGGGCGATCCACGTTGGCCGGGCGATGCATGGTCAAGGCGGCGAATTCTCGAGACCGCAGGTCAAGGTCTTCGAGCACCGGTGATTCCCGGGAGCGGTCGAGTTGCACCATGAGGGTGTCGATCATGACGTTGCCGACCCTGACGATCCTGTGGGGGCTGATGCCCTCGCGCCGGAGATTGGCGTCGGCGTCCTCGCTCGGCGTCAAGAGCAAGCTGGCGATGCGGTCGGTGAGCACCCGATTGACCTCCTCCGGCATCGTCCGATCGAAGCTCCGCAACCCGGCTTCCACGTGGGCGACCCGAACGCCGAGCTTGCTGGCGACGAGAGCGCACGCCAGCGTGGAGTTGACGTCGCCGACCACCACCACCCAATCTGGCTGCTGGGCGGCCAGGACCGGCTCGAAGGCGAGCATGATGCGGGCGGTCTGTTGCGCGTGCGTGCCCGAGCCGACCTCGAGAGTGACGTCCGGTGCGGGCATGTCCAGGTCGCGCAGGAACGAGGCCGACATCGCTTCGTCGTAGTGCTGCCCGGTGTGGACGAGGACCTGGGAGATGTCGCCCGGACGTCGAGCGATGGCGGCTGTGATGGGGGCCATCTTCATGAAGTTCGGCCGCGCGCCCACGACGTTGAGAATCTTCACCATGTGGTCTTGCCCGTCCTCCCGATCAGCACGAGATAGGCCGAGGCGTGCCCCGGCGACGCCGCGGGACGCCGGCAGGCGCTACGTCCGCTTGGCCTCGGCGCTCGGGGCATGAGTATACTTGGCGCGGCAGGGTGATGTTGGGGGCGAACCGTTCGGGTGAGAAGGGAGGAGTGTCGTGACGACGGAGAGCAGTGTACGCGACACGATCCGGGTCTGCTCTCTCGCGGACCTGGAGCGCGACGGTCGGAAGGTCGTGTCGGTCAATGGGCGGCACGTGCTCGTCGTGCTCGACCAGGGGCAGGTGTACGCGGTGGACAATCGATGCCCTCACATGGGGTTCCCCTTGCATCGCGGCTCCGTCTCGGATGGCATCCTGACGTGCCACTGGCATCACGCCCGGTTCGCCCTGGCCGGCGGTTGCACGTTCGATCCCTTCGCCGACGATGTGGCCTCGTTCCCCGTCCACGTGCGCGATGGCGACGTCTGGATCTGCCCGCAGCCCGGCAGCGAAGGACGTCGCGACCATTGGATGCGCAAGCTCAACGAAGGGCTCGAGCAGAGCATTCGCTTGCTCCTCGCGAAGAGCGTCATCGGCCTGAACGAGCTCGGCATGACGAAGGAGATCGTGCGTGAGGCGGCCCTGTTCGGTTTGCGCAACCGCGCGCGCGGCTGGAGCAGCGGCCTCTCCATCCTCACCGCCATGGCCAACGTGTTGCCGAGGCTCGACGCGGAGGACCGCCCGCGCGCGCTCTATCAAGGGCTCGTCCACGTTGCGCGCGCCACCGTCAACCAGCCGCCCAGCTTCGACCTGGAACCGCTGGCCACCAGCGAGACCAGACCGGAACGCTACCTCGACTGGTTTCGGCGCTTCATCGAGGTGCGCGCGGGAGAGGCGGCGGAGCGGACACTGCGGACGGCCATCCATATCGGGCTCCCGTCCGAGACTGCCGCCGAGATGATCTTCGCCGCCTGTACCGACCACCTCTTCCTGGATGTCGGCCACTCTCTCGACTTTGCCAACAAGGCCTTCGAGCTGCTCGACCACATCGGCTGGGAGCACGCGGCGGCGGTGCTGGCGTCACTCGTGCCGAACCTGGTGCGGGCGCAGCGGATGGAGGAGTCCTCTGCGTGGCGCCATCCCGTGGATCTCCCCAAGCTCCTCCGGGAAGTCCACGACGAGCTGGGCCGCGCCATGGAGGAGGGGCGTGAACGAGCGACCCTCTGGGAGGGACACCAGGAGCTTGCCGAGACGATCCTCGACCGCGAGCCCGGCGAAACGCTGGCGACGATGCTGGCGCTGGTGCGGCAGGGCGTGCCGCTCGTCGAGCTCGCGGCCGCGGTGGCTTACGCCGCGGCCCGCCGCACGCTCCACTTCCACGTCTCGAACGAGTTCGGGGACTGGGACACCCTGCACCACACGTTCACGTACGCCAACGCGGTCAACCAGGCGATGCGGCGTGCCCCCTCGCGGCTGCTCGCCCGCGGGATCTTCGACGGGGCGATGGCGGTCTACCTGGGGCGCTACCTGAACGTGCCCAAGCAGCCGGTCCCTGTACCCTCCGCCGGCTCCGCGAGCCGGGAGAAGCTGCTCGCCGCCTTCGATGCGCAGGGCCAGGTGGACGAGACTGGGCGTGTCGGGGCCGACGTGGTGGCCCTGGGCCAGCACGGGGAGGTGGTGAGCACGCTGGGTCACGCGCTGTTGCGAGAGGATGCAGGCTTCCACGAGTTCCAGATCTACGAGTCCGGGGTGAGGCAATATCGTCAGTTCTCGTCCCGGCCGCTCGGCGACCACGTGCTCATCGGAGTGGCGCGCTTTCTCACGGCGCACGCCCCGACGGTGCGCGCCGTCGGTCAGACGTACGATATCGCAGCGCGGCTACAGCGCGGCGATGCCCTCCACGGCGAAGACCCGTAGCGCGACGAGCATTCGTACTACGGGAGCCCGACCGGATCGACCTTTCGCTCAGGCCGACGCGTCACAGGTTTGCCGCGACGGCGCCACCGGTGCCTCAAGAGGGCACGCTTGACGAGCGCGCCAGGCGATTCGCAGTCGAACACGACTTGCAAGTAGCTGACGAACCCCATGGGATTCCGCTCCGCGCTCGCCTGTCGCACCCGCTTGTAGCGGAGCCAGTGCTCTCGCATCCGGCCCAGTAGCGGGCTCGCCGGGCTGGTGCGGAGCCGGTACTCCACCTCCTCCGCCTTGGACACGGCCGCACTCCGGAGCCGGATCAGCGCGGACGCCGGGACGGGCAGGCCGAGCCTTGTCTCCAGGTACGTCAGGGCGTCGCGCAATGGGAGGATGAGCCGCTGGCGCTCGGCCAGCTCCACGACTCGTTCCCAGTCGATCTCGACCGCCGGGTCGTTGAGGATCATGGCGGCGTCGACGATCCAGCGTACCGAAGGCACGTACTCCCACCTCACGCCGTGCCCGCACGTGTGGACGAGCTGGTCGGTCGGACAGAGCACGGACACCGGGACCCCTTGCAGCGCCGTGGTCGACGCTCGTGCCCAGAACTCGTCGTCGACGCCCGGCCAGCAGCTGTCGGGCAGCAGATGCCAGTGGAGGTCGATGCGGTGTGCCTCGGCATTGGCGAAGTCCATCGCGTGGCTCGCCTCCACATGGCGCGGCGTGACCGGGGCCCTCGGCCGCCAGCCCAGCCCGGTGAGGGTGTCGACGGCCGGGCGCCACTGGTGAGTTCGCACCAGGATGTCGACGTCGTCCATCGGACGGAGTCCGGGGTCCCGGTAGTGCAGGAGCGTCAGCGCCGCGCCTTTCAGCAGCATGGCGTCGATCCCGCGCCGCCGCAGCTCTCGGACCACGACGGCGGCGCTGCGCAGCCGGAGCTGATTGCCGTACCACGTGTGGCAGTAGAGTCCCCTGAGCTTGCCGAGGGACGGATCGCGGATGCCCTCGCGCTCAAGGGTTCGATAGAGCTGAGGCAGGAACCGGCTCGATCCGGCATCCAGGCGGTCGAGGTCGACGGCGTGCATCCAACGCTGCCATGCCTCGACGGCCGCGGCTCCGCGGAGCAGGATGGCCTGCAGCAGGAGGAGCTGCGCGCTCGTCGGCCAGCAGTCGCCGCCGGCCCTCATCGATCGCCGCGTGGCGTCGGGATCACGGGGAGGTGCGCCTGCGGTCGGGTTTGCCGGAGGCCGCCTCGTCGAGGCCCCGGAGACGCGGGCCATGCAGGGTGTGGTTGAGGTTCCACGCTTGTTCCCCTTGCGTCTCTCCCGTCACGCCACTCGAAAAGTATCACACCAGTGCCCGGAGCCGCCCGCGTGTTCGTTCACGTCGCCATCCTGAAGTGCGGTCCCCTTCACAGTACGCGACGCTTGACAAACCGACCGCCAGTCCATTACAAGGGCTCAGAGGAAATTCAATGGTTACCGGGTTCCTCGAGTTCCTCCGCAAGACCAACGCCCTGGCGCTGGCAGTGGCGGTCATCATCGGCGCCGCGATCGGCAAGGTCGTGACCTCGGTCGTCAACGACCTGCTGATGCCGCTGATCGGGCTCTGGCTCGGTGGCGGCGACTGGCGTAGCTGGCAGATCCCGTTGAAGACGGCGCCGGACGGAAAGATCCTCTCCGCGATAGGCGTCGGGAACTTCCTCGGCGCCGTGGTGGACTTCGTTATCATTGCGTTCTTCGTATTCCTGATCACACGGGCGTTTCTCGCGGAGCCCGAGCCGGCCCCGGGCCCGGCGATGAAGACGTGCGGGGCGTGCGGCGAGAGCATCCTCGCCAAGGCCACGCGCTGCCGCTACTGCACCAGCCAGACGTAACCGCTTCCCAACTTCGGGACCCTGCGTCAGCTTCACCTCACCATCGTGGTGCCGCACGGCAGCGACATCGCGGCGGCCATGATCATCGCTCGGGAAGTTGCCGCGTCGGATCCGCGGGTGATCGGCGATCCTCCACCGTTCATCGGGGTCGCGCAGATCGAGAGCACGGGGATTCGCCTCGGTGTGAATCCCTGGGTACAGGTGGCCGATGTCGTCGCGACCGAGGCCGGCCTGTACCAGTCGCTCGAGGCGCGGTTCCGCGCAGCGGGCATCGGTGTCCCGCTCTCGCGCCACGAGGTCCGCGTCCTCGACCGCGGTTGAGAGACGGCGCCGTGACGTGCGCGCCGCGGACGTACGGTCTCCGACCGGAAGGAATCGGAGTGTGCGGTGTCCCGAGAGGCGCCGGGCGGCGCTCAGCGGGAGGCCGCCGTCGTCGTCGTGGCGGCCCGAGTTGTGGCAGGCGCGTTCGGAGGGGCGTCGATCAGCGGCGAGAGCGCCGGTAGCAGGATGCCGAGCAGGCGCACGGGTAGGGCGCTGGTGAACTCGTACCGCGCGGCCTTGGGACCGGCCACGTAGGCGGTCATCGTTCCGAAGAAGCGGTCGTCGACCAGGAAGACGAACGTCGCTGCTCGTTCGACCACACGGGACTCGATGAGGCGCCCTCCGGGGCCATACGTCTCGTACCGATGGTCGCCGGTGCCGGTCTTGCCTCCGATCACGTGACGCTTCCTGCCCTCGCGGTCGAGCGCGGGGATGAGACCACGCGCAGTGCCCTGGTCGACCACCTCGATGAGAGCACGGCGCACGACCGCGACGACATCGGGAGCCATGACGTGCTCACCTGCCATCTCGGAGCGGACCAGGCTCGCTTCGTACGGGGTATCGGCCGCGAAGTCCAATCGATCGATCAGCACGGAAGGGTAGCTCTTTCCGCCGTTGACGATGATCCCCATGAGCCTGGCCAACGCCGCGGGCCGGTCGCCGGAACTGCCGATGGCGGCGGCCAGCGAGGGCGTCACGGTGGCGAACGGATAGCCGAGGCGCTGCCAGCCACGCTGGATCTCGAGAAACGCCTGCAGCTCGAGGAGGTTCCGGATGCGCTTGTCCTGGGCGTAACGGTGGTGGGTCTTGAACAGCCAGCCGTACACGGCCTGTCGCTCGCCGGCGCTGGCGCTCAGGACCTGGGAGAGCCCGGCGTCCGGATGCTGGCGAAGATACGTCACGAGCCACAGCTCGAGCGGATGCACCCGCGCGAGGAAGCCGCGGTCCACCAGGGAAAAGTGGGCAGGCGTGTACTTGTTGTACAGCGTCTCCGCGGGTTGCCGCGCGGCCAGCGCCGCGGACGTCCGACTCGTGATGATGCTCTGGAGGGTATCGACGTCCGCCTCGGGATCCACGGAGCGAAGGACGGTGGTCAGGCCGATGGGGGTCTGGCGAGCGCCGCTCAGGATGAGCTCGAGCGCCTCCTCCGGGGTCTTGTCCTGATACTTGCGGTAGAAGCGCCGGATGAACTCGCTCCCCTCGCGATCGGCGAAGCGGGTCAGGAAGGCCTTCCGCCGCTCGTCGGCGGGATCCTCGAGCACGCGCGCGAGAGAGGCGGGCTTGTCGTAGAGGTAGTGCTCCACGACATCGCGCATCAGCCGGATGAAGACGAGGTTGACCGAGCGGCGGAATCCCTCGCGCACCGTCATGATGCGGATGTCGTCTTCCTTGTCGAAGTTGTGGAACGTGTGCAATCCCCCGCCGGTCGCGAACGCCTCGCCGGGATTCGCGGAGTAGCGGCGGTCCAGAGAGGCGTCCAGCATGGCGGGAAGCGTAGCCCCGGGCGTCTTGGTGAAATATTCGACGGCCCAGACGGTGAGGTGATCCCTGGGGTGCACGTCCAGGGCGCGGAGCTCGGCGGGCTCCAGTCGCCCGTAGCGCTCGTGCAGATCCGCGATCACCTCGAGGTACGTGATCAGCGTGCGGAGCTTCGCGGTCGAGCCCAGATCGAGCCGGGCGCCGGCGTTGATGTCGAGCGGCTGATCGAGGTTGTCGGTTTGCACGCGCACGACGTTGACGCCCGGACGGCGCTCGTACAGCGTGAAGCTATAGATCACGCGACCCGGCTCGCCCCGCTCGAGGAGGTGAAGACCCTTGAGCCCCAGCTGGTCGACGGTGCCCGGCTCCCGCAGGGATTGCAAGGTCCGGCCCACCGCCTCCTGGACCGGGCCGTCGAGCGTGCTCTGCGCCGTCAGGTCGAGTCGGTCCAGATCGTAGAGGGCCGGGACACCGAGCAAGGTCGTGAGCCGCGACCGAACCAGGTTCGCGCCCTTTCGATCGCTCCAGTCCATCGGCGCCTGCGGGCTCACCTCGTGAAAACCGAGGGGTTGCGCCAGCGCGGCGTCGCGCAGGCGATTGTCGATGACTCCCGTGCGGGCTAGCACCCGCAGATAGGTGTCGGTGAACTCGTCCAGCGACGACTGGTCCTCGTTCAAGTAGTGGTAGGGGCGGCGGGTCGCCAAGAGCAAGCTCAAGACGCGCTTGTACGCGAGGGCGCGCGCAGGATCGGAGGGGTCCGTGTCCGAGGCGAGCAACCGGTTCGTCTCATCGAGATCCATTCCGTACCAGGCCCACAGCCCGTCGCCCAGGCCCAGGACCTCCCCGTAGCCGGGAGCCGCCGCGAGCGGCGTCGAGTTGAGGTAGTCCACGACGATCTGACGTCTCGCCGCGATGGTGCGAGTGCCGCCCTGATAGGCTCGAAGGCTCGCTGAGAGCATCTGCCGCAGCTTCTCTGCGGCAGAGCGTGTGCGGCCTTCACGCGAATGTCGGAACTTCTCGATCTGCGTGGCCAGAGTGCTCGCGCCGATCGGCTGGCCCTGGCGTCCGAGCCGACCGAGGAGATCGAACCCGATCGCCTTCGCGAGGCGGGGCCACTCCACGGCGGGATTGAGGCGAGGTCGCTCCGAATCAAGGATCTCGCGATTCTCGACGAACAGGAGGGTCCGGACCACCAGGGGCGGGATCGCATCGAAGCTCTGGAAGACGCGTTCCGGCGTCCGAGCGGCGTAGAGGGATTCACCCCGTCGATCGACGACGGAGAGTCCCGCTTGACTCTTCTCCCGATAGATCGGGAACAAGCCCTTCGCGACGAGTTGTCCCATCCGCGGCGAGGGGCGGGCCTGGCGATCGACCGCGTAGCCCGCGCTCTGCAGGCGATCGAGGAACCCCGGTAATCGGCTATAGCCCAGCCGGTTGTCGTAGGGACCCGCGTCCGGAGCCCGGAGGGTCGTTCCCCGACCGGGTTCGAGCTTCCAGGTGATCCCGCGGCTCCACATGGAGAGCACGAGCGCCTGGAGATTCGAGGTCCGCATCTCGACGAAGGTTGCGATCGCCAGAACGATCAGGAGGACGCCGGCCAGGGCCAGCCGCACCACACGTATCCGTCGCCGCGCAGTGTGGCGCGTGGCCGGTCGGGTGGCGGTCTGGAGCCCCTCGGAGCGGAGCGTCGGCGCCAGCGTAGGATCCATCGGTACTCTAGTAGTCTACTACCGGGAGTGTTGATGGCGCCCGCAAGAGAAACGGGTGCGCCAGCGCGGCCTACGTCGCGGGCGAGGGGAGGGGGGGCCCAGCGAACGCGAGGCGGTAACGAACGCTTCCGGCAACGGACGACGGTGGATCAGGACGAGACGGGACTCGCCCCGGCGGACTGGGCACGCCCCCGAACGCGGCGCCAGCCCTCCGTACGCGTGCGGACACCTTCGAGATAGAGGTAGATGACCGGCGTGATGTAGAGGGTCAAGAGCTGCGACAGGATGAGCCCGCCGACCACGGCGAGGCCCAGGGAACGGCGGGCGTCCGATCCCGCGCCGACGCCCACGGCGATCGGGAGGGTCGCCATGAGCGCGGCCATGGTCGTCATCATGATCGGACGGAAACGCAGCAGACACCCCTGGAAGATCGCCTCGGCGGCGGGCCGCCCTGCGCGCTGCGCGTCCAGCGCGAAGTCGATCATCATGATGGCGTTCTTCTTGACGATGCCGATCAGCATGATGATGCCGACGAAGCCGTAGAGGTTCAGTTCCTGGTGAAAGAGGATGAGCGTCAGGAGTGCGCCGACTCCCGCCGACGGTAGGCCCGAGAGGATGGTCAGTGGGTGGATGAAGCTCTCGTACAGGATCCCGAGGATCAGGTAGATGACGAGCACCGCCGCCACCAGCAGGAGCCCGAGACCTTTCAGCGACTGCTGGAACGCTTGAGCCGTTCCCTGGAAGGTCCCGGTCAATGTTGCCGGCATGTTCAGCTCACGCTGGAGCTTGTCGACCTCCGCCACGGCATCGCCGAGCGCCAAGCCGGGCATGAGGTTGAACGAAATCGTCACGGCGGGCAATTGCCCAAGGTGAGTGACCGTGAGCGGTCCGATGCCGCGGCTCAGGCGCGCCACCGCGCTGAGCGGGACCAGCTTGCCCGTGTTCGAGCGGATGTAGAGGAGCGAGAGCGCCTCGGGATCGCGCTGGTACTTCGGCAGCAGTTCCATCATCACCCAGTACTGGTTGCTCGGAGTGTAGATGGTCGACACCTGGGGGGCGCCATAGGAGTTGTTGAGCGCGTTCTCGATCTGGTCCGCGCTCACGCCCAGGGCCGACGCCTTGTCCCGGTCGATCTGCACGAGAACCTGGGGGCTCCGGATCTGCAGGTCGGAGTTGACGTCGAGGAAGCCCCGGAGCCCACGCATGCGGTCGGACAGGATGGGCGCCCAGTGATAGAGGACGGCGCTGTCGGCGTCCTGGAGCGTGTACTGGTAGAGTCCCTTGGTGAGCTGACCGCCGATCCGGATCGTCGGCAGGATCTGCGGGTACACGTTCATCCCCGGCACCACGGCGAACTGGGGTCGCATCTCCTGGATGATCTGATCGGCCGGCGGCCGCTGGTCGCGCGGCTTGAGCCGCATGAAGATACGGCCGAGGTTCCCGACCGTGCTGGAGCCACTGGGCCCGATGCCCGAGAAGAACTCCTGCACGTAGGGATTCTTTCGGGCGACCTCCGCGACCTTGAGTTGCTTGTCCATCATCGCATCGAACGAGATGTCCTGGGCGGCCTCGGTGAACGCAAAGATCTGCCCCGTGTCCTCGTTCGGGATGAAGCCCTTCGGGATCACCGCAAACAGATACCAGGTGGCCACCAGGGTGAGGACGAACGCCAGGCCGGTCACGGCCGGGTGGCCGATGACGACCCGGAGCGTGCGCTCGTACGCGTGGAGCATGCCGTCGAACATGCGCTCCGAGAGGGCATAGAGCCGACCGTGCCCTTCGGCGGAGTGACGGAGGAAGCGGCTGCACGCCATGGGGGTAAGGGTGAGGGAGACCAAGCCCGAGACGAGCACCGATACTCCGATGACGACCGCGAATTCGTGGAGCAGCCGCCCGATCACCCCGCCCATGAAGAGGACGGGGATGAACACCGCGGCCAGGGACAGCGTCATCGAGACGATCGTAAAGCCGATCTCGCGCGAGCCGTTGATCGCCGCCTCCATTCGGCTCTCGCCCATCTCCATGTGCCGCACGATGTTCTCCAGAACGACGATGGCATCGTCGACGATGAATCCGACGCCCAGCGTGAGAGCCATCAGGGACAGGTTGTCGATGGTGTAGCCGAGGACGTACATCACGGCAAACGTGCCCACGATGGACATGGGCAGCGCCAGACTCGGGATGACGGTGGCCGACACGTTGCGCAGGAAGAGGAAGATGACCAGCACGACGAGGGCGATGGCGAGAAAGAGGGTGAACTGGACGTCGTCGACCGAATCGCGAATGGAGACCGACCGGTCGTACAGGATGTTCAGGTTGATCGCGGCCGGCAGCTGGGCGCGGAACGCTGGCAGGATCCTCTTGATCGAGTCCACCACCTCGATGGTGTTCGTCCCCGGCTGGCGCAGGATGGCCAGGACGACCGCCCGCTCGTTGTTGTACCAGCTGGCCACCTTGTCGGTTTGGACGCCGTCGATCACCTGGCCGAGCTGATCGAGTCGCACAGGCGACCCGTTCCGGTAGGTGACGATGAGCGGGCGGAACGCGTCCGCGTTCACGAGCTGCCCGTTGGCCTGCACGGTGAAGGCCTGGTGGGCGCCGTAGAGCGTGCCGGTCGGCAGGTTCACATTGGATTGGGCTACGGCTTTCTGCACCTCGTCGATGCCGATGCCGAGGGTGGCCATCTTGCTCGGGTCGAGCTGCACACGCACGGCGAACTTCTGGGCGCCGAACACCTGGACCTGGGCCACGCCGCTGATGGTGGAGATGCGCTGCGAGAGCATGGTCTCGGCGTACTCGTCGACGGTGTAGAGCGGCAGGGTTGGCGAGCTCATCGCCATGTAGAGGATCGGCTGGTCGGCGGGGTTGACCTTCTTGTAGGCGGGCGGGGTCGGCATGCCGGGCGGGAGCTGCGGCGCGGCGGCAGCGATGGCCGCCTGCACGTCCTGGCCCCCGGCGTCGATGTTCCGGTCGAGCGCGAACTGGATCGTGATCTGCGTGACACCCAGGGCACTCGTCGAGCTCATGGAGTCGATTCCCGCGATCGTCGAGAATTGCTTCTCGAGCGGCGTCGCGACCGCGGAAGCCATCGTGTCCGGACTGGCGCCGGGCAGGCTGGCGGTGACCTGGATCGTGGGGAAGTCGACGTTGGGCAGGTCGCTGACGGGCAGGAAGCGGTAGGCCATGAGCCCGAAGACGACGATGCCCGCCATGAGGAGCGTGGTCATGACCGGGCGCCGGATGAACAGCTCGGGTGTCATCCGCTTGCGCTCTCCTGTGACGGGGCCCCGGAGGTCTTGATCTCGACCCGGGCGCCGGGTATCAGGCGTAGCTGGCCATCGGTCACGATGCGCTCGCCCGCGGCGAGCCCCTTCGCGATCACGCTGTTCAAGCCATCGGCGAACGCAACGACCACCGGACGGTTCTCGACGGTCAGGTCGGGCTTCACCACGAACACGTAGGGTCCCTGCTGGCCCGGCTGGATCGCGCGCGACGGGATCACGAGGGCGCCCCGCTCGGTCGTGAGGGTCAGTACGACGGTGACGAACTGGCCTGGCCAGAGCGCGTTGTCGGTGTTCTCGAAGGTCGCCTTGAGCTGGATCGTCCCCGTCGTGGCGTCGACGGTGTTGTTGACGAAGGACAGATCGCCGCGGGACGTGCGCTCGCTCGGCGCCTGCGTCGTGGCTTCGACCCGGAGCTCCCCCGCCGCGCGGTACTGCTTGATGCGGTCGAGATACTGCTCGGGCACACCGAAGGTGACGTAGATGGGGTGGATTCGGGTGATGACGACCAATGGGTTACCGACGTCGTTGGCCTTGATCACGTTGCCCTGGTGGATCAGCACGTTGCCGGTGCGCCCGTCGCCGGGGGCCCGGATCTCCGTGTAGGAGAGCTGCAGGCGCGCGTTCTCGACCATGGCCTGGTCAGCCTGCACGACGGCGCGGGCGGTGGTGATGGCGGCCCGGTCCGCATCCATGGTGGCCGCCAGGCTCTGCTCGTTCGTCCGAATCTGATCGTACTGTTCGCGCGCCACGAACCCGCCGTCCGCGAGCTTCTTGTAGCGTTCCTCTTCGACGCGGGCGTTCTCGTACTGCGCCGTGTCCCGGGTGAGATTGGCTTCGGCCTGCGCGATCTGGGCCTTGTGCTGCGCGAGTTGCGCCTCCGCCTGCAGAAGCGCCGCCTGGAACGGGCGCGGGTCGATGGTGAACAGGAGATCGCCAGACTTGACGTCCTGACCCTCGGTGAAGTGGATCTTGAACAGCTCGCCGCCCACCAGCGAGAGCACCGAGACCGTGGCGTAGGCCTGGACGTTGCCGATCGCGCGGATCTGCACCGGCACGTCGCGCGCCACGACGTCGCTCACCGTCACCGGTACCGCGGGCGGCCGGGCCGCTGCCTTCGCAGCCGGTCCATCGCCGGCACGCTCCCCGCAACCGGCCAGGATCAACGCCACGCCCGAGAGACAGGTCACGAGCGGCGCCGCCCACCGCGTTCCGCGCGATCCGCGTCGGAGCTTCATCGGCTGCCCGGCCTGACCTCCCCGGGCTCTCGACCGGACTCCCGCTCCGGTCGGAGTCTAGCGGCGAAGGAGCGCAGGAACTCGATCCGCCGCTTCTGGAAGACCCGGTCGTTGGGACTCAGGCCCGTCACCAGCCGGGTGATCTGCGGGAATGCCAGCGGAAACGCGGTGAGGGCCATCATGGAGAGCAAGAGGTGCCGCGGGTCGAGCCGTCGTGGCAGGAGCCCCTTGGCCTGAACGTCACGCAGCTTGGCGACGCCGCTGTCGAAGGCACGTCGCCGCTCGGTTTCGCTCAAGACCGGGCCGTCACCGACGGAGAGCGCTTCCCACTCGACGAGACGGACCCAGTCCCGGTCCTCACACGCGAGCCTGAACCAGTGGGTGAGCGTCTCGCCCGGGTCGTCGGGCGCCCCGGCGGCCCACGCCGCGCGCTCCTCCAGCTTTCGGCGCATGATCTCGCGGAAGAGATCGTCCTTGTTGCCGAAGTAGTGATAGAGCATTCGCTTGTTGACCCGGGCGCGCCGCGCGATGCGATCGACGCGCGCGCCGGCCAAACCTCGCGTGGAGAATTCGCTCAGGGCCGCGGCCAGAATCCGCTCGCGGGTGCGCTGCGGATGGCGCACCACGACACGCAGCGGAGGTTTCGGCGGGGCTGGGCTCATGGCTCGAAGTAACCGGATAGATACTAGCTTTCCGGACCCGCCGGGTCAAGCGCGCACGCACACGCGGTAAGGACTTGACCCCTCCGCTCCCGGCGCAACCGTCTGGTGAGCTGACGCTGTCTGTCGAGGATCCCGTCTTCCCCGCGGCCGTGCGCTCCAGCCATGGTATCCTCGATCCTCGTGCCGCACTCATGCAGCGAGCATGTGCCATCATCTTGCGGCCCGGCCAGGTGGCGGCGCATCGGATTCAGCGCGTCGTGATGACGACGGGCCACCACGCCGCGTAGCCGCTGTCTGGCCTGGACTCCATGGCAAGCCTTCCTGCCGCGCTCGCCTCGGTTGGTCTGGCGCTGGCGATCCTGTACGGACCGGGTCTCGCGATCCTCGAGTGCTGCGCGGCCACCCGACGCATCGATCGAGTCTCGAGACTGCTGATTGCGCCGGGTGTCAGCGCGGCGACGTACGTGGTCCTGTTCGCGTTGTGCTATCAGCTGGACGGTAGGCTCGGATGGTGGACGCCATGGGCCATCCTGATCCTCGCCGCGGTGGCTCTCCTGGTTCCGCGCCGCCGCATCCCTCGGGTTCGCTGGACGACGGACTCACCCGCGTATCTCACCCTGCTGCTCGTGGCCGTGGTGCTCCTGGCAACGCGCCTCTCCGCCATACGCGGATTGGCGGCTCCCCTGTGGGGCGATTCGGTACACCACGCCGTCATCGTGCAGTTGATGCTCGACCACGGCGGCCTGTTTCAATCCTGGCGCCCGTATGACGACGCCGCCACCTTCACCTACCACTTCGGCTTTCACGCCGTCGCGACCATGTACGCATGGATGCGGGACGTCGGCGCCGAAGCCGCGATCTTGATGATGGGACAGATCGCCAACGTCAGCGCCGTGATGAGCTTGTACGCCCTCACGCGCTTGTGGACGACGAGCGTCTGGGGCGGCGTGTTCAGCGTCGTCATCGGGGGTTTCATCTCGACGTATCCGCAGTATTTCGTGTACTGGGGGCGTTACACGCAGCTCGCGGGACACGTCATCCTCATCACCGCCCTCGTGTTGCTGGAGACGTATCTGCGACAGCCGCGCCGTCGGGAGAACATCGCGTTTCTCGTGGTGACGGCGGTCGTCGTTGCTGGCCTGGGTCTGGCGCAATACAAGGTGGCCGTGATCTTCGTGGCGGTGAGCGTGGCGCTCGTCGTCACGAGGATGATTCGCCGATATCAGCACCGCCGAGATGTCCGGGACGCATTCCTGGCGTCGGTGGGACGCGCGGCCGCCGTCGCCGGACTCGCGCTGATGATCTTCATGCCGCGGGGATGGGAGATTTCCCGAGGCCCCCTGGGAATGCAGGTGGCGAAGAGGATCACCATGGCCATCAGCGCCCAGAGCACGGTGAACGCTCTGCCGCCCCTCTCGGCGTCCTCCGGCTTCGAACATGCCGCGATGGCGACCTGGGCGGTGGTGTTCGTCGCGATGGCCGTGATCATCGTGAAACGTCATGACGCGCTGTGGTTCGTCGCGGGCGCCGGATTGTGCCTGATCGTGATGAATCCCGGCCTCGTGGGCCTCCGACGAGAAGGACTCATCGATGCGTTCCACGTGACCCTGTCGATGTACATCTTCGCCGCCACTGTGGCGGGTCTGGCCATCGGCACGTTCCTTCAAACCGTCGCGCGGCGTTGGCGCCATCGTGACCTGCTGGCCGCCGCGTGCTGTGTGGTCTTGACGGGTATTGGCGTCGCTCACGCCTCCCCGTTTCCCCGGGGAGCCGTCTTCGTCTTGCCGGACGACGTGCAGATGATGCACTGGATCAAGGACAATGTCCCAGCCAACGCGAAGATCGCGGCGCCGGGATTCGTGGCTCAGGAGACCTTCACGTGTGGGCGCGATGCGGGGTGGTGGATCCCGTTCTACACGGGGCATCGGACGAATCTCATGTTGATGGCGGCGGCGCAGGAGCAGCCGAGCGAACAGCGCGTGCTTCGAAGCGAGCTCGGCTTCACGAAGGCCCTCTACGCCCTGGACATGTCGCTGCCCACGTCGACGGACTGGTTCGTCGCCCAAGGGTTTCGGTACTTCTATGTCGGGGCGAAGCCGTTCATCTGGCGGGGCGCTGATAGAGGGGCCGAGGACCGGGCGCTCGTCGAACAGTTGCTCAGGAACCCCGATTGGAAGGTGATCCATCAATCTGGAGATGCGCGCTTGCTCGAGGTGGCGCGTGGGGGTCCGGGTCACGCGTCCCGCTGAGGCTTCTCGGGGAGGCGCCGCCCACGCGGCAGGCGACTCCCGTCAGGCTCGGGAGGAAGGGGACGAGGTCGACGCGATCACCGCTTGGCCGCGTGGGCCTTGCTGCCGGATTTCTCTGATGCCCCCGTGCCCGCGGCGCGGGTGGTGACCTTCACGGGCGGCTTCTTGGCCAAGGGCGAGCCGCTCGTGTCCGCCGCCGAGCTCTTGGCGAGGCTCTGCTTGAGCGCGTCCATGAGGTCGATCACCTGGGCGCGCTGGACCTCTGGCCCAACCGCGGTGACCTCCTTGCCTTCCACCTTCGCATTCACCAGGTCCAGTACCCGCGCACGGTAGTCGTCCTCGTACTGCTCGGGCTTGAATTCGTCGTGCGACAGCTCGTCGATCAACCTCTGGGCCAGTTCCAGCTCGCCTTCCTTGATCTTGGCGCCCTGTCCCTTGTCGACCTCCGCGAAGTCGCGCACCTCGTCGGCGAAGTACATCGTATGCAACATCAGACCGTTCTGCGCCGGACGGACCAGGACGAGGCTTTCCTTCCCCCGCATCACGAACTTCGCGAGGGCCACGCGGTCGCTGCTGGCCATGGCGTCCGCGAGGAGGCGGTACGCCTTCTCGCCACCCTTGTCGGGGCCGAGGTAGTAGGTCTTCTCGAAATAGATCGGGTCCACCGTCGGGAGGGGTACGAACTCCGCGATATCGATGATCTTCGATGCCTCGCCTTCGAGCCCGCGGAGCTCCTCGTCGGTGAAGCGCACGTACTGATCCTTGGCAAACTCGTAGCCCTTGACGAGCCCGGCGCGGTCGACCACCTCGTTGCAGACGGGGCAGAACTGCTGCATCTTGATGCGGCTGCCGCACTTCGCGTGCAGCTGATTGAACGCCACCCCGGCCGGCGAGGCCGCCGTGTACATCTTCACCGGGATGGAGACCAGCCCGAACGAGATCGTTCCCGACCCGATAGAATGAGGGGGCATGATGGCGATCCTCCCACCACAAAGATCCGACGAATGTGACGATACCACGGCCAGAATGACGCTCCCAGCGAAGAGGAAGGACCGAGGGATGGTGGTCGGCGAGTGTTCGGAGGGCGAGGGATTGTGATCGAGGAGCGCGCGCCGCAGCTCGCGGCCTACCGGAAGAAGCGTGATCCGGAACGGACCCCCGAACCGTTCGGAGGCCGGCCACCGGCGGGAGGGCGGCTCTTCGTCGTGCAAAAGCACGCCGCGCGCCGGCTTCACTATGACCTCCGGCTCGAGATGGACGGCGTGCTCAAGAGCTGGGCGGTCCCGAAAGGGCCATCGGTGCACGCCGAGGAAAAGCGCCTCGCGGTGCATGTCGAAGACCATCCCCTCGAGTACGCCGACTTCGAAGGCGTGATCCCTCAGGGCAACTACGGCGCCGGCGCGGTGATCGTCTGGGATCGCGGATGGTACCGGTCGGTGAAGGATGTCGATCCTCTCGATGCGCTGGCGCGGGGCAAGCTCGAGATCGAGCTGGTCGGTTTCAAGCTGCGGGGGCAGTGGACGCTGGCACGGATGTCGGGGAAGGACAAGGACTGGCTCCTCCTGAAGAAAAAGGACAGCGCCGTCGCCCCGGAGGAGCTGACGGAGCGCTACCCGCAGTCGGTGCTCTCGGGGCTCACCATCGAGGAAATTCGCGACGCGGAACCCAAGCGGGCGCTCATCCGGACGCGCCTCGAAACACTGGGAGCACCTCGGCGCGAGCTGTCGCCACGGGACCAGCCGTTCATGCTCGCGACCCTCGGCGAGAAGGCCTTCTCCCGAGAGGGCTGGCTGTTCGAGATCAAGTACGACGGCGTCAGGGCGTTCGCGGCGCGTCGGGGCGACGACGTGCAGCTCATCGGGAGGAGCGGGCAGGTGATCACGGGGCGATACCCGGAAGTGGTCACAGCGCTTCGAGCGCTGCCCGTGGACCGCTTCCTGATCGACGGCGAGATCGTCGCGTTCGACCTCGAGGGCAAGCCGAGCTTCCAGCGGCTGCAGTCGCGGATGGGGCTCACGAACCCCCGCGACATCGCGCGCGCGGCCGCTCAGATCCCGGTGGTGGGGACGTTCTTCGACTGCTTGATGTTGGATGGTCACGATCTACGCCGGATGCCGCTTCGTACGCGCAAAGAATGTCTGGAGCTCTTGCTGCCTCGCCTCGGTCAGATCCGTTACAGCGATCATGTGTCGACCCAGGGCGACGCGTTCTTCGCCGCGGCGTCGGAGGCGCAGCTCGAAGGCATCGTCGCCAAGAACGCGAGCAGCGTCTATGTGGGGGGCCGCTCGCGGGACTGGATCAAGATCAAGTGCCAGCGCCGGCAGGAGTTCGTCGTCGGCGGCTACACCGATCCCCAGGGCGCGCGTCCCTACTTCGGCGCGCTGCACATCGGCCTCTACGACGGCGGACGGCTGGTCTACGTGTCCAAGGTCGGCACGGGATTCGATGAGGCGACGCTCAAGGGGCTGTGGGAGGCGCTCGGACCGCTGACCCGCCCGACGTCGCCATTCGACGCCGGCGGCCCGACCGGGCGCGGTCACCACTGGGTCGAGCCCCGGCTCGTCTGCGAGGTGCGCTACACGGAGTGGACCGATGACGGCGGGCTCAGACATCCGATCTTCATGGGGCTCGTCACGGACAGGCGGCCCGAAGACTGCCGGCGCGAGGCCCCCGTCATACTTCCGGTGGAGGACGCGCCTCCTCCGGTCTCGCCTGCACCCGCCCAGGTGGAACGGGTGGTGCGCTTCACCAACTTGACGAAGGTGTTCTGGCCGGGCGAACCCTACACCAAGGGCGACCTGATCCAGTACTACGAGACCGTTGCGCCGCTGCTCCTGCCGTACCTCGAGAATCGCCCGCTCGTCCTCACGCGGTACCCCGACGGGATCACGGGCAAGTCCTTCTTCCAGAAAGACGCGCCCGACTTCGTCCCGTCGTGGGTGCGGACCGAACGGATCTACTCGAAGGATGCCGAGCGTGAGATCGACTACTTCATCGTGAACGACGCGGACACGCTCTCCTACGTGATCAATCTCGGGACGATCCCGCTCCACCTCTGGAGCGCGCGGCTGGGCTCGCTCGATCGACCCGACTGGCTGATCCTGGACCTCGACCCGAAGGGGGCGCCGTTCACGGACGTCGTCGCCGTCGCGCATGAACTCTACCGGATCCTCGAGCAGCTGAAGCTGCCGAGCTTCGTCAAGACCTCGGGGGCGACCGGGCTCCACATCCTGCTCCCTCTGGGGGCCCGGTACAGCCACGAGGAGTCACGGACCTTTGCCCGACTGCTAGCGCTGCTCGGTGTCCAGGCGGCGCCGCAGATCTCCACCATCGCCCGCCCGATTCAGTCGCGGGCTGGAAAGGTCTACGTCGACTTCGGCCAGAATGGCCACGGGCGGACCATCGTGGCGCCGTACTCCGTCCGGCCTTTGCCAGGAGCGCCGGCGTCCTGTCCGCTCAGATGGAACGAGGTGACGCCGGACCTGGATCCTGCGAGCTTCACCATCAAGACACTGCCGGAACGCTTTGCGAAGATGGCCGATCCGTTGATCCCGGTCCTCACGGGGTCCATTGATCTGGCCGCGGCCATCGCTCGCATCGAGCGCCACTTCGGACAGTCGGACGGTGAGCCGAGGCCCTGAAATCAGGGCGGAAGATCTCGCGCGCCGTGCCTAGCCTGTCACGAGCGCGCGGAACCGGTTGGCGAGGGCGGGGCCGATGCCGGACTCTTCATGCTTGAAGTACACGTACGAATCCTTCCAGCGCGCACCGAGCTGCGTCGCGTTCCGGCTCCACTCGCCGAGGGCCGTCTCCGTGTAGCCCTCGTCGCGCAGTCTCAAGTATCCGAAGTCCGCCGTGGCGACGAGCGGGGTCGTGCCCTTCTCACTGTCCGCGATGCACAGCGCCGCGTTCTTTCGCTCGAGCTGGCCATAGAGATCATCGGCGTGCCAGCTGGCATGGCGGAACTCGAAGGCGTAGCGGAGATCGTCCGGGAGCCGCGCGAGCAGATCGGCCAGTCGCGACAGGTCCTTCTTGAAGTTCGGCGGAAGCTGGAAGAGGATCGGACCGAGCTTGGGTCCGAGTGTCCGGGCCGTGTCGAGGAAGTACCGGAGGGGCTCGTCGACGTCCTTGAGCCGGGCGTCGTGGGTGATGCGCTTGGGCGCCTTGAGCGCGAAGCAGAAGCTGCTCGGCGTCTCGGCGTCCCACGACGCGACGATCTTGGGATTCGGCATCCGATAGAACGTGTAGTTGATCTCCACCGTGGAGAAGCGCTCCGCATAGTACGGGAGCATCTTCGAGGTGGCGAACTTCTCGGGGTAGAAGCTTCCCCGCCACTCGGGATAGTTGTAGCCGGACGTTCCGATCCTCATCGCCGCCACGGCTCGACTCCCGACGGCATCCCGCCCGGCCTGACAGAGGTCATCGCCTGGCTGCTCACCTCATGGCATCATACCCTCCGAGGATCGTCTGGTGCGACTCTCCATCATCCTGCCCTGCCGGAATGACGCCGCGGCGCTGCGGCGCACGCTCGCCTGGCTCGCGAGCCTCCCCGGCATCGAGGACGTCGAGGTGATCGTCGCTGCCGCGGGAGATGTCGGCGGCACGACGGAGGCCGCCACCGGGAGCGCGCGCGTCGTCTGGCCCGAGGCGTCGACCCGCGCCGCCTTGATGAATGCGGGCGCGAAGGAAGCGCGGGGGGACGCCCTGCTGTTCCTTCATGCCGATTCGTTCCCGCCTCCGGCGGCCTTTTCCCTGATCCGCGCGGCGCTGGCGGACTCGCGAGTCGTGGGCGGCGCCTTCGAGCACCAGTTCACCGAAGCCTGCTGGAGCCTCCGCATCATCAGCGGGATCAACCGCGTGCGCTATCGCTTGACCCGCCGATACTACGGGGATCAAGGGATCTTCCTCCGGGCCGACGTGTTCCGTCACATGGGCGGCTATCGCGACTTGGCGCTGATGGAGGACCTGGACCTCACCCGGCGGCTCGGACGCGAGGGTAGAACCGTGCTCATCCGCACGCCGCTCCGCACGTCCGGGCGACGGTTCCTGGCCCGCGGCCCCTGGCGCACGTTTTCGTTCATCGTGTGGCTGTTGCTGCTCGAGACGCTCCGGCTCGACCCCCAGCGCTACGCGGAGCGCTGGCGTGGCCCTGCCGATCGCGAGCCGGGGAGTCCGTGGCCGCGCAACCCGAATGGCGATGCCGATCGTCCACAGGTGGCCGACTTGAGACGAAGCATGATGACGCGCGTGAATCAGACGGGCGGCGAGCGTCGCGAGCGCTTCGCCACCCACACCCGAGGGGGCACGCCCGAGGTGGGCGGCGAATAGCCATGGCCAGAGCGATCGACCCGATGCCGTCCGGCGTGAAGGTCCGTCGTGTCACCCGAGAGGAGCAGCGGCTGGAGGAGGACCGCCAGCGCACCACACACTGGAAACGCTGGGGCCCCTACGTGACCGAGCGGCAGTGGGGCACGGTCCGCGAGGACTACAGTCCACACGGGACCGCCTGGGACTTTTTCCCGTACGAGCACGCGCGCTTCCGAGCCTATCGCTGGGGAGAGGACGGCCTGGCCGGGATCTCTGACAATCACCAACGCCTGTGCTTCGCCCTGGCGCTGTGGAACACCCGCGATCCGTCCCTGAAGGACCGGCTCTTCGGACTGTCGAACGACCAGGGCAATCACGGCGAGGACGTGAAGGAGTACTACTTCTACCTCGACTCCACGCCGACGCACTCCTACATGAAGTATCTCTACAAGTATCCCCAGCGGGCCTTCCCCTATGCGCTCCTCGTCGACGAAGGCCGCCGGCGCAATCGGCGCGTGTCCGAGTACGAGTTGATGGACACGGGGATCTTTGGCGACGACCGCTACTGGGACGTGATGGTCGAGTACGCGAAGTGCAGCGTCGACGACCTGCTGATCCGGATCACCGTGACGAACCGCGGTCCGGAGGTCGCGGAGCTCCACCTGCTCCCGACGCTCTGGTTCCGCAATACGTGGTCCTGGTTCCCGGGCTCGGTCAAGCCGACCCTGCGCGCGATGCCGGGTCGCGCGGTCATCGAGGCCGACCACGAGTCGCTCGGCATGCGGTGGCTCGTGTGCGACAAAGCTCCCGAGCTCCTCTTCACCGAGAACGAGACCAATACGGAGCGGATCTGGGGAAACCCCGCGGCCTCGCCGTACGTGAAGGACGGGATCGATGCACACGTGGTGCGCGGGGAGCTGGGCCGCGTGAATCCCGAGCTGACGGGGACCAAGGCGGCCGCCTGGTACCACTGCACCGTGGCCTCCGGACAGACGCAGACCATCAAGTTGCGTCTCAGCAATGCGCCCCCGGTGGGTGATCCCCTGGGCTCGGCGTTCGATTCCATGCTGGCGCAGCGCATCCGCGAAGCCGACGAGTTCTATGCCACCGTGATTCCGCGGAACCTCTCCGATGATGCCAAGTCGGTCATGCGTCAGGCGCTGGCCGGGCTCCTCTGGAACAAGCAGTTCTACAAGTACGACGTCAAGCGCTGGCTCGACGGCGACCCGGCGGGGCCGCCACCGCCGGCGGAGCGTCGCCGCGGCCGCAACCACCAGTGGACGCACCTCTACAACGAGGACGTCGTCTCCATGCCGGACAAGTGGGAGTACCCGTGGTACGCCGCGTGGGATCTCAGCTTTCACTGCATCCCGCTGGCCCTCGTAGACCCGGACTTCGCCAAAGAGCAGCTGATCCTCTTTCTCCGGGAGTGGTACATGCATCCGAGCGGCCAGCTTCCCGCCTACGAGTGGGCGCTCGGGGACGTCAATCCGCCTGTGCAGGCGTGGGCGGCGTGGCGTGTATACAAGATCGAGCGACGGATCCGGGGCAAGGGCGACCGAGCCTTCCTCGAGCGCGCCTTTCACAAGCTCCTCCTCAACTTCACCTGGTGGGTGAACCGGAAGGATGCCGGGGGCCTCAACCTGTTCGAGGGCGGCTTCCTGGGACTCGACAACATCGGCGTGTTCGACCGCTCCGCTCCGCTTCCGACGGGCGGCTACATCGAGCAGTCCGACGGCACGAGCTGGATGGCGATGTTCTGCCTCGACATGCTGGCCATCGCGCTGGAACTGGCACGGGACAACCCCGCCTACGAGGACGTGGCGAGCAAGTTCTTCGAGCACTTCGTCTACATCGCGCGTGCCACGCACGACCGGGGGGGGGCGGGCGTGAGTCTGTGGAACGAGCAGGACGGATTCTTCTACGACGTCCTGCACCTTCCGGACGGCCACCTGGAGCCGATCCGGGTCCGATCGCTCGTCGGGCTCATCCCCCTCTACGCGGTGGAGATCCTGGAGCCGGACGTCCTGAAGCGGCTGCCTGGCTTCTGCCGGCGCATGCAGTGGTTCATCGACAACCGTCCGGAGTTTCGCGAGCACGTGGAGACGATGGAGTTGCCGGGAAAGGGGACGCGGTACCTGCTGTCGCTGGTGACCCGTGCCCAGCTCCCGCGCGTGCTGCGGCTCATGCTGGACGAGTCCGAGTTTCTCTCGCCGCACGGCGTGAGGGCACTGTCCCGGGCGCACCGGGAGCGGCCGTTCGTGCTTCACGCCAAGGGCAAGGAGTATCGCGTCGACTACGAGCCGGCCGAGTCGTCGAGCGATCTCTTCGGCGGCAATTCCAACTGGCGAGGCCCTGTCTGGTTTCCCGTCAATCACCTGCTCATCGAGTCGCTCCAGAAGTTCCATCACTTCTACGGTGACGGCCTCAAGGTGGCCTGCCCGACGGACTCCGACCGTCTCCTGACGCTCTGGGAGCTCAGCCTGGAGCTGGCCGGCCGTCTCTGCCGCATCTTTCTGCGCGATCGCGACGGCCGGCGTCCGGTCTTTGGCGGGGTCGAGACGTTCCAGAAGGATCCCCACTGGCGGGACCTCATTCCGTTCCACGAGTATTTCGACGGCGACACCGGGGCTGGGATCGGGGCGAGCCACCAGTCCTGGACCTGTCTCGTGGCGAAGCTCTTGCAGCAAGGCGGAGTGTACGGAGGGGACATGTGACGGACGCACAGACCGACCGGCACGGAGCGGAACGACGCGCCCTCGAACGCGTGGCAGCGCGGGCGCTCGAGATGGTCGCCGACGCCAAGGTGATCGGCCTCGGCACCGGCCGCGCGGCCTCGACGTTTCTCAGGGCGCTGGGCGCGCAGGTCAGGGCGGGGCGCACGGTTCGTGGCGTGCCGACTTCCGAGGCAAGTGCCGCGCTGGCGCGGGAGATGGGCATCCCCCTGACCGGGCTCGACGAGCCGTCGATCGACGCGACGGTGGACGGGGCCGATGAGGTGGATCCGGCACTGAATCTCATCAAGGGCTACGGAGGCGCGCTCGTCCGAGAGAGGATCGTGGCCGTGGCATCGCGGAGACAGATCATCCTCGTCGGAAGCGAGAAGCTGGTTCCGGTGCTCGGCAGTCACGGTCGGCTCCCGGTGGAAGTGGTGCCGTTCGCGCTGCCCCTCGTTCTCCGGCGCCTCACGCGACCAGGCTGCGAGCCCGTGGTCAGAACGCTCGAGGGCCGCCCCTTCATCAGCGACAACGGCAATCTGGTCGTGGATTGTGCGGTCGCCCCCATCAATGACCCGGCGGCCTTCGATGCCTGGTTACGAGCGGTTCCCGGTGTGGTCGGCACCGGGCTCTTCCTCGGAACGGCCGATACGGTCCTGGTCGGCGAAGCCGACGGAGTCCGGGAGCTCCGGCGCCCGGCGGGATGAGACGCGTGTCGGTCAGCTGCCGTACCCGCCCCCGGTGGTATGATCGGGGGCGGCATGTTTGACATCGGCCTGCAAGAGCTGGTCGTCATCTTCGTCATTGCCCTGCTGGTCTTCGGCCCGAAGAATCTCCCCCAGCTCGGACGTGCTCTCGGTCGGGCCATGCGGGAGTTCCGGCGGGCGAGCGACGAGTTCCGCTCCACCATCGAGACGAATCTTCAGATCAACGAGCCCGATCCGATCCCCACGCCCGCGAGCGAACCCGTGTCGGCGGATCCGACGCCTGCCTGGGCGACCGCGGCGGCCGACACCTCGCCGAGTCCAGCCAGCGTGGACGGCGAGCCGGTCGTGCCCGTGGGCGAGCCATATCTGTCCCAGCGCGGGGCCAAGCTCTTTCACACGCGAGAATGCGGCTGGGTGAAGCGTATCCCCGAGGTCGAGCGCGTGTATTTCAAGCGGGTGGCCGATGCCAAGGAAGCGGGTCTGGCCTCGTGCCCCGTCTGCGAGCCGTGGGAGCCGGCCTGATTTTTTTTGCTTGTCAAACTCAACGGGTGTTGACTATTATTCTGTTGAGTCTTCGGGCATGGGAGGGCCCCGGATGAGGGAGATGACGCCGCGCCAGCGAGAGGTTCTGGAGTTCGTTCGGTCGTTCTCCGATCGTCATGGCGTGCCGCCCGCCGTGCGGGAAATTGCGGAGCGGTTCGGTTTCACGGCGCGCGCCGCATTCGATCACCTGAAAGCGCTCGAGCGCAAGGGAATGTTGGAGCGCCGGGTGACCGGCAAGCGGGCCTCGCGATCCCTCGTGCTGCCTGGACGGCGGTCGCGTTATCGTCCTGCGGGCGATGAGATTCCGGTGCTCGGCCGTATCGCCGCCGGGACCCCGATCCTGGCCGTGGAGAATCACGAAGAGAGCATCCCGATGCGGCCGGAGTGGTTCAGGGCTCAGAGCGGCGACGTCTTCGCGCTGCGGGTGCGCGGCGAGAGCATGATCGGGGCGCACATCATGGACGGAGACCTCGTGATGGTTCGCAAGCAGGAGACCGCAACTCCTGGCGAGATCGTGGCAGCGCTGGTCGACGGCGAGGCCACGGTGAAGCGGTTCGGGCGTGAGGGGGATGCCGTGGTGCTCAAGCCGGAGCACCCGACGATGAAGCCCATCATCGTCGGGGGCGAGGACCGGCTGGAGTTCCGCGTGCTCGGAAAGGTCATCGGGGTCCTGCGCAACCTGTGAAGCAATGGCGGCACAGCAGCGTGCAGATGTGGGCTGGGAGAGCGTCATGATCATCACCGAAAGGACGACACGCGGGCATCGGTCGGCGCGCGCCGGTTGTCGGGCGCGGGTCCGAGTCGAGCGCTGCCCTGGGTCACGATCCAGAGAACGGGTTTCGGTTCAGCCCGGGCGACTCTTTTTTTGTGGCCGAATATCTCAACACATGAAGACTGGCCGCGCGGTGGACTGGCTGGGCGCGGGGGCGATGGTGCTGGCAGTCGCCGCGTGGGGAACCCTCCTGTCGTTGCTGGTCAGTTGACCGACCCTCGACTTGACCGGCGACACGGCGCGTCGATAGAATTCGGCCCTATGACGACGCGCGTGTCGACCGGACTTGATCACCTCGACCAGATGCTCGGCGGCGGGCTGTTGCCAGGCACATTGACGGTCGTGTATGGCGCGACCGGAATCGGGAAGACGCATCTCGGGCTCGGCTTCGCTCACCGAGGCATGCAGGACGACAGGGCGCCCGGCCTGCTGTTCGACATGAATGCGCGTGGCGATTCTCAGCAGCACCACACGTACGCCGAGCGGCTCTACGGTTGGTCACTCGGACGATGGACGCACACGGTCACCCCGATGGCGGAGCCGTACCCCGCAGATGACCAGATGAAGGCGTTCTACTGCGACGCGCTTCCGTGGATCGGCAAGCTCCGGGACTATCAGGTGTCCACCGGCGACGGCGTGGAGTTCGACTGGAACTGGAAAGCGATGTACAACCACGCGCTGTATACGGTGCGGCCGTTCATCTACTTCCATCTCGGGGCGGGCAGCCGGCGCGTCGTCGTGGATGGCATCGAGCCGATGGACGTGCCGGCTGACTACATCCAGCCGTTCATGGTCGACGAGTTGTACCGGAAGGTCATCCATCGGGACAGCGAGACCCTTGGCATGGAAATCTGCCTCCCGGTGTGGCAGCACCGAGCCTTCATCGACGCCCATCGCTACGAGCACTCGGCCGTGAGCACCTTGCTCCTGGTCACGACCGAGGAGACCCAGCTCGAGCACCTCATCGCCCGCAAGGTGGCGACGGGAGACATCGGCGCCGTCGCCAATACGATTCTGGTCATGGGAAGCGAGCGGGTGGGCACTCGCCTCGGTCGTTTCCTGTGCGTCGTGAAGCACCGAGGCAGCGCCATGAGCGACGAGATCGCCGAGTACCGGGTTTCCGAGCAGGGGATCGTGTTCGCGTAGCGGGACCGGCCCTTCTCCAACGTTGAAAAGCCCGACGAAGAGGGCCAGCGAATTCCAACAACGCCCTGGTGCGCCGTTCGACGGGGCAGAGCTGTTCGAGCGACGACGGACCAACTTCCGGCAGAGGACTCCGCTCCGGGTGCGCTCCGCGCCAGAGGCTCTCCGGTTCGTCAACGCCGTCGGGCTCTGCTCGACCTTCTACACGTTCCCGGACGGACCGCCTTCGCTGTGGGAGGCGGTGGTTGGCCGACCTAAACCTCGCTGGCCGCGGCGATCCCATCACGATACGGGCGTCGGCCTCACGTGGGAGCTGAAGGACGTGTTGCCGCGGCGCCGCGAGGTGTATTACGGCAAGCTGGTGCAGGGACGCCCGGTGCTCGTCGCCCTCGATCTCTTTCCCGCGTTCTACGCCCTCGTGCGCGGCCGGCAGACGGCGAAGGACTACGCGCGCGAGTACGCCGCCGGCCGGATGTCGCTCACGGCCAGGCGCATCATGGACAATCTCATGCGCGAATCACCGCAGTACACGCGCGGGCTGCGGGCCGAATGCTTCATGCTGGAGCCGTCGAAGACCCGCGAGTTCGAGCGGGCCATGGCCGAGCTGCAGCAAGGTCTCTGGATCGTCAAGACCGAGGAGCGCTACGAGCCGACCTTTTCGTACCGCTGGGATCTCCTCGAGCGATGGCTGCCCGACGCCGTCGCCGAAGGTCGCCGGATGGGGCGGCCAGCGGCGCTCGATCAGGTCGTCACGCGCTTCCTGCATGCCGCGGTCTTCGCGAGGCCTGCGGCCCTCGCGCGGCTGCTCGCTGTGCCCCGGCGCGAGGTGGATGCCACCTTGGCGCGGCTCGCACGCCAGCGTGTGCTGATCACGGGAGCACAGGTCTCGGGGCGGCCGGGCCAGTTGGCCGTGAGCGTGTCTACGCGGCCGTAGGAGTTGCCGCGAGGTTCTCCAGCAGGTGGCCGAAGCCGGTGATGGGTCGCGTTAGGCCAAGCGCGCGCAGCGCCGTCCAGATGGTCGACTGGTTGGACGAGACCACGGGCTTGCCCGTCCTCGCCTCGATGCGAGCCACGGCCTCGACGGATCGCCACGCCGTGCACGAGCAAAGGAGCGCGTCGGCGTCCGGCCGGCAAGCCCGCGTCGCGAATTCGACGACGGAGTCGGGATCCTGATCGTTGATGCCCTGGTTGCCCGACGCGGCCGCTCGGGGCTCGGCGTCGACGTTCAGCACCTCGAAGCCCTGGGCCTCGAGATACGCGCGCAGCTTCTGGTTGTTCCACTCGGGGTAGGGGGTCGTCACCGAGATGCGCCGCGCTCCGAAGGAGCGCAGCGCCTCCACCACGGATGGACTGGTGGCCACCGCGGGGACGCCGGCCGCACGCTGGATCACCTCGATCATCTCTCGATCCCACCCTGGGCCCTTGAAGAAGCTGCCGGTCGTGCACCCGTACACGATGACGTCGACCCTGGCCGTGGCCAGATAACGCGCGCCGCTCTCGATCTCCGCGTTCATGCGATTGATCACGTCGTCGCCGGTGCCCTCGTTGGTCAGCCACAGGCGCTGCCCGTGGATGGTGATGCCGCGAGGGACCACCATCTGGAAGTCGGCCTCACAGGTGGTGTTCGTCGAAGGCACCATCACGCCGA